>OFMM01000913.1_pt1 | contig 16264 bp, 19 predicted proteins | sample 1541811 | NCBI WGS metagenome assembly OFMM01 (sample SAMN04209246, study PRJEB22552) | human gut metagenome | biome: gut; material: feces | host: Homo sapiens | place: USA: Oklahoma
ACCGCCCCGAATCCCTTGACCCCGCCCTGACCCGTCCCGGACGGTTTGACCGCCGGGTGCCGGTAGAGCTGCCCGACCTTCAGGGTCGTGAAGCCATCCTGCGGGTACACGCAAAGAAGATCAAAATCGCCGACGACGTGGACTTCAAGCAGATCGCGCGGATGGCCTCCGGCGCGTCCGGCGCGGAGCTTGCCAACATCGTCAACGAAGCGGCGCTGCGCGCCGTCCGGGACGGACGGAAATTCGCCACCGAGGCGGACATGGAAGAGTCCATCGAGGTGGTCATCGCGGGCTATCAGAAGAAGAATGCCATCCTTACCGACAAGGAAAAGTGGACGGTTTCCTACCACGAAATCGGCCACGCGCTGGTCGCGGCTATGCAGACCCATTCCGCCCCGGTGCAGAAGATTACCATTATTCCCCGTACCTCCGGTGCGCTGGGCTATACTATGCAGGTGGAGCAGGGGAACCACTATCTGATGACCCGGGAGGAGCTTCTTGACCAGATCGCCACCTACACCGGCGGTCGTGCGGCGGAGGAAGTCAAGTTCGGCACCATTTCCACCGGTGCATCCAACGACATCGAGCAGGCCACCAAGATGGCCCGGGCCATGATCAGCCGCTATGGCATGAGCGAGGACTTTGACATGGTGGCGCTGGAAACCGTCACGAACCAGTATCTGGGCGGAGACGCGTCTCTGGCCTGCTCCGCTGAGACGCAGGCGAGCATTGACCGGCAGGTAGTCGCTCTGGTGAAGAAGCAGCACGAAAAGGCGAAGAACATTCTCACGGAAAACAGGCAGAAGCTGGATGAGCTGGCAAGCTACCTGTACGAAAAGGAAACCATCACCGGTGAGGAGTTCATGAAGATTCTCAACGGCTGATGACTTCCCCAACGCAGGAAGAAAGGCACTATCGCACTATGAAAATCGCAATCGCAACGGATACCAACAGCGGAATTACCGCCATGGAGGGCGAAAAGCTGGGCGTTTTTGTTCTGGCCATGCCCGTCAATCTGGAGGAAACCATCCACTACGAGGGCATCGACATCACGTCGGAGCAGCTGTATGACGCCATGCGGCAGCACCGGGATGTCTCCACCTCCCAGCCGTCACCGGGGCAGCTCATGGAGCTGTGGGACGGAATTCTGGCAAAGGGCTATGATGAGATCGTGTATATTCCCATGTCCAGCGGCCTGAGCGGCTCCTGTCAGAGCGCCGCTCTGTTCGCGCAGGACTACGACGGCAGGGTGCAGGTGGTGGATAATCACCGCATCTCCGTCACCCAGAAGGAGTCGGTCATCAGCGCCCTTCGTCTGGTCGAGCAGGGGTATGACGCGGGACAGATCAGGGACTTCTTGGAAAAGCACGCCTATGATGCCAGCATCTACATCACCGTGGATTCCATGGAGTACCTGAAAAAGGGCGGCAGGGTCACGCCCGCCGCGGCCACGCTGGCGACGGTGCTGAACCTCAAGCCGGTTCTGACCATTCAGGGGGACAAGCTGGACGCCTTCGCCAAGGTACGGGGCATGAAGCTTGCCGAGAGCAAAATGATCGAAGCAATTCATCAAGACCGGGCGGAACGTTTCAAAGACGTCCCGGAGTCCCGCCTCCTGATCGAAACCGCCGGAACGCTGGAAAACGGCGAACTGGCAGAGCACTGGCGTCAGCAGGTGCAGGCGGAATTTCCCTTTGCGAAGGTGAGTTACGCCAACCTGCCGTGCAGCATCGCCTGCCATCTGGGCATGAATTCCGTTGCCACCGTCATCATGACGGAAGAAGTGCAGCGGGCAGACTGAAATACAACAAGGCCGGTGAAAACCGGCCTTATTTCATAATCACGGAATAGAAAGGTGCTGAGATTCATGAAATTGAGAAACGCGGCAATCTTTTTCCTGCTTCTGGCCTTACTTCTACCTGCATGCAGTCAGCAGCCAGATGAGGAAATTGACCCCATGCGGGAGCAGCTTCAGAAACGGTGTGGAGAAATTGCGTCAGTTTGCAGTGAGACATACCGCAGAGCAGACAAGACAGGAACGACCCTTTCGCAAAGCACCATTGATGAAATGGAAGCCGCCCTGTATGACGCCGGACTGGACGTGATCGACACAAGTGGGGAATATCCTGCGTACCTGATGACAGCAGATAGGTTCCGGGATTTCTGGCAGAACGTTCAGAGCGGAAAAACGGCGGAGCAGGAGACCATTACCGTCAGGGAAACCGGCACGTTTACCTATCAGCTGTTTACCGATGGGGACGGTGACGCCTGTGTTTACAGCATGGATTACCCGATGGGCGGCGGCTCGGAAGTGTATTATGAGAAGCAGGAAATTCTGGAATGGAATCTGACGGACAAAGGAAATTTCTATTACCGGCTCTATCCGGCCGGGGACAAGCACTATGCCGATTTTTCCCTGATCCGGCTGGAAGCGCCCGACCCGGAGCTGTGCGATCTGAACAGAAAGTACGTCATGGCAGGCGGATACATTGGCACGAATATGTATCTTACAGACTGGAATGAGGATAATTTTGAAAACCTCAGCTTCAATGATATGTGGGAGTATCTGTATTATGATACTTACGGCGAGCGGTTTCAGCCGGATGGATACTCCTATATCAGGGAGCAATGCTGCTATGAGATACCCGCGGAGGAATTTGAGAAGGTAATCCTGCCCTATTTCGACATTGACCTCGACAAGTTCCGGGAGCTGGCGCATTACAGCGGGGAAGGGGACTATTACCCTTGGCGGCAAATCGAAACCAATGATTATGTATTTCTGCGTTATTACATGATCGAGCCGGAAGTGACGGCCTGTCAGACGGACGAGGACGGAACGATCACACTGACCGTGGAAATGTTGTCCACCGATCTGAAAACAGACTGCCTGTTTGCCCATGAACTGACGGTCAGGCCGTTGGAGAACGGGAAATTCCAATTCGTCGGAAACAGAGTGACTTACCAGACAGAATATGGTCTGCCGTTCTGTCAACCCAGACTTTGCTGGAAGAAGACCACATAAGCTCGCATCGGTACAGGGAGACAAACTAAATCTGTATGTTATGCTGAAAACAGGCCGCTTTGGATGGAACGCATCCAAAGCGGCCTGTTTTGGCAGTCAATATTATATTAATGTTCTTTCGCCTCAAAGCCGTGTATCCAGTCGGAGCGGTGATAATAGATAAAATAAATCACCGAACTGACCGACCATGTAAGCGGATAGGCCCAATAGATGTACTGAATTTCGTGTACGATGTGCATGACCGTCGTGATATAGACAATGCGCAGTGCGCACCAGGTTGCCAGCATGATCGTCATGGGTACGAAAGCCTTGCCCGCACCGCGGCAGACCGAGGCGACGGCGTGGGAATAGGCCAGCAGGCAGTAGAACAGCGCAATGGTTCGCGCCTGCTGCGTGCCGAGGGCGATGACCTCCGGAGTCGGCGTAAAAATCGAGATCAGCTGCGGCGCGAAGACATACATGCCCACGCCGATCAGCTCCGCCAGCGTGATGGAGACCAGAATGCCGAAGCGCGCGCCCTTCTTCGCACGATCATACTGCATCGCTCCGAGATTCTGGCCGGTGTAGGTAGTCAGAGCCATCGTAAAGCTCGTGATCGGCAGGAAAGCGAAGCCCTCCAGCTTGGAATACGCGCCGTATCCGGCCATGGCCAGCTTGCCGAAAGAGTTGATATTGCTCTGCAAAATGACGTTCGCCAAACCGATGACCGAGTTCTGCACGCCGGACGGCAGACCATAGCGCACCATCTGTCCCAGCATCTCCCTGTCGAAGCGCAGTTTGCGCCACTGGAGCTGATAGGGCATCCCTTTCTTGCTCAGGTGGATCAGGCAGAGCACCATGCTGATAGCCTGCGAGATCGTCGTAGCGACCGCCGCTGACCATACGCCCCAGTGGAAGCCAGCGATGAAGAGCAGATCGAGGGCGATGTTGATGAGGGACGAGAGAATCAGGTAGTAGAGCGGACGGCGGCTGTCACCAAGGGCGTTCATGATGCTCTTGCAGGCGTTGTAGAGCACGACGGCCAGCACGCCTGTAAAATAGTAGCGGAAATAGGAGATGGCCTCCGGCAGAACCTCCGGGTCAGTTCCCATCCAGCGCAGGATCGTCGGCGTGAAGGCGACGCCGCAGACCGTCAGCAAAATACCGCTGCACATGCTGACGAGGATGTTTGTATGGATGGCACGGGAAACACGGTCGTGGTCGCCAGCGCCGAAATAGCGCGAAATGGTGACGCTTGCGCCCATGGTCACGCCCACAAAGAAGCTGATGAGCAGGAAAATCAGCGGTCCGGACGAACTGACGGCCGCCAGCGCCCCGTCGCCGAGGAAACGGCCGACGATCAGCGTATCCGCCGTGTTGTAAAGCTGCTGAAATATCTGGCTGAGCAGCACAGGGACAGCAAACGATACGATCAGCCGCCACGGGCTGCCGTGCGTCATGTCCCGGGTCGTACTCTGCACAAAACATCCTTCCCTTCCCAACGGAATTACCGCGCCGCAGCGCAGTAATCGATATCATAGCAAATTCCGTCGAAAAAAGCAAGTCTGTACTCGGCCAAATGCACCACATCTTGCAGGTATTACGTATCATTGCGGCATTCATTTATTTCTCTCAATCAACACGGTATATTCATCCACAGCACTTTCCAGATCAGCAATCGGAAGATACTCGCCAAGGACGATTGTTGTGCCGGGTTCCTGCCGCAGGGCATTGAGAAAGATTTTTTGAATATGCGAAAACTGATTGGCTAATTCTGTTTCTCCGGCCAATCCAAGCATGGTAATGCCATCTAAAAGGAAAGACCGGAACAGGGTGTTCAACGTAGAACGCAGCTCTCCCACGGTTCTTGGAGTGCTGCACACAAACTGAACCACGGCGATCTGAAAGCCACCCAGGGCGATACGGGTCATGCCGAGATCGACATGATAACCAGTATCTATGCTCACATTCTGGACGAGGATAGAAAGGTCAATGCTCAGAAATTCGAGACTGCCTTCTATGCCAAGCCTGATCTCCGCAATGTCCGTCCGCCGGAGGAACCGGCAAAATCGGAACCTGCGACCCTGGACCTTGAAAGCCTTGTGGAGCAGCTTCAGAAGTCGCCGGAGTTGGCGAGTGCGCTCGCAGCCCTGATAGCGGCGCAAGCCCCGGCAAAGTGATCCGAAAAATCGAATTAGCAAAACGCAGAATTTTCTTAGCAAATTTCTGAAAAGCGTTCGAGTCCAATTAGCAAATATACATCATGCGGCGTATAAAAATCTCCCGGTAACAGAAGTAAAATTACCGGGAGAAGGAGGAACAAAAAAACGCTGCAAACCCCGAAAAAAGGCTTGCAGCGGTGCTTTCTGGCGTCCCAGAGAGGATTTGAACCTCCGACCCCACGCTTAGGAGTAGACCCGATACGACATCGGGAAGTGGCATCTAATGCTTAAAAATGCTTGGAAATACAAGGTTTTTCAGCATTTCAAATCCCATCTGATACTACGCTGTGATAGCTAATTCAGAGGGATTTTACACCGTCCGATTGGCTCGAAATTAGCAAGTCTTTCGATTTTTGGTGGACGTTGCAAGTGCAAGTAAATGTCACTATGTAACTTCTCGTGATGCGAAATGATAGGAAATCCTATTCATTCTCGTGTGAGGGTGCGGGTGTCCTTAGACACAGATTTCAGTCTGTTTTATATATCATTTCAAAATGAATTTTTCAACCAGAATTATTAAGAATTTCAAAGGTTTTTCAGACTCAATGATTCTATGTAATTTAGACCCGCCGAAGCAGGTCTTTTTTTATTTCAGCATAATCTCTCTATCCTCAGCGCCGAGCATATAAGCACCCTTGGCAAAAGCATCCCTTGCAAGAAGCTCTGCTACATCAACCCTATCGAACAGCATCCATATTTCTTTCTCTTTCGGAGTCAGTTCATGGCTATGGTCAAACAAATGCTCAAGTCCCAATCCTTCAAGCAATGCCGACTTTGCTGCTTTGTATTCCTCAGCTCTGCCAACATATTCGTCGTTCCTTTCCTTGGAAAATGCCTCGATATTGTCAGCTCTCAGATGCTCGTAATACTCGTCCATAAAGATTCTATCCATACTCGTTGACCTCCATAACAAAAAAATAAGGGCAGACCCTTTTACAGCTATTGTAGCTATGTAAAAGGATCTGCCCTTGCAGTTACTATAATGTTTTTGCCAGCGACTTCAGGAGTGCTGCCATTTCCGGATTTTGCAGAAGCTTCAGAAGAAGTTCTTTATCATCAGCGGAGCTTTCCGTTGCGGCTGGTTGAACCGGCTCAGGCGTTGCCTGTCTGCCTGAGTAGAACGCAGCTTCCATTCTTTCAGCGTTCAGTCTGCGGTCATCGTCGATGATATGGGAGTAAACATCCGCTACCATCTTGACCTGTGCATGACCGGAATCGCCTTGAACGGATTTCATATCGCCGCCGTTCAGCTTCAGCTTGTAAGTGATACTGGAATGTCGGAGACTATGGAAAACCACTTTCGGCAGTCCCTTCTCCTCAATCAGCTTATTGAAAGCACGGTTGATAACCTGCCCCTCAATCGGCTTGCCATTGGAAGAACAGAAAACCAGATTGAAGTCTACGAACTCGTCACCGAAAAGGTCTTTCAGTTCTTCGATGTCAGCCTTTCGCTGTACCAACATTTCCGCTACGGTTTTCGGTAAGAACACCTTGCGGACACTTGTTTTGGTCTTAGGAGTTTTGAGAACCAATGCGGTATGCGTACTGGCGAAGGTCGGTGGGAACTTGAACATGATGTCCTTACCGTCCAGATCTGCCATCGCTTCACGATTTACTCTCTGCAACTCCTTTTCAACGAAGATGCTTGCCTGACCAAGTTCAATACTGGTGGGGGAAATGTCAATACAGTCCCAGGTAAGCCCCAGAAGCTCGCCCATTCGCAGGGAACAGGAGAAGGCAAGGTTAATAGCCAGACGAAGAATATCATCGTCACAGGCTTCCAGAGCCTTCTGGAGCACTTCTGCTGTCCAGATATCCCTGGTCTTGTGTTCTTCTTTCGGCAGCGTAGCGTGCTCCACAGGGTTTCTGGTCATCAATTCCCACTTGACCGCTTGATTGAAAGCATTTCGCAATGTCTTGTGAACCTCTCGGACAGTATGCGGAGTCAGATATTCTGTACGGGCTTTTACATACTTAGAAGAAACCGCTTTGACAGAAAGCAAATCTCGGTAATACTTGTCCATGATTCTCGGCGTGACATCCTCCAGCTTCATATCACCGATGAGGGGACGAATATAGTTTGCAATCAGGCTCTTTCTGCTTTCATAGGTAGACATCGCCCAGGTGTTCACACCATAGATTGACATATACTCATCCAAAAGATCATTGACGGTTTTAGCAGAAGGGGGAATAAAGGTTCCGGACTCCTGCTCATATTCAACCTGCAACTTCCTTTTCTTTGCTTCGGCATTCGTTTCAAAGGTTTCCCACTTCTGACGCTTGTTGCCGTTCTCATCGGTGTATGTATAAACCACAGAATACTTCTTTTTTCTCTTAACGATAGATGCCATGTAATCAGCTCCTTTCCTGTCTATCTTCCGCTAACTGGTAGCGGGTCTGATTGTGATACCATTTTTCAAAGCTCTCTTTGGTAGCTCGCTTATACCTGCCAACCTTGATAAGCTCAAAATCTTCATTGGCAACGATATAGTAAATGGTCTGACGATGTACCCCAAGCATTCTTGCCATTTCCGGCAGACCGTAGGTGGATGCCATAATATCTGCATCCAGTTCCTGATCCTCTACCGTGCGGTAATCGGTTTGAGAAGCATACCATCTTTCAAAGCTCTCCTTTGTCACTCTGCGCTTGCCCAGGACATCGACCACATCAAAATGCCCTTTGGCAACCAGTTCGTAAGCAGTCGCTTCTTTCAGCCCAAGGCGCTGTCCAAGCTCCTCCATTGAATATGTAGTTTTCTTCAATTCCTCGCCGGGAGGGGTTCCATCGACCTTCTGGTATTTGAACTGATTGGCATACCATTCTTCAAAGCTGTCGATCATCACCCTCATGGTGTTGCCGACAAGAATGGTTTTGAAGTAATTCTTCTTAATGAGCCAGTATGACTCCGTTTTACCAAGACCGAGCATCCTGCCCATTTCCAGAACAGACATACTCGTGCGTTTTCTCATTTCCGCCATCGTACAACCTCCTATGTAAAAAATGTAGCCATGTGTTTCTTGTCATGGCTACATTTTATCGAACTCTCAATATGTTTTGAAGTTTGTCGCCGGGTTGTACGACGCCCTTGACAAATCTTACATTTGATGATCCAACCACTCATCAAAACTCTTTTTGGAGATTCTGATACTGCCACCGATGCGGACGCTATGGAAAACTTTCTTTTTCACAAGGTTGTATGCGCTGGTTCTGCTGATGCCCAGAATATCCTGAATCTCATCAACCGTATAGGTTCTCTTATCAAACTGAACTGCGTTAGCAGCCATCGCTTCTTCGGTGCGCTGATTCATGGCAGCGATTCTTTCTTCAAACATTTATGTTCACTCCTTCGCTCTCTTTGCTTTATGTTTTGGGGAACGCTTTTTCAGCTGTTCCATTGCCAGGCTGACAGATAAGGCTTTCTCAATCGCTACCATTTCACGGGGCGTTACCTTACCTAAGTAATTATCAATCCTGCTTTTATCAATGGTACGAATCTGTTCCAGCTGAACAACGGACGCTTCTTTGAATGCAGGATTGTCGTAAATAACAAAGTGCGTCGGCATATTCGCTTTCTTATGGATTCTGGTGGTGACCGTTGCCACAATCAATGTGGGAGCGTGTTTATTACCGGTATCGTTCTGAATGACGATAACCGGACGGATGCCGCCTTGTTCCGACCCAACTACCGGGTCCAGCTTGGCGCAATAAATATCACCACGGCAATATACCCAATTTTCTTTCATCATGTGCCATGACCTCCTTTCGTTGGCTATGTAATAACTGACTGCCAGAAAGGAATCAGGCAGTCAGTCCAAAAGTCTATGTGTCCCATATTTGCCACGCACCCCTGGGAAAGAGGGCTTACGCCCTCAGGGAATCACCGAACGACTGATTGCGAATCAGTTCCATAGGAATCTAACCTCTGCCGGGTTCTCCGCCAGCTCCGTAGAGAAGTATCTTTAATCCTGTTGCTTTCATGGCCGTATTGGGAGCAACCCAATATTTACAAGCCAGTATTGATCGCTGGCATCGGGAGAGAGACAAGCGCTTAATTTATAGAAGAAAGTCGTTCTGTTTCTCTATCCGATACGTCTCGGCGTACCGCTGATGTGGCTGATGCTCTCGCACCGGCAACAGGAACGTATTCGATGACTGTGTATTCAGTTTTCAAGGATCAAGCAGCCGATTTTCTTTGGCTGTATCTAAATTGTACCTGTTCCTCATGCAAGTTTTTATTGCCTCGTAGGTATAGTTTTGAGGTTATTCACGACCTAAAAATATGTAATCAAGGGTTGTCTCAAAGCGCACAACCAGTTCGATTGCCAAATCAATAGAGATACCTCTGTTGCCGGTTTCAATTCGTGCAATGGTGTTTGCGGCAACACCTAACTGCTCCGCAAGCTGTTCCTGTGTAAGCCCATGTTCCTTTCTCAAGGCTTTAATTCTTTTTCCGCTTTCAACCAAGTCGTAATACATTTTCGTTCCTCCGTGTTTTTGAATTTGTGAAGTTGCAAAATCAAAAACAGCGGGAGGAGATCGTGCCCGATTCTCAATACCCTTTGCCATCTGCCTGTCCTCCTTGCAGGCATAAAAAAAGAGCCGGAGTAAATTACTCCAAGCTCTCGTTCATGCCTTTGTGTTAATTATGGGGGAAAATAGGCAGGTATAAAAAAAGCCCCGTACCCATTACAGGCACGAGGCGTAACTCTCTCTATTCAATTTTATGCCGCTATCTCCCAGCATAGCCATTTTAACACTGGACAAGTCGGACTTTCAGTAGGGGAACCGTCGTATTTTCATCGGATTTTAGTCGGACTAAAATCCTGTCTTAGCATTCACAATAACACAATGCTTCTTCCTCCCGGGCACTTTCCAGGAAATCTTTCAATTTAGGAATGGCTGTTCCCCAAAGTGACAGACCAAATAACAGTATCGCTTCTTTCTTTCGGTCATAGTAGGTGCTGCGTTCCATATTCAAAACCTCCAGCATTTCTGATTCCCTGTACTTGAAGCGGTTGAGATATGCCTTTGAGATAATCTCACAGTACAGAGCGCCTTTATCTGGATATTCTCTGATTTTCAACATAGCCATATCTACCAGTTCAATGATCCACTTTGTCTCAAATAAGCTGCGAATGCGTTCTTCAAATCGTTCTCTCGCTTCATCCGGAGCAAAGTTCTCCAGATAAATCAATGCACCATCTAAGCTGTCACCGTAAGTACAAATAAGGGTATCACATACATCATTCGCACGATCAATGGTAGACCAGCACACCTCTCGATATATGGATAAAATCAGCTTTGCTCTTTCATACAGAACCTTCTCGTCAATGTTCTGCATCCGGCAAAGCATTCGAATACTGCTTAATACCTGTGTATTATATCTGCTCATTCAGAATCTCCTTTCAGCCTAATCCATAAAATAAGAATTCCTTTCTAACTCCTGTCACTTGGCTAAAGGGAAACAAATACCATGGGACAAGAATGACTATAACTTCCGATATTTGATTAAAATAACAGAAGTGAAATCGGAAGTTCTTGACTTTATAAAAGTTCCGATATATAATTAAGTGGAATTAAAACTTCTGTTATGATTCTTATTATAGCATTTTCCAGAAGTTTGTCAACAAATAATCGGAAGTTACGAATAAATATTTTTTGAAAGGAAGGATACTACCATGACATTTGGAGAAAAAATTAAAGAAGCTCGTTTGGCTATGAACCTATCTCAAACGGAGCTTGCCCAGATGACCGGCATTTCCGAAAGATCCCTTTACACCTATGAGCAGCTCGGAACACTCCCCAGAAAAAGCAACATCAGAAAACTTGCTGAAGCACTGCATATCTCTGTGTCCTATCTTTTGGACGAATCTGAAACGGATAGCCAGAGCCATATAGATCAGGATATGTTTATTTTAGAGGCAAAGGAAAACTTCGGTTCAAAAGGAGCAAAAGAAGCTCAGGAAGTGTTGGGTCGTGTAAATTCTCTGTTTGCCGGTGGAGAATTGGACGAGGACGCAAAAGATGTATTCTTCCAGGCGATTATGTCAGTTTATATGGACTCTAAGAAAACAGCACGGGAAAAGTACACTCCGAAGAAATACAGAAAGCATAAAGATAAAGAGTAAAATCCTCAAGCACAGAATATGTTTTCTGTGTGCGATTCGGAGGTGAAGCAAATGAAAACGGCAGAGCATATCATTGAAACTGTCGATAAGCTTGTGCGAAAATATCACACCAGAGACCCTTACGAGCTATGTCAGCTGTTAGGTATCAAAATCCACTATTACGATTTACAGAAGAAATTGAAGGGCTTCTTCTATTACCAGTCCAGACAAAAGAATATCGTGATAGATCACAATGTGAACGGTATCCTGGAGCGTATATTAGTCGCACATGAATTAGGACACGCTGTCCTGCATACAAAAATCGCTATGATGCACGGCTTTCAAGAAATGGAAGTTTTTGATGATAGATCAATCGAAGAAAATGAAGCAAACTTCTTTGCGGCGGAGCTTCTGTTAGAAGATGGGAAAGTCCTGGAATGCCTTTCGGAACACACATTTTTTGAAACGGCTAAAATGCTCTATGTACCGGCAGCATTATTAGACTACAAATTCAGCCTGCTCCACGAAAAAGGAGAGCTGGTAAATTCGATGTATATTCGTAAAGCAGATTTCCTGAAAGAAGATCTTCATGCCTACGATAACGACATTGGTTATGGCGATATATGAATATCTATTTTTATATCTTTACAGAAAAAGTCCACCAGTACGATGCGTAGTGCATCATGACTGGTGGACTTTTTGCTTCTTAAAGAATCAGTATATTGTGCTGCAAAAAAGAACCCCATAGCAGTTCACTCTGTACCGTCAATGGGCTTCTTTTTCATTATATCAATCAAGCTCCGCTTTTTTTATCATCTCTTGCTGGTCAATCAAGACATCAATCAACTTTCCTACGGTTATCAATGTTGTTACATTACACTTTTTCAGTTTTGCAGCAATCTCATTATCAATGATGCTGTCGCATTTTGCATATGGGGTATCCAGTAAAAAATAGTCAAAGTTCTTTTCCAAGACGAATGCCAGTTTTAGAAGCATTGCCAAAGAAACTTTCGTCTGTCCAACTTCAACATGGCTCATATGATTGTTCGAGCAACCAACCAACGCACCCAAATCAGCCTGACTATAACCCTTTTCCAGTCGGGCAGCTCTAATGCGCTGACCAATCTTAACGTAATCAATTTCCGGTTGCGTTTCAATCACCTCCATGCTGTGTATGATTCTGCTATACATTATAAAATGTACCAAAAATCTCAACAACCAACATCGGGTGCAAGTTGCATTTATAAATGCAATATGATAAAATTTTATAGGCAGATTGCATTAAATGATAGAATGAAAAGAACCCCAAGACGACAATATGAGCTATCTTGAGGTTCTTTAAAATAAAAAATTCGTAGAGTACATTACTCCACGAATCGCATTCTTCTCTGTTTTTTTTAGTTTATATCTTTATTTTACAAATTGTCGCACTGTTTGTCAATATGTTAGGGACATAAAACACGAGGTTTTGCACAAAAATCCATCTTAGAAAGTTCCAAAGTCACAATTTGCCGTCAGAATTATAGTCATATTGAAGGAGGTGTACCTTATGGCACGAAAAGGAGAAAATATTTACAAAAGGAAAGACGGCAGATGGGAAGGAAGATACATTAAGTCCCGATCTTCTACAGGCAAAGCCAATTACGGTTATGTTTATGCAAAGTCATATCGAGAAGTCAAGGCAAAACTTATCAGTCAAAGTTCGTGCACGAGTAATTCTGTCACTGTCGATCCAGAAATTAGCTCAGATCAATTTGAACAGGTTGCTATGGAATGGTTTCAAGCTATATGTCCTAAAGTGAAGGAATCTACAAGCAACAAATATAGGAATCTTCTCAGCTCGTATATACTTCCTGTGTTCGGAAGCAAACAATTGCGTGATATAACACACGAGTTTATTGAAACGCAGTGTAATTTTTTCCTTGTTTCTGGTGGATTAAAGGAGAATGGACTTTCCTCTAAAACTGTTTCAGATATTTTATCTCTAATTCGAAATGTCTTACAATTTGCCACCCGAAACGGGAAAGCCATTTCTTGTGACGCACGATCTATACAGATAAAACGTCAAACGAAGGAAATGAGAGTTTTGAGTCGTGCTGAACAGGAAAAATTATGCCAATACTTGTATTCTAATCTTGATTCCTGCAATATTGGTATATTAGTATGTTTATTCACTGGTCTCAGAGTAGGTGAAATTTGTGCGTTACGATGGGAAGATGTTTCATTCTCAGATTACACAATCCACGTGCATCAAACGCTCCAGAGAATCCAAGATAGAACCAACAGTGAATACAAGACAAGGATTGTTGTTACCACACCAAAAAGTGCTTGCTCCATCCGTACTATTCCAGTACCCCATGGCTTAATGACTATTCTTACAGCACACAAAGCTTCTTCTACTGGCTACATCCTAACCAATAGCGATCAGAATCCATTAGAACCAAGAACCATGCAAAATCATTTTAAGAAGGTATTGAAAAACAGCGGAATCACCTCCGCAAATTATCACTCGTTACGTCATACATTTGCTACAAGGTGCATAGAGCTTGGATTCGATGTAAAAAGTCTCAGCGAAATATTGGGTCATGCCAGCGTGAATATTACAATGAATCGCTATGTACACCCATCCATGGATTTAAAAAGAGAAAATATGCAACGGCTTTCTGATTTATTAGCCGTCAAATAAATTGTCAACACCGTCAAATAATGCTGAGTTTTCAGTGTTTGGCGGTGTTTTTTCGTGGAGTAATGTACTCTACGAAAGAGTATACCCAGGAGGAGATTTATTGATTCAATTTGTAGGGCGAGATGCTTATAAGCAGTTTTGGAATTTTAGTAAAGATGAGAAAGAGAACTTGGCCACTCAATTGGCGATTGAGTTACCCGCACTCAGAGGAAAAGTTGGTGCATCACAAGAAGAAATTGCTTCGGCTGTTGGTATTTCACGACAAACTTATAGTGCCTACGAAAATCGGACACGCCCAATTCCATGGAGTTTATATCTAGCACTATTGTTTTATTTTGATTACATTCCAAGTACACATTATATGATTCGCCAGCTTGAATTATTCCCAAATGAATTAGACGAATGTTGGTTAGCTGGTAGAGTTTTTATTGAGGAAGAAAAATGAGCGAATATTCACAGCAAATAAAAAGGGATATTACATGAACAAAAATATAAAATATTCTCAAAACTTTTTAACGAGTGAAAAAGTACTCAACCAAATAATAAAACAATTGAATTTAAAAGAAACCGATACCGTTTACGAAATTGGAACAGGTAAAGGGCATTTAACGACGAAACTGGCTAAAATAAGTAAACAGGTAACGTCTATTGAATTAGACAGTCATCTATTCAACTTATCGTCAGAAAAATTAAAACTGAATACTCGTGTCACTTTAATTCACCAAGATATTCTACAGTTTCAATTCCCTAACAAACAGAGGTATAAAATTGTTGGGAGTATTCCTTACCATTTAAGCACACAAATTATTAAAAAAGTGGTTTTTGAAAGCCATGCGTCTGACATCTATCTGATTGTTGAAGAAGGATTCTACAAGCGTACCTTGGATATTCACCGAACACTAGGGTTGCTCTTGCACACTCAAGTCTCGATTCAGCAATTGCTTAAGCTGCCAGCGGAATGCTTTCATCCTAAACCAAAAGTAAACAGTGTCTTAATAAAACTTACCCGCCATACCACAGATGTTCCAGATAAATATTGGAAGCTATATACGTACTTTGTTTCAAAATGGGTCAATCGAGAATATCGTCAACTGTTTACTAAAAATCAGTTTCATCAAGCAATGAAACACGCCAAAGTAAACAATTTAAGTACCGTTACTTATGAGCAAGTATTGTCTATTTTTAATAGTTATCTATTATTTAACGGGAGGAAATAATTAAACTATGTTTTGAACCATGAATTAAATAAAAATGACTCTCAATTATTGGAAGTCAATTTATTAAACCAATTAAAGCTTGCAAAACGTGTAAATCTTTTTGATTATTCTTTAGAAGAATTACAAGCCGTTCATGAGTATTGGCGGTCAATGAATCGTTACTCAAAACAAGTTTTGAATAAAGAGAAAGTGGCTTAATATGGCAAATATAGTCAATTTTACTGACAAACAGTTTGAGAATCGCTTAAATGATAATTTAGAAGAATTGGTTCAAGTAAAAAAGCGGTTGAATCGCCAACCGCTTTTTTACTTGGTGGGCAATCAGGGTCAGGGAAAACCAGTTTGCGAAGAAGATGATTGAGCAGGCAGGAACAAAGTGATAAATTCAAATTGTGAGGGAAAATACAGATGAATCAAGGAAGAATTATTGTGATTACAGGCTCACCGGGGACAGGAAAAACAACAACTGCGTCAATTGTCGCAAAGGAATCAGATATGGATAAATCAGTGCATATGCACACCGATGACTTTTTTCATTACTTAAGCAAAGGCGCAATACCACCACATTTGCCAGAATCCAACAAGCAAAATCTGGTTGTCATTGAAGCCTTTTTAGAAGCTGCAAAGCGATATGCTCGTGGCGGATATGATGTAATTGTAGATGGGATTGTCGGGCCATGGTTTTTGGAGCCATGGAAAGCTCTTGCCCAAGAAGATTACGAGGTACACTATATTGTATTAAGAGCGAGTAAAAAAGAAACTATGAAGCGAGCTGTGGAACGCTCAAAATTAGATAGAAAAACAAATATTGAATTAGTGGAAACAATGTGGGAGCAATTTTCCGGTTTGGGGATATATGAATCAAATGTCATAGACACAACTACATTCACAATTAAAGATACGGTTTCCGCAATAAAAGAAAGAGTTGCATGTGGGACGTCTTTACTATCTTAGACATTCCCATTTGTCAGGAAGATAGCAAAGCCAGCCGAGCCAGTCAACGGTCAAGATGAACGGCGCATTTCATGCG
>OFMM01000918.1_pt1 | contig 16152 bp, 9 predicted proteins | sample 1541811 | NCBI WGS metagenome assembly OFMM01 (sample SAMN04209246, study PRJEB22552) | human gut metagenome | biome: gut; material: feces | host: Homo sapiens | place: USA: Oklahoma
GCCTCGGCGCCATGCCGGACGCCACCGAGACGGATGGCGGCTCTCGCGGGCAGGTCGTCGACGGCGTGCACGTGCATGCCGTGCGTCTGCGCGGGCTCAACGCGCATGAGGAGGTATTGCTCGGCAATGCGGGCGAGCAGCTGACCATCCGCGCCGACAGCTTCGACCGCATCAGCTTCATGCCTGGCGTGCTGCTCGCCGTGCGCAAGGTCGCCGACGGCGGTCATGCCGGCCTGACCGTCGGCCTCGACAAGTTCCTCGACCTGTAAAGCGTTGGCCTGGCATCCCCCATCCGGCGATAGTCCCGTTTGGTGGGGTCTGGATGGGACTTTGGTGGGATGAAGGAGGTCCGGGACGCGTTCATATTATGTACGGGTGACGGCGATGCGTCCTTGCTGCCAAGTACGGTAAAGAGATATGAGTGACGGTACTATGCATCTTCTCAACCCGGCTCCGTTCGGACGCATCCTCCCCGCAATGGTCACCCCCATGAAAGCAGATGGGACGGTTGATTTCGAGGCCGCGCAGTCTCTGGCGAAGCAATTGGTCGCCGACGGCGCCGACGGGTTGGTGGTGAACGGCACGACCGGCGAATCCCCCGTGACCCACATGGAGGAGAAGGTCGAGCTGGTGAGGGCCGTCAAGGAGGTCGTGGATGTCCCGGTGATCTCCGGTGCCGGATCGAACGATACCGCGCACACCGTGCGCATGGTCGAGCAGACGCAGGAGGCGGGAGCCGACGCGGTGCTCGTGGTTACGCCGTACTACTCGCGCCCCAGCCAGGACGGCGTGGTCGGCCATTACAAGGCCGTCGATTCCGTGGCCGAGAGGCCGATCATCGTATATGACGTGCCCGGCCGTACCGGACTGAAAGTCCGCGTCGAAACATATGACCGTCTTGCCGAGCTTGAGCATGTCAAAGCCGTCAAGGACGCGACCGGCGACCTCGCCGCCGCCGTCGAAAAGCAGCAGCGCACCGGCCTCGCCTGGTATTCGGGTGATGATGGCCTGTTCCTGCCGTTCCTGTCGATCGGTGCCGTGGGCATCATCTCGGTGATCGCGCACGTCGCCTCCTCGCCGATGCGCCAGCTGGTCGAGGCGTTCGACCGCGGCGACATCCATCAGGCGCAGCGCCTCGCCAACCAGCTCGCCCCGCTTGTCCACGCGCTCAACGGCGACGGCTACCAGGCCGTCATGGCCAAGGCCTCGCTGAGAATCAAGGGCTATCTTTCCTCCACGGCCATGCGCCTGCCGAACATCGGCCCGGACGCCGATCAACTGGCCAAGGCCGAAGAGGGCATGAAAGCAGCGGGACTGCTCTGACCGGGCCACACCGGCCTCGCTCGGGATGCACCCGGATTACGGCATCGTCCGACTCCGGGAACGGCCGTCCCGGTCGCGGATGCGAACGGCCTCGGCGGACACGGGCGAGCGGTTGTAGATAACGTCGTTTCCGTGACACAGACGGAAACAAAGAAACAGAAAACCAATAGAGAATGGCACAAGAACAACAAAAGAAGAACAATTCACGCAGGTCCCGTTCCGGTGGCGCGTCGCGCCGCCGCGGATCCGCGAATCGCAACACCAGCAACGCCGGCTCGTTCAAGGGCCAGGCCACCGCTCCCCAGCAGGACGACGTCCTGATCGCCCCGCCGAAGTACCGCAAGGGTTCGATGCGCATCACGCCGCTCGGCGGTCTGGGCGAAATCGGCCGCAACATGAACGTAATCGAATACAACGGTCACCTGCTGCTCATCGACTGCGGCGTGCTTTTCCCCGAAGAGGAGCAGCCGGGCGTCGACCTGATTCTTCCCGATTTCAGCTACATCAAGAATCGTCTCGACAAGGTCGACGCGCTCGTGCTCACTCATGGCCATGAGGACCATATCGGCGGCGTGCCCTACCTGCTCAAGCTGCGCCCGGACATCCCGCTGATCGGCTCCAAGCTGACCCTCGCCTTCGTTGAGGCGAAATGCCAGGAGCACAACCAGCATCCCACCATGGTGGAGGTCAAGGGACGCGACAAGCTCAAGGTCGGCCCGTTCAACCTCGAATTCGTCACCGTCACCCACTCGATCCCCGACGCGCTCGCCGTGTACGTCAAGACGCCCGCCGGCTCCCTGATTGACACCGGCGACATCAAGCTCGACCAGCTGCCGCTCGACCACAAGATCACCGATCTGGTGGAATTCGGCAAGATCGGCGAGCAGGGCGTGGATCTGCTGATGATGGACTCCACCAACGCCGAGGTGCCAGGCTTCGTCAAGCCGGAGACCTCCATCGGACCCGCGCTCGACCAGGCGTTCGCGCAGGCGAGCCGCAAGATCATCGTCGCCAGCTTCTCCTCGCACGTGCACCGTGTCCAGCAGGTCGTCGACGTCGCCCACAAGTACGGGCGCAAGGTCGTCTTCGTCGGCCGCTCGATGGTGCGCAACATGTCCATCGCCGCCGACCTCGGCTACCTGCACATCCCCGAAGGCACCGTCATCGACCTCAAGAAGGCGCACGATGTGCAGGACGACAAGCTCGTCTTCATGTGCACCGGTTCGCAGGGTGAGCCGATGGCCGCCCTCGGACGCATCGCCGACGGCAACCACCGCGACATCACCATCAACGAGTTCGACACGGTGATACTCGCCAGCTCCCTGATTCCAGGCAACGAGCATGGCGTGTACAAGGTCATCAACAAGCTCGTGCAGCTCGGCGCGCGCGTCGTCAACCGCGACAACGCGGCCGTGCACGTGTCCGGTCACTGCAACGAGGGCGAGCTGCTGTACATGTACAACATCGTCAAGCCCAAATGCGCGATGCCCATCCACGGCGAGAACCGCCACTTGGTCGCCAACGGCCTGATCGCCGTCAAGACCGGCGTCGATCCGAAGAACGTGGTGCTGGCGGAGGATGGCGACGTCGTCGACCTGTACCACGGTCAGGCCGCGGTCGTCGGCTCCGTGCCGTGCGGCTACGTGTACGTGGACGGCGATTCGGTCGGCGAGATCACCGACGAGGAGCTTGAGAAGCGCCGCATCCTCGGCACCGAAGGCTTCGTGTCCAGCTTCGTCGTGGTCGATACCGAGGCCTCCGAAGTCGTCACCGGCCCGAAGATCTTCCTCAACGCGGTCGCCGAAGACGAAAGCGAGTTCGACAAGATCCGCCATCAGATCGTCGAGCAGCTGCAGGACGCGATGATGCAGGGGACGAAGGACACGCACAGACTGCAGCAGATCATGCGCCGCACGCTCGGCGGATGGATCGCCCGACAGCTGCACCGCAAGCCGATGATCGTTCCGGTCGTCGCCGACATCGCCCAGGACATCATCGAAGAACCCAGCAAGTAAACCGCTTTGGCTCACGCAAGTGACGCCGGCATACGTCCAGAAGCAAGCCTGAACGTCAACGTCTCAGCGAGGAGTAGGGAATCGCGTGAACGGTTCCTTGTTCCTTTTTCTGTCGTGACGGTCCCGGCTTCTTTCGGGAAGACATATCAGAAGGAGTTAGAAAATATGCCAGGTGCAAACCTTACCCGCGTGGAAGCCGAGGAACGCAAGTCCATCGTCTCCGCCCCCATCAGCTACCATGTCCAGCTTGATCTGACCCGGGACGCGCGCACGTTCGGCTCGACCACGACGATCTGCTTCGGCGCCGAGCCGGGCAGCGAGACGTTCCTCGACCTGATCGCCGACAACGTGACCGAGATCATCCTGAACGACGAGGCGCTCGACCCCGCGCAGGTGTTCGAGGACAACCGCATCGCGCTCACTGGCCTGCGCCGCCGCAACGAGGTCACCGTCAAGGCCGACTGCGTGTACTCCAACACCGGCGAGGGCCTGCACCGCAGTGTGGACCCGTCCGACGGCAACATCTACCTGTACTCCCAGTTCGAGGTGCCGGACGCGCGCCGCGTGTACGCGGTGTTCGACCAGCCCGACCTGAAGGCCACGTTCGACTTCACCGTGCTCGCGCCGAAGTCGTGGATCGTCACGTCGAACATGCCGGTCAAGTCCAAGGAGGACGTCGACGACGTCATCACCGCAGACGGGGTGCTCGGCGACCACGAGCCCGAATCCGCCCGCAGCTGGACGTTCGAGACCACGCCTATCATGAGCTCGTACCTGACCGCCATCTGCGCCGGTCCGTACGCCGAATGGCACACCACCTACCTCAACGAGGACGGCCGCACCGTGCCTATGGCCCAGTACTGCCGCCAGGCGCTCGCCCCCGCGTTCGCCAAGGACGTCGACTACCTGTTCGACATCACTAAGAAGGGCTTCGCGTTCTACGCCAAGACGTGGGGCGTGCCCTACCCGTACGCCAAGTTCGACCAGATCTACGTGCCCGAGTACAACGCGGGCGCGATGGAGAACATCGGCATGGTCACGATCCGCGACCAGTACGTGTTCGAGTCGAAGGTCACCGACGCGCTCGCCGAGCGCCGCGTGGTGACCGTACTGCACGAGCTCGCCCACATGTGGTTCGGCGACTACGTGACGATGAAATGGTGGAACGACCTGTGGCTCAACGAGTCCTTCGCCGAGTTCACCTCCACGCTCGCCACCGCCGAGGCCACCGAATGGCATGACGCCTGGGCCACGTTCTGCTCCGGCGAGAAGAGCTGGGCGCTGAACCAGGACCAGCTGAGCACCACGCACCCGATCGTCGCCCCGATCAACGACCTCAACGACACGTACGTCAACTTCGACGGCATCACCTACGCGAAGGGCGCCTCCGTGCTCAAGCAGCTCGTGTACTACGTCGGCCGCGAGAAGTTCTTCCAGGGCATCAACCAGTACCTCAACAAGTACGCATACTCCAACGCCACGCTCGCCGACCTGCTGCACGAGCTGGAGAAGGCGTCCGGCCGCGATCTCAAGGCGTGGAGCGCCAAGTGGCTGGAGGAGTCCGGCATCAACACGATCGCCACCGAGGTCGAGGAGAACGCGGACGGCACCATCGCCTCGCTCACGCTCAACCAGACCGCCCCCGCCGAGCATCCGGTGTTGCGCCCGCATCGCCTCGCGGTCGGCTTCTACGACGAGGATCCGGCCACCGGCAAGATCGTGCGCACCGACCGCTTCGAGCTTGACGTGGACGGCGAATCCACCGTGGTCGCCGCCGCGGCCGGCAAGAAGCGCCCCGCGTTCATCCTGGTGAACGACGATGATCTGACATACACGAAGCTGCGTTTCGACGCCGATTCGCTCTCGTTCGCCCTGGCGAACCTGCAGCGTTTCGATGATGCGCTCGCCCGCGCGGTCGTGTGGCTGTCGCTGTGGGACATGACCCGTGACGGCGATCTCGCCGCCGAGAAGTTCATCGACACGACGCTGGCGCTGCTCGCCACCGAGACCGAGTCCACCACGTTCCGTTACGCGCTGAGCTGCATGAGCACCACCGCGTGGCACTACACCGCGCCGGATCGCCGCGCGGACGTGGTCAAGCACGTCGCCAAGGAGCTGTGGAAGCTCGTCATCGCCGCTCCCGGCGGATCCGACCAGCAGTTCCAGCTCGTCACGGCGTACCTCGGCTACGGCGAGGAGGGCGACGCCGAGTTCGCCGAGCACGCGCAGGGCCTCTTCGACGGCTCGCTGATCGTGGTCGGACTGGAGATCGACAACAACTTCACGTGGACGATCATCAACGCGCTCTCCTCGGTGAAGCTGATCGACCAGGCCGGCATCGACGCGCAGCTCGCCAAGCGTGACACCACCGAGAACCGCGAGTTCGCGCTCGGCGCCCACGCGGTGCGTGGCGACGCCGCCGCGAAGGAGTGGGCCTGGAACGAGGCGCTCAACAACGCCGACCTGACCAACATGCAGCTGGAGGCCGTGGCCCGCGGGTTCGCCGCCACTCCGCGCCCCGACCTGGCCGAGCCGTATGCCGCCAAGTACTACGACGTGGTCGACTGGGTGTGGAAGAACAAGAGCTTCCACATGGCCGAGGCGCTGCTTGAGGGCCTGTACCCGTACTACGCTGACCCGGCCACGCTGGTCGAACTCGGCCATCGGTGGCTCGCCGACCATGAGGATGCCGACAACGCCCTGAAGCGCATCGTGCGCGGCAATGTGGAATCCTCGCAGCGCACGCTCAAGGTGCGCGACTTCAACGCCGCGCTGTAAGGCGGCGCGACCGACCCATACGAAACGCCCTTCGCGTAACGTGCGCCTGCAAGGCCGCCGTTCGCGCGAAGGGCGTTTCGCGTGCATGAGTATGCACCGACGGTGCGGCAGAGTCGTCGTTGCCGTATCGCCGTGTTGCCGTGATTCGTTGTACAACTCCCGCATATCAGCGAAACGCAGATGTTGTGCACCTACGGCGCTGTACAACTCCCGCAGACGGGCAAAATATACGTGTTGTACAGTGACTTGAACCGCGAAATCGTTGATTTCAAGCCATTCTCTTATCGCGCCTAAATATCTGCCGTCGTACAACTCCTGCATAATGCGTAATCGCGGACGTTGTCCAGCGTGATGTACCGTGCCGTCACATGCCGCGCCCCTGCGACTGCGCCGTTCACTGCCCGTATACCGAAATGTACGGGAAAGGGGTATTGCTGAAAGCTTCATGAGAGTACACTTTCGGATTGTAGGGGGTTCATCATGAAACTCCTCGGCGATATCATCCAAAGACGGCGTGAGCCGGGAAGGGCAGGTTCATGGTTTCTCGTTGGTCGAGGGTGAAGGCCGGATGCGCGTTCGCGCTGGCATGCGTATTGCCTTGCGCGTTCACGCCCGGTGCCTTCGCGGCGGATGACGGGCGTTGGCCGGTGGTGAACGACACGGTGGCTTCCGCATGGAAGCAGGGCATTGACGGTTCCGGTGTGAAGGTGGCGGTGCTGGATACGCAGGCGGTCGAGGATTACCCCGCGTTGAAGGACGCCGACATCACGTACAGGCTGGGCCGGTTCTCCGGTATGGACGGCAACGAGGTCGAGTGCAAGGTGGGCGGCAGGCCGTTGACCGCGACGATCAAGGCCGGTGACGATGGGTACTATTCATCGCACGGCACTGACATGCTGTCATGGATCGTGGGGGACGGAGGCAATTACACCTTGGACAAGGCGGGGATGCTGGGCGCGGCGCCCAAGGCCAGGATACTGCACATCACGACCATGGGGACGAGCGCCACCGCGGCGACGACGTTGTGCGACGCGAAGAAGCTGGGCGATGCGTCGAGCGACAATGGCGCCGATGTCAGGACGGCCGTGGATTGGGGAGCCCGCATCATCAACCGGTCCCAGAGCGGCGGTCTTGACGATACGGATTATGCCGGGTATGTGGATGCGCTGCGGCACGGAATCATCATGGTCGGAGCGCGCGCGAACGACACCACCCCCGGCCTGGATGATCTGACCGGCGACCCGCGCAGCATGGAGACCTTCCCCGGCGTGGTGATGGTGAACAGCGTGGACGAGTCCGGCACCCTGGCTTCCACCTCGGACGTCATGGACGGCAACGTGGCGGTGCTGTCGTACGGGGCGAACGTGCTCAAGCCCATCAATTACGTCGCCGAAGGCGATAACCGCGTGGGCAACGGCGGCACGTCGACCGCGGCCGCGGTATTGTCGTCGTACCTGGCGCTGGCCATGCAGAAGTGGCCCGACGCGACGGGCAACCAGATCATCCAGTCTTTGATACGCAACACGAAGAGCGGCAAAGGCAAGCCGGTCATCGACCCGGAGCGCAAACGCGGGTTCGGTGAGGTGGACCTGAACGCGCTGCTGACGGTCGATCCGACGCAGTACAAGGACGTGAACCCGATTCTGGAATACCAGATGAAGGCCGCCGCCCAATACCCGGCCCTGAAGGACTGGTATACACAGGATTGCAAGACGAACCCGGACGGCGTTGGCACCGCGGCGGATAATGTCCCGTGTGAGGCCGGGCTCATCGGGCGGGAGTATGAGCGTCAGCAGGCGGCGTGGAAGAAGGTGGAGCAGTGCCGATCAGACGGCGGCTCCGACTGCATGAAATACTCCGCCACGAACACCGCCGATGGTGAGACCAATAACACCACGACACCGAACGGGCAGGCCAAGCCCGAAGGAGACCCGTCGCAGAGCGCTTCGTCCGGCATGCCGGTGTGGCTGTGGGGCGTGATCGGCGCAGGCGTGGCCGCTATAGCCGCGGGCGTGATAATCGCCCTGGTGGTGTCTCGGCGGCGTAGGACGCGCGCGCGGATTCCCGTATCCGGTGTGGCATATGGCAGTGTTCGATCATACCCCAACGGACCCGTGCCATCCCGCCCATATTCTGGTGGATCACAGGGGAGTGGGGGCCAGGCTCCGCCTGCCGAACCGGGTGCCGGAACAGCCGCCTAGCCAGCCGCAGCAGCCATATCCTCAGCAGGTCCCCCGGCAAGGATTCGCTCCGCCGCAACCATACCCGCCGACTGAACCGGCTCCCGGAGTTCCAGCCCCTGACAACCATGGTGGCAATGGAAACTCCGGCGGACATGGACGGCATTCAGGGTAATGACCACAGCAGAGAAGGCCCCAATCGGCCCCTTCTCTCATTGGCAAATGACTCGCGAATCTGCTTGTATTCTCTCACATGCCTTTCTCCGAAACTGGCAATTGCGCGTGATTTGGGCAGTATTCATGGATATGGGTGCAATCACTCCGCCGGCCGGTTACGATGGTGCTCGGTATGTCGAAGAGACGGCGGAAGCCGTCGAAGCAAAGGAATCGCAGATTATGCCGAGATTGTTTGGAACCGATGGCGTTCGTGGATTGGCGAACAGGGATTTGACCGCGCGTCTGGCGCTTGATCTGGGGGATGCCGCCGTGCGCGTGCTGGGCAACAGTGCCGTCAGGGAAGGCCTGCCGGAGGGCCGCCGTCGTGCGCTGATCGGCCGTGATACGCGCGTGTCCGGTGATTTTCTGGCGTCCGCGCTGTGCGCCGGCATGTCTGCTGGCGGCTTCGACGTGATCGACGCGGGCATCATCCCCACGCCGGGCGTCGCGTTCCTGACCTCCGTGCTCAACGTCGAGATGGGCGCGGTGATCTCCGCGTCGCACAACCCCATGCCCGACAACGGCATCAAGTTCTTCGCGCGCGGCGGTTTCAAGCTGCCCGACAGCAAGGAGGACGACATCGAGGCCGTGCTCGGTCAGGACTGGGACCGTCCGACCGGCGCGGGCGTCGGCCGCGTCTCGCATGAGACGGTGACCGCCACGAACCTGTACATCGACCATCTGGTGTCGACCATCGCCCCGCTCAACCCGGACAAGACCCAGCCCAAGCCGTTGCGCGGCCTGAAGATCGTGGCGGACTGCGCGAACGGCGCCACATCGGTGGTCGCTCCGGAGGCGCTGCGCCGCGCCGGCGCGGAAGTGCTGGTCATCAACGCCTCCCCGGATGGATACAACATCAACAAGAACGCCGGTTCCACGCACCCCGAGCAGCTGCAGGCCATGGTCAAGGCCACCGACGCGGTGATGGGCGTCGCGTTCGACGGCGACGCCGACCGATGCCTCGCCGTGGATGAGGACGGCAACATGGTCAACGGCGATCAGATCATGGGCATCCTGGCCCGCGCCAAGAAGGAGGCCGGCAAGCTCGCCGACAACACGCTCGTCGTCACCGTGATGAGCAACCTCGGACTCAAGCTCGCCCTCAAGGACATGGGCATCAAGACCGTGCAGACCGCGGTCGGCGACCGCTACGTGCTGGAGGAGATGCTCCGCGGCGGCTACACGCTCGGCGGCGAGCAGTCCGGCCACGTCATCAACCGCGAGTTCGCCACCACCGGCGACGGCACCCTGACCGCGCTCACCCTGTGCAACGAGGTCGTCAAATCCGGCAAGAGCCTCAAGCAGCTCGCCGCGGACTTCCCGCAGCTGCCGCAGCAGCTCGTCAATGTGCCGAACGTCGACAAGATGGCCGCCACCACCAACGCGGCGGTGCAGGCCGCCGTCGACAAGGAGTCGAAGCTGCTCGGCGACACCGGTCGCGTGCTGCTGCGTCCGTCCGGCACCGAACCGCTCGTACGCGTGATGGCCGAAGCCGCCACGCAGCAGCAGGCCGACGAGGTGTGCGACCGGCTCGCCAAAGTCGTGGCCGACGAGCTCGCGCTGTAGAACGAATAACGGCAATACCGCAATACCAAGGAATCATTCGTATGTTCGGAAAAAACACGAAAGTCGACCTCGAACTCAACCGTGAGGTCGAACAGCTCCTCAAGACCGGCGGCAAGGAGCGAATCCTGCCGATTGTGCAGGCCGGCGAACCGGTGCTGCGCCAGCAGACCGTGCAATACTCCGGCCAGCTGAGCAAGGGCACGCTGAACAAGCTCATCGACACGATGCACACGACGATGCTGGAAGCGCCGGGAGTCGGCCTGGCCGCCACACAGATCGGCCTGGGGCTCGCGCTCGCGGTGGTCGAGGACCACGTGCGCGACGACGAGGACGATCCGCGCGAAATCGCCGAATTCCCGTTCCACGTCATCATCAACCCCAGTTATGAGCCGATCGGCGACGCGACCCGCAGCTTCTACGAAGGCTGCCTGAGCTTCGACGGATATCAGGCCGTGCGTAGGCGCTGGCTCGACATCACCGCACGCTGGACCGACGAGAACGGCAAGCAGCATGAGGAGCGTCTGCACGGTTGGCCGGCGCGCATTTTCCAGCATGAGACCGACCATCTGAGCGGCGAACTGTACATCGACAAGGCCGAGATTCGCAGTCTGACCACCTACGAGAACCTTGAGGATTTCTGGTGCGACGACCCCGTGCCGACCGACGCCGCCGAGGAACTCGGCTTCGAGCTGTAAGCCGGGGCTGGGCCGACTCTGGTCGCGGCTGGTTACGGCTAACTGCTGTACAACTTCCGCATTATCGATATTTGCGCGTGTTGTCCCGCGAAATCAGGACGCCACACGCGCAAAACGCTATTATTTCGCAGAATAATCGCGGAAAAACGTTGCAGTTAAGCCGTTTTTGCTAAATCGTGCCGATGTGGGTCATCGCTGCCGGCTGGACAACTGCCGCAAAAGTCGATAATGCGGGAGTTGTCCAGCCGGCGAACGCGAAGACCCCTCACGAGCCGATTGCACACGAACCGTATACGTGCTTTAGGCTCGGCGATCCATCGCGGCGGACGAGCGCGTCACAATACCGCCGCGAGATCGGCGCGGGCGTCGGGGAACGTACGGCAGTAGCGTTCTGCCTCGGCACTCAGCCGCTCGTTGACGAGCAGCCGCTCGTAAATCGGATTGCGGGCGTAGCGTCCGGATCCGTCATCGTACGCCGTGACGATGCTCCGCACCTGCCCGGCCCAATCCCGGCCGCTGATCGCGCGCAGCTGTGCGATGGTGTGCAGGTCGGAGGGGTCGTACGCCTCGACGATGCGCTCGCGGTACATCGCCCTGAGCTCGTCCCAACGTCCCAGCGCCTCGAATGCGGCCTCGCGCAGGGATTCCCACTCATACGCAACCAGATCCTCCGGGAACATCACCGTGTACTGGTTCGGCCGGTCGCGCTCCACCATGTCGATGAAGCCGATGAGCTCATCCCAGCGCTCCGCCGCGATAAGGCGCGCCGCGTAGGCATCCGCCATGGCTTCCGATTCGTGGTGGCTCACCAAGAAGCGGTCGGCGTCGGCCGCATCACCGCTCACGCGCATCAGATCATGGCGCAGGAACATGATCGATTCCTCGAACTGCTGGTGCGCCGACAGCGCCACCGTACGCTTGATGAGTTCCGAAGCGTCGGCCGTCGAGCCGGTCGCGGCCTCGGCGGCGATGACGCCATCGTCGTGTGCCGTTTCGCCGTCGCATCGCCCGTCCTCGTCGATTTTCGCCTCCTTGGCGAAACGATCCATCGTGTCAAGGGCGCTGTTCAGCGCATCATAGGCGAACATGCGCGTATCGTCCCATTGCGCGAACGACAGGCCGCACGACAGCAGCTCCACCATCTGCGTCGCGTTCAGCTGGAAATCCTCGTTGCAGGCCACCCGCGTGATCAGTCGCAGCGCCTTCTCCCCGTCCTGCGGGTCGGCGTTGCGCGCCACGGAATCCATGTACACGCGCACGTTCTGGATGAGCTCCTTGAGATAGTCGAAGCCCTCGCCGTCCCGGTCCGCCGCGTTGCCCACGAATCGCGCGGTCATCTCGACCGACTTCGCCAGATTCGTGGTGGCGTCGACCCAGCGCGTGCTCATCAGCGCGTTGCCGACCACGGCATCCACTCCCGACAACGCCTGCGAATCGATGCGGAACGTGGGCATGTCGTTGCGCGGCATGGACACGCCGTCCTCGGTGCGTTCGGCGGTCGGCACGGTGGATGAGATGGAGTCGAAGTACCATTGCATCGTCAACCCGATCACGTCGGCGACCTCGTTGGGAGCGGCGACGGGCACATTGTTGCGGTTGTCGTCGTCCTGGGCGGACGCGTCGGAGATCATATGGTTCCACAGGAACGTGGGCCCGTCGAAATCTGTTGATGCCAGCCAGCTGTCATTGACGAAATCCACGACGTCGTCGAGCTGTTGCCGCGGATCCACGCTGATCGAGGTGGTTGAGCCATCCATGATTCTGCCTCCCTGGTTCCGCTCCGTGGTTGCAAGCGTACGTGTAGTCTATCGCGATTGACGCTCCGACGTCGGCAATGGCGGATAATGGAGACCGTGAGCGAACAAAGCGTAAACCATGACGAGCGGCGGCATGCGGCGAAAGGCGCCGGCGATGAGATGACGGCTGCGGGGAAGGCCGAGGGAAAGGCCGCGAGGAAGACCGGTGGATCCGGCAAATCGGGCGCGAAGGCCAAGCCCGGCGAACGGTATGAGCGGGGCACGCGCAGCTACACGATGTCGCATATCCGCGGGAAGGACACCCGCATCGAAGTACTCGTGCGCCGGTACCTGTTCTCGCGGGGGCTTCGGTTCCGCAAAAACGACAGGCGCTATCCCGGCCATCCCGACGTGGTTCTGCCCAAATGGCATACGATCGTGTTCATCAACGGATGCTTCTGGCATGCGCATCAGGGATGTTCCAAGTATTCCATTCCCAAATCCAACGTGGAATTCTGGACCGCGAAACTGACCCGCAACCATGACCGCGACATCGCGCAGCACGCCGCGCTCGAATCCGCCGGATGGCATGTCATCGTCGTCTGGGAGTGCGAGCTCGCCAAGCCCGTGCGCGAGGCGCGTCTGGAACGGCTCTACACCGAGATCACCGCGCCTGGTTCCATTGGCGTCCAATGAGCTTGCTGGCCTCGCCAATGCGGCCGGTTCCGTCAATGCAGGCGGTTCCATCGTATAATTCCCCGATTGCCGGCTCCACATCCGGCCATAGTCCCGTGAACGCCCGGTGAAACGGGATTTTGCCGGGAGGGTGGTAGGCAATTACAATCGGTGGCAGTACCGAATGGACGGCAAAGGGTGATGCATGATGAGCGAGACGAAACAGCCGACGATGTCACGACGCGCACGCGAGGCGCAGCCGTTCCGGGCAATGGTGTTCGGCGAGAGGGCCGACGAGATGATCGCCCGCAGCATCAGCGTCATCAAGCTGAGTCTGGGGGAGCCGGATTTCGGAGCGCCGCCCGCCGTGCGCGACGCGATGCGAGAGCAATATGATGGCCGCGCGCTGCCGTACACCGCTGCGCTGGGCCTGCCCGAGCTGCGACGCGCCATCGCCGACTTCTACCATGAACGCCATCATGTCGACATCGACCCCCGCCGCATCGTCATCACCGCAGGCGGGTCTGCCGCACTGTTGCTGGCCACCGCGCTCACTGTCGACCCCGGCGACGAGGTGATCGTCGCTGACCCGTCCTACCCGTGCAACCGCGAACTGATCCGCTCCTTCGAAGGCGTGGTGGTGGACGTGCCGACCAGCGCGGCCACCCGCTTCCATCTCAACGCCGAACTGGTCGACCGCGCGTGGAGCGAGCGCACCAAGGCGGTGATGGTCACGTCGCCGTCCAACCCCACCGGCACGACCATCGACTTCGACGTGCTCAAAGGCGTGTGCGACCTGGCGCGATTCCGCGGCGCGTGGCGCATCATCGACGAGACATACCTCGACCTCGCCGACCGGGAGCCCGACGGCAGCGAGGTCAGGTCCGCGCTGCTCGCCGACCCGGACGCGATCATCTGCAACAGCTTCTCCAAGTTCTTCGGCATGACCGGCTGGCGTCTCGGCTGGGCGGTGGTGCCCGAATACACGATCGAGGCGGTCGACGATCTGGCGACCAACTATTATCTATGCGCGCACACGCCCACCCAGCATGCTGCGCTTGCCTGCTTCACGCCCGAATCGTTGGCGGTGTGCGAGGAACGCAGACAGGAGCTGCTCGCCCGCCGCCGCATCGTCGTAAGTGGTCTGGAGCGCATCGGCCTGCCGCTCGAAGTGGTTCCGAACGGCGCGTTCTACGCGTATTTCAGCGTCGCGGGAACCGGTTTGGACGCGTGGACGTTCTGCGAGCGTGCGCTGGAAGAGGCGCATGTGGCGCTGACTCCGGGACGGGATTTCGGCCCGGCGACCGCGGACACGCATGTGCGGCTGTCCTACGCGGCGTCGCGCGAGGCGTTGACGGAGGGGCTGTCCCGGCTCGGAAAGTTCGTCGCCTCGCTGCGATGATTCTCCGATAACCGCGGCCGGCCTTGGGTGGAACACCGCGCGCATGCTGCGGCCGCGCCGGTGATACAGTGAGATGCTATGGTGAATTTGCGTTCGCGCGTCACTCGATTGGGCGTGCTTGACATCGGCTCCAACACGATTCATATGCTGATCGTCGACGCTGCGCCCGGCGCGCGACCCGATCCCGAGGCCAGCACCAAATCCACGGTGCGGCTGATGCAGTATGTCAAGGATGACGGGTCGATCAAGAAGTCCGGCATCGAGGCGATTCTGACCGCCGTGGATCAGTGCATGGAACTTGCCGAGGAATACGACATCACGCAATTGCTCGCGATGGCCACGTCGGCCATCAAGGAGGCTCCCAACAGCAACAAGATCCTGCGCAAGATTGAAGAGCGCATCGGCCAGAGCGTGACCGTGCTGTCGGGAACGGACGAGGCCCGCCTGACGTTCCTCGCCGCCCGACGCGTTCCCCAAATCCAAGCATCCGGCGCATGCCGTGGGCACGTCAAAGACGTTCCGCTCATTGGCACGTCTGGCGGGCGCGGTGCTGCGCCAGTCCGGGCGCGAGGACACGTGGATCATGACGCGCGAGCAGCTGGAGGACTGGCTTCCCCGGCTTGCGGCCATCGAGCCGGAGCAGCGCGTGGCGTTGCCGGGCATCACGCCGGAGCGCACGATGCAGATCGTCGGCGGCGGCATCGTGGCCGACGAGATCATGAGGTCCCTGAACGTGCATGAGGTCGAGATCTGCCCGTGGGCGTTACGCGAGGGCGCGATTCTGCGCTGGCTCGATCAGTTCGGCCGCACGCGGCTGGGTTTCTGACCGTTGCGGTTTCTGCGCGCAGCGTCTAGATGCCGCGCCGGTGACGGGGCAGCTACTGCTCCAATTGTGCCAGCTGCGTGCGAATCTTATGCAGTTTGGCGTAAATCTCGTTGCGCTGGGCGGGGTTCTTGGCACGCTGATGATCACGCGACAGCTTCTCTTCGGCGGCTTTCAGCGTGACGATCTGGTCCCGGCGGGCGATTCTCGCGTCCAGATTGGCTCCGTCCGCGGAATCGAGAATCGCCTGCGCGCACAGCGAATCCCACAGGTCGTCCATCGTCTTCGCGCCTCCGTCGGCGTTCCCTTCCGGTAGTTCCAGCGTGACCTCGCCGGACGGCCTCCATTCGCCGGAGAACACTTTCGTGATCGGCACATGACCGGCCCGGACCGGCACGTTGCGGCGCACGGCCAGCGCACACTCCTCGCGTACCGCGCCTTCGGACTCGCCTTCGTGCACGCAGACGAACACGATGCCGGATTTACGCTGTCCGGCGATCAGATCGATCACCTCGACGGGGATGCCGGGCGTGTTCACGCGCAGGCCAATCACCAGCACCTCGGGCATCTTGCCGCTGCCGGCGCCCATCGCCGTGTTCGCGGGCCGCAGCAGCGCGAGCATCGTGATCGAGGCGATGTCGTTGACCAGTCGCTGCTTGAGTTTGGACGATACCGGCGCCTTCGCCACGAACAATCCCTTCGGCAGCGTGCCCTTCTGCTCGGGAATCGCCGCCGAGGCCGGC
>OFMM01000924.1_pt1 | contig 16104 bp, 12 predicted proteins | sample 1541811 | NCBI WGS metagenome assembly OFMM01 (sample SAMN04209246, study PRJEB22552) | human gut metagenome | biome: gut; material: feces | host: Homo sapiens | place: USA: Oklahoma
GTTCGCCGAACTGGTTCCAGTCGGTGTGCGTGGTGAGACGGTATGAGCGTACCTGGGTGTGGAACATGGTGAACAGTTCGGCCGATTCGAAGGAGATCTCCTTGCTGGCCATGTAGGCCACGGCGTGCGCGCCACGCTCGGTGAGGTGCCTCATGATGAGCTCCATGGCGGCGTTTTCGTCGATGGAGACCATGGAGGTTCGGAACGACTGCTGGTGCCCGCCGATTTGCACGATTGGCATGGTGCCGGCGTAATGGTCCAGTGTGTCTGTCAGGTCGGCGTTGACGGCCGGCACTACGATCAGGCCGTCCACATGCCTTGAGACGAGGGATTCGATGCGGTCGATCTGCGTGGTCTGGTCGTTGCCTATGCTGATCATCAGCTGCTGTTCGTTGGCGTCGCTGGCGTATTCGATTTCGTCGAGCAGTTGGGCGCTGAATGAGTCCGTGGCGCTGGGGATGACCAGGCCGATGGCGTTGGTGACGTCGCTGCGCAATGCGCTTGCCGCGTAGTTGACGGAATAGTTGAGTTGTTCGGCTGCCGCGCGTACGCGTCTGGCGATGTCGTCGTCTTTGTCTCGTTTGCCGGATAGTACGCGCGATACGGTGGCGATGGATACGTTGGCCAGTGCGGCAACGTTCGTGATGGAACTGTTTGTTTTGCCGGCCATGTTCTCCTCCGTGTGGTTCGTATGGGTTTAGCGATTCGTGCGTGGTTCAGGCGGGTTCATTCCGCGGTTTGCCGTATCTGCGTGTGCAATGGGAATGCAGTGTGAAACAAGCCGTGGAACAGTGTAGCGGTGTGGGGTGCCAAAACCGTGGGCGAAATAGAACAGCCGCCCGTCGCAAAAGGGCGGGCGGCTGAATGCTCGAAGCGAGTGTGCTCACTCGGCGTTGACGAGGATGTTGGCCAGGTTGTCGGCCACGGCCTCGGCGTTGTCGCCTTCGACGTTGATGACCACGGTGTCGCCCTGCTTGATGCCCAGACCCATGATGGACAGGATGGAGCCGGCCGGAACGGCGTTGCCGCCTTCCTTGGCGATGGTCACGGTCTGGCCGGAAGCGGTGACGGCCTGTGCGAACATGGCGGCCGGACGGGCGTGAATGCCGACCGGATCGTTGATGACGAGATTGCGGGTTGCCATAATGGTCTCCTTTGTTGTGGTTGGTGGTTGGTTTGCTTACGTTGGGTTGTCTCGATATTTACACGTCGATGTATATCGATTTTTGCATATCGATTGCATTATGCGGCTTTTGCCGGCATCTGCATTTCTTGCGATTATCATAGCACAGTTTTTACGAAACACAGAAAACGTTTACCGGTTTTGTTTTGCGGGAATTTCGTGTATACTAATCGCAGGCTGAAAATGATTTACCGGCAAAGACGGTGGGGATCATTGCAGTAACTCACCTACGCAAGGCAGGCATAATCCTGCAATCGTTTGCGTATCCATATTTTTTCCCAAGGAAACAGGAAAAGGAGTTCTCATGAACATTAAGGGTGTTGGTATCGGTCGTGGCGTCGCAGTCGGCCCGGTCATTCGCATGGCCGCTCCGCTGCCGGAACCGTCGGACGCTCCGCGTGCCGAAAGCATCTCCGCGGAAACCGAAATCGCCCGCGTCGAAAAGTCGCTCGCCCTCGTCAACGCCGACCTGAACCGTCGCGCCGAAGAAGCCGCCAACGGCGACGAAGGCGCCAAGCAGGCCGCCCCGATCCTGCAGGCCATCGCCATGTTCGCCTCCGATCCGTCCCTTGCACAGTCCATCAAGGACCTCATCAACCAGGGCAAGACCGCCGAGCGCGCCGTGCTGGAAGGCTTCGGCGCGGTCGAAGACATGTTCCGCGCCATCGGCGGCTACCAGGCCGAGCGCGCAGCCGACCTGCATGACGTCGGCCAGCGTGTGATCGCCGACCTCATGGGCGCTCCCGCCCCAGGCCTGCCGGTCAGCGAAACCCCGTTCGTGCTCGTCGCCGAAGACCTGTCCCCGGCCGACACCGCCGCGCTCGACATGAGCAAGACCCTGGCCATCGTTACCTCCCAGGGCGGTCCGACCTCCCACACCGCCATTCTGGCGCGCGCCCGTGGCATCGTCGCGGTCGTCTCCGCCGCCGAAGCCGCCGAACTTGAGAACGGCACCAACGTCATCGTCAACGCAGCCAAGGGTGAGATCGTGGTGAACCCGAGCGAAGACGAGATCGCCGCCGCCGAAGCCGCCAAGTCCCGTGCCGCCGCAGCCAAGGAACTGCGTGGCAAGCCGGGCGCCACCAAGGACGGTCATCTCATTCCGCTGCTCGCCAATGTCGGTAAGCCGTCCGATGCCGCGAAGGCGCTGGAATACGGCGCCGAAGGCGTTGGCCTGTTCCGTACCGAATTCCTGTTCATCGGCAACTCCGAGCCGCCGAGCGTCGAAGAGCAGACCAAGGCCTACACCGAGCTGCTCAGCCAGTTCCCGGGCAAGAAGGTCGTGATCCGCATGCTCGACGCCGGCGCCGACAAGCCGCTGCCGTTCCTGACTCCGGAAGACGAGCCGAACCCGGCCCTCGGCCTGCGTGGCCTGCGTACCCTGCGCGCCCACATGGACGTGCTCGAAGGCCAGCTCAAGGCGCTCGCCGCCGCCGACGCCGCAACCGACGCGAACCTGTGGGTCATGGCCCCGATGGTCGCCGACCAGCATGAGGCCGACTACTTCGTCAAGCTCGGCAAGAGCTTCGGTCTGAAGTTCGTGGGCGCTATGGCCGAAGTGCCGTCGATCGCCCTGATGGCCGACAAGGTGGCTGACGTGGCCGACTTCGTGTCCATCGGCACTAACGACCTGACCCAGTACACCCTTGCCGCCGACCGTACCCTCGGCTCCGTGGCCAACTATCAGACCGCATGGCATCCGGCGGTGCTGCGCGCCATCAAGATGATCTGCGACGCGGGCAACGCCAAGGGCATGCCGGTGGGCGTGTGCGGCGAGGCCGCGGCCGATCCGGATCTGGCGGTCGTGCTGGCCGGTCTCGGCGTCAACTCGCTGTCCATGACCCCGGTGGCGCTGGACGATGTGCGCGCCTCCCTCGCCGAAGTCACCTTCGAAGAGGCCAAGGCCAAGGCGGCCGCAGCCCTCAACGGCGACTTCTACAAGCCGGCCGAGTGATTTCCCTTCTTTCCTTCACTCGGCTATTCCGGACTTTGCGGCTGCGTCATCGCGGCCGCAGGGTTCCGCCACTGCAAATGTGCCTATGAGAGCGATTCGGTTCTGATAGGCCCTGTTTCCCGGAATGACCCCGTTCCGTGCGATCGCCGCGCGGACGGGGTCGTTTCGGTTGCGGGTTGCGTCGATTGCTGCGATTGCATCGATTGAGCCACCGGCGTAGACGCGTCATACGGCCGCGTCGCGTCACGCGCATGCGCGATACTGGAAGCATGAAGATTTCCGCAGATTTCACCGTCATTCCCGACGCGTTCGCCAAGGCGGCGCCGCCTGAGAACTGCATCGACGGCACTCCGATCGTTTCCTTCCCCTTCTATATCGACGAGCTCGACCCGTCCGTGCAGTTCCTGCATTGGGAATTCGTCGATCCCGATTCCATTCCGGTGTGCGGCTTCCAGTGGAACCATTGGTCGCTCGCCAATCTGCCCGTGGACGCGCTGATGTACGATTTCAACGATTCCCACGCGCTGGCGATTCCGGCCGATTTTTCCCGCACGGTTTCCGCGATGATTCCCGAGACGGTGCAGGGACGCACGTCCGCCGCGTCGCCTCTGCTGAAGGGCCGCAGCAGCGATCCGGCCGTCACCATGCGTTACAACGGCCCGTACCCGCCCGACCAGGACCACGACTACTACCTGCACGTGTGGGGTACCACCGCGCCGCTGAACGGCCTCAACCAAGGCTTCTGGCTCAACGAAATGGAACGCGCGCTGCGCACGTGCGGCACGATCGCCGACCAAGGCGCGATCTTCCTGACCGGCAAAGCGTGACGATAGGCCGGAAAACAAGCCGGCAAATCGCAAGTATTCTTAGGAAACGCAAGAAACAGACGCAAGTAAACAAGACGTAAGCAAACAATCGAAAGGAACGTACATATATGGCATGCACCACGATTCTGGTCGGCAAGGACGCAAGCTATGACGGATCGACCATCATCGCCCGCAATGAGGACAGCGCGAACGGCGAATTCTGTCCGAAGCGCTTCATCGTCGTCAAGCCGGACGAGCAGCCGCGCCACTATAAGAGCGTGCTGTCCCATGTGGAAGTGGATCTGCCGGACGAGCCGTTGCAGTACACGGCCGTGCCGAACGCGGATCTGAAGGAAGGTATCTGGGGCGAAGCCGGCGTCAATGAGGCGAATGTGGCCATGAGCGCCACCGAAACCCTCACCACCAACGAGCGCGTGCTCGGCGCCGACCCGTTCGTGGAGCTCACTCCGGCCAAGGGCAAGGAAGGCGAGGACGGCTACGAGCCGGAAGTGCCCGGCGGCATTGGCGAAGAGGACTTCCTCACCCTCGTACTGCCGTACGTCAAGACCGCCCGTGAAGGCGTGGCACGTCTCGGCGCTCTGCTCGAACAGTACGGCACGTACGAGATGAACGGTGTCGCCTTCTCCGATGTGGATGAGATCTGGTGGCTTGAAACCGTCGGCGGCCACCACTGGATTGCCAAGCGTGTGCCGGACGAAGCATACGTGACCATGCCGAACCAGCTCGGCATCGACGAATTCGACCTCGACGACGCGCTCGGAAACCAGGAAGAGCACATGTGCTCCGTGGACCTCGGCGAATTCATCGAACGCAACCATCTGGACCTGGCCGTGGAGAACGTCACCCCGTTCAACCCGCGCGACGCGTTCGGCTCCCACTCCGATTCCGACCACGTCTACAACACCCCGCGCGCCTGGTACATGCAGCGTTTCCTCAACCCGTACGACGAGCAGTGGGACGGTCAGGACGCCGACCACCAGCCGACCGCGGACGACATTCCATGGGCTCGCCAGCCCGATCGCAAGATCACCATCGAAGACGTGAAGTACGTGCTGAGCTCCCACTACCAAGGCACCCCGTACGATCCGTACGGCAAGCTCGGCGACCAGCATTCGCGCCACATGTTCCGTCCGATCGGCATCAACCGTCAGAGCCAGCTGTCCGTCATGCAGATTCGCCCGTACCGCCCGCAGGTCAACCGTGCCGTGCAGTGGATTGCCTACGGTTCCAATCCGTTCAACACGCTCGTGCCGTTCTTCCCGAACGTCGACTCCACGCCGAAGTACCTCGAAGACACTACCACGCGCGTCACCTCCGAGAACTTCTACTGGGAGAACCGCATCATCGCGGCCCTGTGCGACGCCAGCTTCGCCGACACCGCCAACGCGGTGGAGCGCTACCAGGAGAAGACCGGCGGCATGGGCCACCGCATGGTAGCCGCCACCGACGAGCAGATCGACCGACTGGTGGAAGGCGTGGTCGACGAATTCGACGCCGAAGACGAGATCGGCGACGTGCAGCCGATGGAACCGGACGAAATCATCGAAGCCGTCCGCAACAACGAAGCCCGCGAAGTGCTCGCCGCCGCCAACGAGACCATGGCCGCGCAGCTTAAGGCGGAAACCGACAAGCTGCTCGACTCCGTGCTCTACACCACCAGCATGAACATGAAGAACGGCTTCCACATGTCCGACTTCTGATATTTTCTGCGATTGCGCAATCGCAAGAAATTCTACGAAAACCCGCGTAGCAACCGGCTTCCGCACAGCGTTCGCCACAAACAGTTCCGTATGACGGTCGGCGCGCGTCCGCTGTGCGGGAGCCGGTTTTCTTTGGTGGCGCGTGCTTATTAGAATGGCGATCGTCTTTGCTTTTCCGCTCGTGCCGGCGCGCGTTGCATAGGCGATGTCTGTCGCGTACGTTGTGCGCCATACAGCGGAATGCTTTCCCAAGAAAGGAACCCAGTGACCAGCATTGAGGATTTCACCAGCCAATACGGTCTGGTGCAGAAGATTGATGCGTTCGGCTATCTCGATTACCTGAAGAAGAATCCTGATGCGCCGCGCAAGCATGGCAAGGTCGTCCTCGTCACCGCCGACACCCCGCTGAAGGCGTCCCGCGGCGAAGGCAAGACCACCACCACGATCGCGCTGATCGACGCGTTGCGCGAACGTGGCATCGACGCGGCAGCCGTGCTGCGCCAGCCGAGCATGGGCATCACCGCAGCCGGTTCCAAGGGTGGCGCCTCCGGTGGCGGCAAGGCCTCCCTGACCCACCCGGAGCTGATCGACTGGGGTCTGTGCGGTGAAATGGGAGCCATCGAGGCCGCCCAGAACCTGTTGGTCTCCTTTGCGGAGAAGGCTGTTGACGACGGCAAGCTGGACACCATCCTCGTACCGCGCGTCTCCGAAGTGCCGTCCCGTTCCCTGCGCCAGATCGCAGTGGACCGTGGAAAGGGCGACGTGGCTGAGCGTGTGGTGCTCACCCCGACCTGCGAGCTCATGCAGATCGTTGTGCTGTCGCGTTCCATGGATGAGATCTCCGAGCGCGTTGCCAAGATGGTCGCCGGCACGAAGGATGGCAAGGCCGTGACCTTCGGCGAATTCGTTGACCTGTGGCGTATCACCGGCATCCTCGGCGACGCCGTGAAGCCAGCCAAGACGGAGACCGTGAACGGCTCTCCGGTGTACGTGCACGGCGGCCCGTTCGCCAACGTGTCCATCGGCATTCCGACGCTGGTTTCCGTGGAGATGGCGTGCGCGCTGCATGACGTGGTCATCGTCGAAGCCGGCTACGGCACCGACGCTGGTGCGCAGAAGTGGCTCGACATCGCCTGCCGCGAATACGACGCGCAGTGGCCGTCCGCAGCCATCGTCGTGACCCGCGCTTCCACGTGGCGCGACGATCCGGATCTGGCATGGCGCTACCCGTTCCACGTCCAGCGCCTCGAAGGTCTTGATATTCCTACCTTCCCGCTTATCAACCTGTGGGATGGCGAGGATGATCAGATTCCGGCGCTCAAGGACACCGCCAAGGAACTGGAATTCCGCGACCCGATCATCGGCAACCTGTACCGCGACGGTGGCGACGCGCTCGCCCCGCAGCTCGATGCGTTCGTCGATGCCGTGACGAACGGTTCTATGCCGGCCGAACCGCACAGCCACAAGGGCATGGCTCTGGTGGAGAACGTGCGTTGGGTCGCCGAGCATGCGTATGGCGTTCCGGCCGACCGTGTGATTCTGAAGGACGGTTTCGCCGAGTCGTTGCAGGCCGCCGAGGGTCTGTGCGCCAGCGCGGGCATCGATTTCGGCTCGCTTGCTCTGGTCGCGGTGAAGTCTCCGGCCACCATGACCGACAACGACCGCGCTCCGGAAGCCGAGCGCACCGTCACGCTGAAGAAGGTCGAAGTGCATTCCGGCGCGGGCCTGGTGCACGTGAACCTCACCACGTCGCTGACCACCCCGATGCCGAAGATCGTCTGATTTTCTTGCGATTGCGCCGCGTGGCGGTACGTCCCGTACCGTCGAGGGCGCTCGCTAATCGTTGATTCGGCGTAAATACAAAGCCGCTGGTCCCGTTCGGGCCGGCGGCTTTTTTCGTGGGTGATACCTTTACGTTGTCCGTTTGTGGGTGCGGGCGTGCTTGCATGTGCGCCCCCTTTTGCTCACGAGTTGCGGAATGGGGCGATTTTTCTCTCTTATGAGCAAAAGGGGGTATGATTACTGACGATTTTGCCGGTTTTCATACCCCTTTTCGCTCACGTCCCGTAGAAAAGGCCCGTTTCTCGCTTTTGTGAGCGGTCGGGGGTGCTGATATTGCGATTTCCCTGCCGTAGTCAGGCGAGCTTCCTAGACGTGCTTCCCGTAGGTGAGGTGAGAGGTTTGCAATATGGGCAAACCTCGAAGGAACGGTGGAACTTCGTCAGAAGTTTCCACCGTTCCAGCCCCAGTCAGTCGTGGCGGTGTAGCGGATGTAAGTGCGGTCGGCCGGAATGCCCAGCTCCTTGCCCAGCGCGGCCATGATCTGCTCCGTCAGCTTCTCCCAGGCGGAACCCGGCACGGAACGGCCGAACACATTCACTTCCACGTATGCGGCCGGCTTGGAATCGTCACCGCCGAAATAAATCGGCATATTGTCTTCGAACGGGCACATCAGCCAGCCTTCAGACTTGCCGGGAACTGCGGTGATGGCCTTGCCGTAGGCGGCCTTCAGCGCCTCGCGCTGCCCAGGGGTGGTGGAAACGGAAACATGCGTGTGAATGACTGGCATTGCTGCTCCTTGCAATCGTTGAAATATATTGTTCTTCGTTACCCAAGTTTAGGTGGTCTGCGCGCGAGTGTTAAATATCCCGTGTGAGAAAACTGATTGAACAGCTTATGAAATTCGGCATTGTGGGTGTGATCGCCTTCATCATCGACTGGGGCATCCTGAATCTTCTGGTCGGCCTGTTCCACATGCATAATGTGCTCGCCGCCACCATCTCCTTTATCATCTCGTTAATCTTCAACTATGTCGCCAGCATGAAGATGGTGTTCAAGCATCGTGAGGACATGGCGCGTTGGATGGAGATCGTCATCTTCGTGGTCGGCGCGGTGATCGGCCTGTTTATGAACGACGCCATCATCTGGATCTCCACGTACGGCATGAACCATGATGCGTATGTCTCTCAAAGCGCCGAATATCTGATCCGTACCAACGTGGGCAAGCTTATCGCCACCGCCGTGGTGATGGTGTGGAACTTTGTGACGCGCAAGTGGTTGTTGGACGATACGCATACCAACGCCACGAACCGTCTGAAGAAGAAGGAAAACCGCCTGACTCCGGAACAGCTGGAAGCCAAGTGGGAGAACAGCTTCTCGCACAAGCTGGGCGTCTGGTCGCTGGAGCACACGCCGAAGGGCTGGCCGAAGTAGCTGGCGGCGTTTCGTATACGGCATACGAAAAGGCGCGTCCGAATCGGATTTTTATTGCGATTCGGACGCGCCTTTCTGCGGTTGGCGTACGTTTCCTGGGATTGCCGGCTCGTTTATACGGTTCACACACTCACGTTGGTAAGCGTCGGCTGTTCGGTGGATTCTTTGATCTGCTTGAAACCAAGCATCGCGATCGCCAGCGACGTCAACGCCAACGCCGTCACCACAATGAAACCGCCCCGCGAGCCCATGCGGTCGATGAACTGTCCGGCGATCGCGGAACCGACCGAACCGCCGATCGAATTCATTGCGCCCATCCAAGCCATACCCTCCGTGAAACGTGTGGGCGGAACCAGGTGCAGCATCAGCTGGTTGCCGTTCACCCACGTCGGAGCCTGGCAGACGCCGATGCACAGGTAGATGATCATGATCACCCATAAATGCTTGGCGAACATGAACGAACCGATTCCAAGATTCACCACCGCAAGACAGAAGTAGAAACGCTTCCACAGTGGAATCGTCCAATTTTTCGCACCATACACGAGCGCGCCGATCAGAGAGCTGAACGAGAAGCAGGCGAATACGAAACCGGTGAACTGCTTCATATGCGCCTCTGTGGCGAACGCGACGATCGAAATGCCTGCGGCCGACTGGAACGCGCCCAGGCCGAACCACGTCACGCACACCGCGATCAGGCCCGGACCCCAGATCGACTCCTTGCGTCCGGCCTTCACCTCCGCCTCGGCCTTCTCCATCGCAGCCTGCACCTCGGCCGCCGTCTTGCCTTCCGCACGCGCCTTGTTGCGCGCGTACTCCACCGCGGCCTCGGCCTGCAGCGCCTTGGACCGGGCGGCCTCGCGCTCGCGGTACTCCTTGCGGGTCATGCCCGCCTCGCGGGCCAGCTGGGTCTGCGACTTCGGCTCGGTCGTAAGCTCCGTCAGGAACATCAGCGCGCCGATCACCACGCACATGCCGGTGAACGAGAACGCCAGCAGTCCGGAGATCACGGCCAATGTGGACGCCAGCGGATTGCCGATAACCCACATGCACTCGTCGAATACGCCGGACAGCGACAGCGCACGGTTCGTCTTCTCCGCATCGCCCTTGAGCAGCGTCGTCCAACGTTGACGGCTCATCGCGCCCCACGGCGGAATCGCGGCCATGAACGGCACTATGCAGAACAGGATCCACGACGGCACGCGTGCGGTGATGCAGGAGACCAGCGCGATCGCCGCCACCATCCACACGATGATTGTGGGAATCGACACCTGCCGTTGACCGAATTTGTCGACCAGCTTGCCGAGCACCGGGCTCGCCACGGCCAGCGCGATCGCCTGCACGGCCGTCAGCGCGCCGGCAAGCGAATAATTGCCGTAGTAGTGCTGCACGGAAATCGTGATCGTCATGCCGACCATTGGGAACGGCATGCAGGCGATTACCGATCCGATTGAGAATCGTGCGGTATGTGGTATGCGAAGCAGCTCCGCATACCCTCCGAAAAGACGTTGGCCGATGTCTTTGACGCCGACGAGGACATTGTTGGTCATGCTTGCCGCTCCTTTCCGCTCACGGTTTCGCTCGTGACGTCCGCAGCTTTGCGTCGCGTGCGGACTGATGGTGGTGGTTCCCCTGAATTATTGGTTAACCGCTTCCGATACCAGCTTGCTGCCCCAGCCGTCCGAACACGTCAATCGATTGACATGTCTGACATGCCGCACACGGGGAGAAAGGTGGGATGGTGCGTGTTGTTTGTGTGTCTTTGTTGACCAAGGCAACTTTATGCGCAGGTACCGTCGTGACACGCGGTACATTAGGGCAGGAACCAATATTCGAATCGACGAATTTTTTCACAGGGCCGGCGACCGGCGAAACGTGCTGAGCCAGCACGTGGCCGGCAGGTCCGAAACGCAAGAAAGGCGGCCAATATGCCGGCGACAACCATCCATTTCGTGCGCCACGGCAAAGTGGAGAACCCCGGGCACCTGCTGTACGAGCGGCTGCCCGGTTTCCACCTGTCCGACGTGGGCGTGCGCATGGCGCAGGCCACCGCGCATTACATCGCGGTCAGCCCGCAGCTGAACACCGTATCCGCCGTCTACTCGTCGCCGCTGGAACGCACGCGCGAAACGGCGGGGGAGATCCTCGAATCGCTGAATTCGGTACGTGGACTGCGCGGCGAGGAACCGCTGGAGCTGCAGACGGACGAACGCCTCATCGAAGCGCGCAACGAATTTCGCGGCAAGCGTATCGGCTTCGGCGAAGGCGCGCTGTGGAAGAACGGCAACTGGAAGCTGGTACGCAACCTGTGGAAGCCGAGCTGGGGCGAAAGCTACCAGTCGATCGCGCATCGCATGCAGGACTTCGCCCTGGAGAAAGTGGCGGAATATCCCGGCAAACAGATCGTGGTGGTCAGCCACGAATCGCCGATTTGGAGCTACCGGCACATGCTGGAAACGGGGCACCCCGAACACAACATGCTGTTGCGCCACACCGCGCTCGCTTCTATCACCTCCATCACTTACGATTGCAATACCGGGAAAATAATGTCCATTACGTACGCCGATCCGGCGGCGGACGTCGAATAATGTGAACCAAAACATGCGGTGGCTCAATCGCGGTCGGGGATGACTGCGGTTCGGGCCGGCCGCACGATATACAAGGAGAAAGTATGTCTTTTGTATACGACCAGAAGGTCGTCGACTCGATGTACGGCTCGCACGTGGTCTCCATGGCAGTTGACTACGGTGTCGATCTGGTCAAGATGTGGCCGTTGCAAACGAACCAGGAACTGGAAAACGACGTCAAATATGCGGAGAACCTGCAGGTGATGTTCTCCGGCATGATGACGCAGGTGCTGCTGAAACGCTCCGAAGAAGTCGACCAGTCGGTTGCGGAAGCCGTATACGAAGGCATGGATGTGCTTCCCGGCGTCGATCCGGAAATCATCCGCACGCTGATGGACGCCAACCACGCCTATGACGTGATGGCCTCCTACCACGGGGTCGACGGCATCGAACTGTTCATGGAAACCGCCAGAATACTCGGCATCGACGTGGAGACCCGAATCGAAAAGGAAATCCAAGACCTCATGGAGAACCTCTCACGCACTATGCGCAGCGCCTCCGGATTCGAAGTCGACGATGACGTGGCGGAAAACGTCGGCATCTGCCAGTCGGCCACGGTGGACCGCAACGAATTCGCAAGACGCTACCTCGCCTCGATGACGGTTCTCGACGCGCTGATAAACCTCATGTGCTATGGCACCGACGATTCGCAGGAGCAGGCCATCCGCGTGCTGCCGGTGCTGCTGTTCGTCAACGCCATGCGCAACCAGCTGTCGATTCCGCCCACTTTCATCAACGCCGAACAGCTCATCAACCTGTTTGGTCTGCGTGACACCGCCCGCCAGTTCGGACGGCCCCAGTCGGTGTTCGACAGCTCGTTCAACCCGCTGACGTTCTCCACCACCGTCAAGTACCTCGCTTTCTTCGCGGGGCAGGAATGGCTGCGGCATATGAGGTTCCTGGAGTGGGACCCGAAGCAGGCCGAACAGGACGCCAAAGACGAGGACGAGCGCAAAAGCAGGGAAGCGCTCGCAAAGAAATACAATTTGACGAGCGATGGCGATAACGCGGCTTCCGACGCGGATTTGGATTCGTCTGCAGACTCGAATTTGTCTGAGGATTCGGACTCGTCGGAAGAGGCCGGTTCGGAGCCGACCGAGGAATAAGTGTTGCGGGCGGTCGTGTGACGTCTGACGGTGAAGGCTTTGCGTGTACTTGCGTTGCGTGCGCTTGTGCTTGCGCTCGAATTGCGCGTGGCCGTCGCCTATCCCACGCGTTACATCCGCAACGACGTCACTACCCGTAACGAATGATCTGAAACGAATAATCCCGGTATCCTGCGATTGCACAGGATACCGGGATTATTCGTTATTCGTTATGGTGTGCCACGTTTTGTGTGGCGATAAGGCGGGGATCAGAGCGAAATCAGAGCTGCTGATCGGTGCCGTTCGCCGAATCATTCGGTACTGCCGAAGCGTCCGAATCCGCCGGAGCGTCGGTATTCGGCTGCTCGTGCGGATGCTGGAACTGGGCCGGCACTTCCGGCATCGGCGGAATGGACGGTGTCGGAGGCATGGTCGGAACAGCCGGCATCGGAGGCATAGACGGTACGGACGGAGCCTCCGCCAGCGGATTCTGCTGAGGTGCGGCGTATTGCGGCGCGGCGTGCTGCTGCGCGGCGTCATACTGCGGTGCCGGAGCTGTGTACGAATCGGCCGGAGTCGCTGGTGCCGTGTACGGCGTGGCCGGTGCCGCAGCCGCCGGATTGGTCGGCAGCGGGACGTTGCCGTACGAGGTGGCCTGCGCCGCATACGGGTCTGCCGGAGCCTCGCCCGTGGCGGGAGCCCATGCGTTGGAAGCCGTAGGAGCGTCGAAACGCGTGCCTTCCGGATTGGAATCGCGGGCCATCAGCACAAAGTAGAACACACCGCTGGCAATGAAGGCCAGCACGCCGAGGATCAGCAGGACAACGCCGCCGATGCTGACGCTGTTGCCTGCCTCCAACGACCTGAACGAAAGACTGCTGCCGATGATGAGGATCAGACCGATGGCGAAGAAGATTCCGGCGGCCGCCTGTACCGCGTAGATGATGGCCAGCACGGTGCCACGCATGTTGATGTCATGCAGACGACGTACGCCAAGAGCGATGGTCGGCACAAGCACGACGAGTCCCCAAATGGAGGAGAACGAGTCTCCGACGGTGGCGATCACGCCGGAATCGGTGAGGTTCCTCAACGTGCGGAACACGAGTCTCAACACGAAAGTGACGACGGTATAGGTGAGGAACCACCACCAGAACTCGCTACGCGAGGCGCGGCCCTTGAACACCGCGTACTTCTTGAAGAAACGGACGATCGCCTCGCCCAGGTTGCAGCCATATGCGGGCATGTCAAGCGGCGCGGTCAATGCGAAGAAGCTATTGCCCGACTGCGGTTGCGGTGCCGGCTGCCCGTAATTCGCGGCTGGAGCCTGGCCGTACTGAGGGGCCTGTCCATATTGAGGGGCCTGTCCATATTGAGGGGCCTGAGCGTACTGCGGAGCCTGGTTGTATTGCGGTTGCGGTGCTTGGCCGTACTGCGGAGCCTGACCATACTGAGGTGCCTGGTTGTAGTTCGGGGCGGCGTACTGGGGCGCCTGCGCCTGCCCGTAATCCGGCGTGCCGTACTGCGGTGCCGGCTGCGGCACCTGCGGATTGTATTGGTTGGGGTCCGTCATTAGAGTGCCCTTTCACAAAACGGTGACTAAAGAATAAAGAAAGTCGCTTCATACATTACTCCTTTGCCGATGTGAAGATAGGGAAAAATATTGCAGTATGGAACGCTGCGGAAGAAAAACGGCGATTGGGTCGTGGCACGTCCGGTTTGCGCGGCACAATGGAGCCTATGACTGAAGTTGAAAATACCAAACCGGAACTTCCTGAAAACGTTCGTGTGCGTTTCTGCCCGTCCCCGACCGGCATTCCGCACGTCGGCATGGTCCGCACCGCACTGTTCAACTGGGCTGAGGCCCGCCACACCAAGGGCACGTTCGTGTTCCGTATCGAGGATACGGACGCCCAGCGCGACTCCGAGGAAAGCTACAACCAGATCATCGAGGCCCTGAATTGGCTGGGCATCGACTGGGATGAAGGCATCAACGTGGGTGGCCCGGACGGCCCGTACCGCCAGTCCGAGCGTGGCGACATCTATAAGGACGTCGCAGCCAAGCTGCTCGAAGCCGGCTACGCCTACGAATCCTTCTCCACTCCTGAGGAGATCGAGGCCCGCAACGTGGCCGCCGGCCGTCCGAAGGCTTTCGGCTATGACGGCTACGATCGCAACCTCACCGAAGAGCAGAAGGCCGCGTTCCGCGCGGAAGGCCGCAAGCCGGCCCTGCGTATCCGCATGCCCGACGAGGACGTCGCTTTCGACGACCTTATCCGCGGTCGCATCGAATTCAAGGCCGGTTCCGTGCCGGATTACGTGATCGTGCGTCCGAACGGCGACCCGCTGTACACGCTGACCAACCCGGTCGACGACGCCATGATGCGCATCAACGTGGTGCTGCGCGGCGAGGATCTGCTGAGCTCCACCCCGCGTCAGATCGTGCTGTACCGTTACCTGATCGAGCTGGGCGTGGCCAAGGAAATGCCGCTGTTCGGCCACATGCCGTACGTCATGGGCCAGGGCAACAAGAAGCTGTCCAAGCGCGATCCGGAATCCAACCTGTTCCTGCACCGTGACAACGGCTTCATCCGTGAGGGCCTGCTGAACTACCTGGCGCTGCTGGGCTGGTCCATCGCCCCCGACCGCGACGTGTTCTCCATGGACGAGATGATCGAGAAGTTCGACGTGCGTGACGTCAAGGCCAACCCGGCCCGCTTCGACATCGACAAGGCCATCTCCATCAACGCCGAGCACATCCGCATGCTCGAACCGCAGGACTTCCTGAACCGTTCCGTGCCGTACCTCAAGCGTGACGGCGTGGTGTCCGCCGATTCCTGGGACGCGCTGACCGACCGTGAGCGCGAGGTCCTCACCGCCGCTGCTCCGCTCGTGCAGCCGCGCGTGCGCCTGCTGGGCGAAGTGGCCGGCATGGTCGGCTCCCTGCTGTCCACCGAAGGCTACATCGAGCCGGACGCCGACGCCAAGAAGCAGCTGAAGGATTCCGCTCCGGCCGTGCTCGACGCTGCGATCGCGGCGCTGGACGCCGTTGCTGAGGGTGATTGGAAGACCGACTTCCTGCACGAGACGCTGAACAAGGCGCTGGTCGAAGACGGCGGCTACAAGCCGCGTCTGGCTTTCGGCCCGGTGCGCGTGGCCATGAGCGGCCGCCGTGTGTCCCCGCCGCTGTTCGAATCCATGGAAATCGTCGGCAAGGACGTTGCCATGGCTCGACTCAAGGGCCTGCGCGAGCACCTGTGAGCCGTTGAGCTGCTGACTGTTAGCTGAATGATGGAAACCCGCCGGAGTGATTCGGCGGGTTTTCGTTTATGCGGAAGGCTGGTGCGGAATGGCGGAAAATAGCGCGACACGCCGTAAGTTGCGCGACTGTGCTGTTTCGCGTATATTTATCACTCGTTGCGGTTCACAGCCTAGCTGGGAATCACAGCGATAACTCAAGCCCCCGTCGTCTAGCGGTCTAGGACTACGCCCTCTCACGGCGCCAACACCGGTTCAAATCC
>OFMM01000932.1_pt1 | contig 15960 bp, 15 predicted proteins | sample 1541811 | NCBI WGS metagenome assembly OFMM01 (sample SAMN04209246, study PRJEB22552) | human gut metagenome | biome: gut; material: feces | host: Homo sapiens | place: USA: Oklahoma
AGCAGATGATCGACGATTTCGGCCTGACGCAGGCCCAACTGTCCAAGTCGGTGTCCAATGCCGTAGGCCAGAGCGCCCATATGGGCATGGCGGCCATGACCCAAAAGCAGCTTTCCGCTGTTATCGTAGGCGGCGGCGATACCGTTATCGCCCAGGTGCCGGCTTCCGGTTCCGTCATTCAAAAGGGCAGCACCGTCATCCTGTATACCGATCAGGAATCGCAGGAAGAAAAGGTGATCGTGCCCGATGTGCGCGGCAAAACCGGGCAGGTGGTCAATACCATCCTGACCAACGCCGGGCTGAACCTGGATGCCGATGGCATCGGCAGGATAAGCGATACCGCGGTAGCCATAGAGCAAAGCATAGAGCCCGGTACCGAGGTGCCGAGAGGTACCCTCATCACCGTGAAATTTTCTAACAGCGTAAAACAGGAAGCATCACCATAACATCCCACAGGAGGACACCATGCCGAACCGACCCGACCGGGAGGTTCAATGCGAAGGACTGCTGCAAGCGCTGCCGCCGGAGATGGAACCCATCTGCGATAGCCGCGGGGAAGTAAAAGATAAAATCTTTGTCTGCATCAAGGGAGACCGCCACGACATCCTTGCCGGTGCGTTCCTTCAGATACGAAATGGCGACGGAGGTGTCAAGACCACCGGAGTACGCCAGGACGAGACGATTCTGATCGCTCATGGTTTCCCTTTCTAACATCCAACGTTATTCATCAGTATATGCACAGCTCTGTATATTTATGCATATTTGGTGCGTCGTGTCCACTATATGGCTATTCACGCTTTGGAAGCGACATCAAGCAGCCATTGCGCACGCCGTTTGGCGACATCATCCTCGGAGCAGATAACCATGACCGTGTCATCTCCGGCGATGGTGCCAAGCACGCCTTCGATGGGCTGCTTATCGATGACGCTGGCCACATATTGCGCGGCGCCGGATGGCGTGTGCACGACCACGAGATTACGTGCCGCGGCCACGGATGTGACCAGTCCGGACAGTACCCGGCTAATCTGCTGCTCGGTTTTGGCGTCCGGGTTAGAAGCCGGATGTTCATCAATGTTCTGTTTGCCGACGGCGTAGGCCACGGTTCCGTCGGCAAGACGGGTCTTCGTGGCGTGAATCTCATCAAGATCACGGCTCAGCGTGGCCTGCGTCACCTCGATGCCCTGGTCGGCGAGAATCTGCGACAGTTGCGATTGCGAGGTGACGATGCGCGTCAGCAGCGCCTGCTCAATGGCGCTCAGTCGAGCGGTTCGTGTGGCAGGACGCTGCAACGCGGGAGTGTGGTCAGTCATCAGACCAGCAGGCTTTCATCGCCACGGGCCTTGCCGGCCAACCAGGTCAGCAACGCCTTCTGGGCGTGCAGACGGTTGCCTGCCTCATCCCAAACCACGGACTGAGGACCATCGATAACCTCGGCGGTGACCTCCTTGCCGCGATATGCAGGCAGGCAGTGCTGGAAGATGGCGTCGTCCTTGGCCTTGGCCATGAGTTCGGCGTTCACCTGGTAATCCCAGAACGGCTTGGAACGGACAGCGTATTCCGCTTCCTCGCCCATGGAGACCCACGTGTCGGTGAAGACGCAATCGGCTCCGGCAACAGCCTCATTCGGATCAGTAGTGACGAGGATGGAGCCGCCGGTCTCAGAGGCAATCGCTTCGGCATCGGCAACGATCTGCGGATCCGGCAGGTATCCGTACGGTCCTGCCACACGCACGTTCATGCCCGCCACAGCGCCGCCGAGCAGGTAGGAGTTGGACATGTTGTTGGCCGCGTCGCCAAGATAGGCGATGGTCTGGTTCTTGAGGTTGTCTACACCGCCACGATGTTCCGCGATGGTCTGGAAGTCAGCAAGAATCTGGCACGGATGGAATTCGTCGGTCAGTGCGTTCACCACCGGATGGGTGGAGTACTTGGCCATTTCCTCAACACGGTCCTGACCAAAGGTGCGCCACACCACGCCGTAGGCCATACGGTCAAGCACGCGAGCCGTGTCGGCCACCGGTTCGCCACGGCCCAGCTGGGAGCCGGACTTGTCAATGACCAGCGGATAGCCACCGAGTTCGGCCACGCCAATGGAGAAGCTGGAGCGGGTACGGGTACTGGGCTTGTCGAAAATCACGGCGATGCCCTGCGGGCCAGCGAACGGCTGGTGATAGAAACGGTTCTTGTGGAACTTGATGGCCAGTTCCAGCACCTGCTTCTGTTCTTCGTGGTTCAGATCGTCATCGCGCAGCATATGGCGCAGTTCAGGGGTTGCCATTGGTATAGAGGCTCCTTTCAAATTCTTCGGGCTCGTCCGAGATCAGTCGTTAGGCAGGTCGGACGGAATCTTGGCGAGGATGGACACCGCTTGATCGACGTCCTGAGCAGTGATGACCAGCGGCGGGGCGAGACGCAACGCATTCGGAGCCACCGCATTGACGATGAGACCGTGTTCCAAAGCCCAGTTCATGGCCGCATGCGAGCAGGGGTGGGCAAGTTCGATGGCGTCGAGCAGGCCACGGCCACGCACGGAGACGAATAGCGGATTACCGCAGGAGGCAATACCGTCGCGCAGCTGCTTGCCGCGTTCTTCGGCGTTGTCCACGAGGTTGTCCTCTTCGATGACTCCCAGCGTTGCCAATGCCGCCGAAGCGCCCAATGGATTGCCTGCGAAAGTGGAGCCGTGGGAACCCGGGGTGAACAGCGCGGACAGTTCGGCGCCGAAGGAAATCATGCCGCCCATCGGGAAACCACCGCCAACGCCCTTGGCGAAAGTAACGATGTCCGGGGTCACACCGCCGGAAAGATCCTCACGCTGGAAGGCGAACCATGCTCCGGTGCGTCCGATGCCGGTCTGCACTTCGTCGATGATGAGGAGCGCCTTATGCTCGTCGCATAGTTTGCGGGCGGCCTTCACATAGTCCGCTCCGAGCGGCATCACACCGGCCTCGCCCTGGATAAGCTCCATGATGACGGCCGCGACCGGCCCTTTGCCGTACTTGCCTTGGCCGGTTTCGGCGAAAGCGTCGTGCAAGGCTTCGACGTTGCCGGCTTCGACGAATTCGATGTTCGGTACCAGCGGCTCAAATTTCTCACGGATGGCGGGCTTCCACGTTGCGGACAGCGCGCCCATGGTGCGGCCGTGGAAGCCGTGGGTCATGGAGATGATGCGTGCCGGTTTGCCGCCGATCTCAGGCAACGCGCCCGGCAGGGTGCGCCCGTAGAGCTTGGCGAGCTTCAGCGCCGCCTCGTTACCTTCCGCGCCGGAATTGCCGAAGTAGACGCGGGAACCTTCCGGAGCGCCCGCGAGCTTGACGAGTTTGGCGGCGAGCTTGATCTGCGGTTCGGTGGCGAAGTAGTTGCTCACATGCGCGGCCTTGGCGGCCTGTTCGCTGACGGCCTTCACCCACTTCGGATGGGCGTATCCGAGCGCGTTGACGGCGATGCCTGCAAGGAAATCGAGATATTCATTGCCGTCGACATCCCAGATGTGGGCGCCCTCACCGTGGTCCATCACGCGCAGGGGCGTGCCAAACACGTTCATATGCACCTGGGAGTACTCTCCCAGCCACTTGGCATCTTCAGTGCCGAGTGTTTCCAGTTGTTCAGTTGCCATAGGAACTCCTCATTTCAATACCGTCCTCGGGCACGACCATGGTGCCGATGCCGTCGGTGGTGAAGATCTCGTTCAGGATGGAATGCGGTTTGCGACCGTCGATAATATGGGCCCGCGGAACGCCTCCGTCGATGGCGCGCACGCAGGCTTCCATCTTCGGACGCATGCCGCTTTCCAGGTCGGGGAGCATATCGCGCAGATTCTCCACGCCGATGCGGCCAATCAGGGAGTCACGGTCCGGCCAATCGGCATACAGACCGTCGACGTCGGTCAACACGACCAGCTTGCTGGCTCCAAGGGCCGCGGCAAGGGCGGCCGCGGCGGAGTCGGCGTTCACGTTGAGCACTTCAGTGGCATCGTCTTCATTCGGAGCCACGGAGGAAACCACCGGAATACGTCCAGCGTTGATTAGATCCTCCACGGCGGACGCGTCGACGCTCACCACGTCGCCGACCAAGCCGATATCGGTGGGCTTGCCGTCAATGACCGGTTTGCGCTGCATGGCCGAGAACAGGGCGCCGTCCTCGCCGGACAGGCCGACCGCGAATGGACCGTGCGCGTTGATCAGGCCAACGAGTTCACGGGACACCTTGCCGGTCAGCACCATGCGGACCACATCCATGGCTTCCGGAGTGGTGACACGCAATCCGCCCTTGAATTCGGACTTGATACCCAGGGCCTTAAGCATTTGGGATATCTGCGGACCGCCACCGTGCACCACGACCGGGTGCAGTCCCACCTGGCGCAGGAACACCATGTCTTCGGCGAAGCAGGCTTTCAGATGATCGTCGATCATCGCGTTGCCGCCATATTTGATGACGATGCGTTGTCCGGCGAATTCCTCCAACCACGGCAGCGCTTCGATAAGCACTTCCGCCTTCTGGTCGGCGCGCAGGTCGGTGTGCACGTCGAAGTGGAATCCAGGTCCTTTGAGTTCTTTGGCCATTCCTATTCGATCAGCTTTCGTAGTCAGCGTTGATGTGTACGTATTCGTGGGTCAGATCGTCGGTCCAGACGGTCGCTTCCGCTTCTCCGGCGTTCAGGTCGATGTCGATGTGCACCTCGCGTGGGGTCATGTCCACTTCGGAGCGGTCGCGTCCGGCTCCGCCGTTTTCGCAGATGCGTACGCCGTTGACGTCCACCGTGACCTTTTCGGAATCGTATGGTGCGACGTCGGACGGCACGGTGCCAAGGGAGCTGACGATACGGCCCCAGTTCGGATCGTTGCCGGAGATGGCGCATTTGAGCAGATTGGACGCTGCGACCGCGCGGCCGCATGCCAGAGCGGCTTCTTCGGTGGTCGCGCCGGTAACTTTGACACGGATGTCATGGCTTGCGCCTTCGCCGTCGCCGATGATCTGGCGAGCGAGCGAGGCGGTGGCCTTGGCCACAAGCTCGTTGAACTCGTCCGGGTCCGGTTCGATGCCGGACGCGCCGGAAGCCAGCAGCAACACGGTGTCGTTGGTGGACATGCAGCCGTCCACGTCGATGCGGTTGAACGACATTTCGACTCCGACGTTCAAGGCGGCTTGAAGCTGTCCGGCGGTCACGACGGCATCGGTGGTGATGACGCACAGCATGGTGGCCAGCTGCGGGGCGATCATGCCGGAACCCTTGACCATGCCACCGATACGGAAGCCGTTGGAACCTTCCAGCTCGACGGTTTTCGGCTTGGTGTCGGTGGTCATGATGGCGTGCGACGCATCGGCTCCGGCTTCGGCGGTATCGGCAAGGGTTTCAAATGCCTTGTCCGCGCCGGACAGCACGTTGTCGAGCGGCAGCAATTCGCCGATGAGACCAGTGGAACATACGGCCACGTCTTCGGCTTTGGCGCCGATGAGGCCGGCGACCTTTTCAGCGGTGGCCTTGGACTGCTCGTATCCTGGCTTGCCGGTGCATGCGTTGGCGCCGCCGGAGTTCAGAATCACGGCCTTCACATGGCCGTCGGATACGATGTTCCTCGACCACTGCACAGGAGCCGCGCAGAAACGGTTCGAGGTGAACACGCCGGCAGCGGCGTCAAGCGGTCCATTGTTGACCACGAGAGCCAGATCCTTCTTGCCTTCGACCGCGGAAATGCCAGCTGCCACGCCAGCTGCGGAAAAACCTTGTGCGAACGTTACGCTCACGGTGCCACTCCAATCTTCGTCAATCCTGCATCCTCAGGAAGTCCCAATGCCACATTCAGCGACTGCACGGCCTGTCCGGCGGTTCCTCGGTTGAGGTTGTCGATGGCCGCGAATGCCAGCAGGCGGCCGGCATGATGGTCGACGACCACTTGAATGTGGGCCGCGTTAGAACCGATGATGTTGGCGGTGGCCGGCATTACGCCTTCAGGCAGCACCACCATGAAATCCTGGCCTTCGTATGCGTCCAGCCAGACCTGGCGGATCTCGGCATCCGTCATGCCAAGCGCTTTGTCGGTGAGTTTGGCGGAAACGGTGGCGAGAATGCCACGCGCCATCGGCGCGAGAATCGGCGTGAAGGCGAGGGTGTAATCGTCTGCCTCCGCAGCACTCTTGCCGGCCGCGTGCGCGAAGTTCTGCAGGATCTCCGGAATGTGGCGGTGCGTACCGCCTACCGAATACGGCAGTGCGGAGCCGAACGCCTCAGCCGCAAGCAGATTGGTGCGCTTGAGGTTCTTGCCGGCGCCGGAATAACCGACCACCAAATCAGCCACAATGTCTTTCGGTTCGACAAGACCCTGCGCAATGCCCGGTTGCAAAGCCAGCGTGGTCGCAGTGACGTTGCAGCCCGGTCCCGCAATGCGCTTGGTGCCGGGAAGCGCTTCACGCTGACGGCTGTAGGAGCCGTCTGTCTCGATGCCGGTGATGAGTTCCGGCATGCCGTAGGTCCAATGCTGGTAGAAGTCACCGCCGTAGAACGCGTCCCACGCGCTCTTCTCCTCAAGGCGGTGATCGGCACCCAGATCCACCACCACTGCGTTCGGATCAAGCTGGGAAGCCAGCGCTCCAGAAGCGCCGTGCGGCAATGCCAGGATGATCACGTCATGGCCGTTGAGCACTTCCGGCGTGGTGTCCTCGACCACGAGGTCCGCCAACTGCGGAATGTGCGGCATATGCTTGCCAAGCTTGTCCCCCACCGAAGAATGTCCGGCGACGCAGGTCACTTCGAAATTCGGGTGTGCCGCGAGTATGCGCAACGCCTCACCACCCGCGTATCCAGTCGCGCCGGCCACGGCTACCGTGTATTTGGCCATGTCACGTCTCTTTTCCTTGACTCGTTGAAACACATTCAGCATACACTTTATGCACTACATTGCATAATTATGCAGTTCAATCGTGTCGGATAGTGGTCACCGCCCGTAACGGGACCGTTCAGACGAACATAAAAAGATTGGTTTCAGGCGGAAATCGAGCTGGAATCACCACTTTGTCCACTGCCACCGAACATGTACTGCATCATCTGGTTATACAAATCGGCTGTGGAAATGCCGTGAACCGTCATCCAAATCACCGCAATGGTGTACAGCACGTTGATAATCAGCGCTGCCACGCCAAGCGCGTAGCCTTTCATATGCAGTTTTTTGGTACGCCACATGGCGATGGCGCCCATCACCGCAGGGATGACCGGTACCGGCAGGAATAGTGCGAACACGAACGAGATGATCGCATAGCTATCCCAATGGCCGTACAGGGGGTTCTGGCTGGGATCATTCGGGTTGATGGGATATATGCCGGGCTGTTGGTATGGATTCGGCCCATACTGGTTTGGCCCGTATTGATTTGGTCCATACTGATAGCCATTGGGCTGGCCTGATTGCTGCCGTCCCGATGCATCATATGGATTCGCCGGATACCCGTTCTGCATATACGGATTCGTCTGCGGCCGCTGCGCCGTTTGTTGTGCATCGTCCGCCGGCTTGGGCTGTTCGGGAGCCCCATACATGTATGGATTGTAGTTCGCCGGATACTGGTTGGACATCGCGCCATATTCAGGCTGGTTGTACTGTCCGAATTCCGGCTGTGCCGACTGGTCCGACGACGAAGACGACGAAACCGGAGCAGCCCCGGCCGCCTCCTGCCCTTCGTCGGGGTTGATCGGCTGGTTCTGCTCCGGTTCGTTCATGTCGTCCTCTTTATCTTTTTGGTTACTTCGATGGACTTGACGTGTCAGGCACGCAGTTGCGCGCCCAGCTTCGCGGCCGCATCCACGATGCGCTTGCGAATGGCTTCGCTGTCCTCGGAGGTCAGCGTCTTGTCCTCAGCGCGGAACGTGACGGCGTATGCAAGGGACTTCAATCCCTCACCCAGCTGATCACCGGTGTACACGTCGAACAGGTCGATGCTCTCCAAGCTGTTGCCGGCGGCTTCGACGATGGTCTTCTCGAGTTCGGCGGCGGTGACGTCCGTCGACACGGTGAAGGCCAGATCCTGCTTGACCGGCGGGAAGGTGGAAATCGGCTTGGCCTGCACCGGCTTGCCGCTCAAGGTGGCGAACAGCGCGGTCAGGTTCAGTTCGAACGCGGCGGAATGGGCCGGGAAGCCCAACGCCTCGTTGACATGCGGGTGAAGCTCGCCGACCATGCCGACGAACGTGTCACCTGCCATCACACGTGCCGCACGGCCCGGATGCCACTGCGCGGGTACGTCCTCAGCCTTCGGCTGGTCCAACGTGAGCTTTGCGCCGATGCGGTCGGAAATACGCTGCACGGCTTCAACTGCGTCGGACCAGTCCACGGCACGGCGATCGCCCATCCAGCCGGAGTCGACGGCGTTGCCGGTCAGAATGCCGGCGACGTGCATCGGCTGGTCCGGCAGGCCTGCGTCAAGCGCGGCCAACTGCTCGTCGGTCGGCTTGACGGCACCCGGCAATGCCGGAATGGCCGGAGCGTTCGGATCCCACAGGTAGACGTGTCCGATTTCGTACAGCGACACGTTTTCCACGCCACGGCGCAGGTTACGCTGCACGGTCTGCGCGAGGGTCGGGATGATGTCGCGACGCAGGAACGGGCGATCGCCGGCCAGTGGGTTGGCAATTTCGACGCTGACCTTCTTGGTGGCGTCGGCGTCAAGTGCGAAGTTCTTGTAGTCTTCGTCGCCCACGAACGGATAGCTCAGGGTCTCCACCATGCCGTATTCGGCGAGTTCGTCGGCCACCTGGCGCTTGCGCAGCTGTTCGGCGGTCAGTCCGACCTTGCCTTCGACCGGTGCCGGCGGCACGGTGACCGGAATCTCATCGTAGCCGACCAGACGGGCCACTTCCTCCACCAGATCGCACGGTTCGTTGAGGTCCGGACGCCAGCTCGGCGGAGTCACGGAGAACTCACCGTTGCCACCGCCGGCCACAGTGCAGCCGATATCGGTGAGAATGTCGCTGATGGTGTTCACGTCAGTGTCCAGTCCCGCCACGCGGGCCACTTCGGACGCCTTGAACAGAATCGGACGACGATTGCAGACGGTGTTGTAATCAGTCGGGTGCTCGCTCGGCTCGCCGTTGCCGTACTTGACCAGAAGCTCGGCGGCCATCTGGGCGGCAGCGGGCTGCAGCTGATCATCCACGCCACGCTCGAAACGACGGGACGCTTCGGACGGAATCTTGTGACGACGTGCGGAACGCGCGATCGATACTTGGTCGAAATGAGCGGATTCCAGCAGGATGTTCTTAGTTTCAGCAGTGACCTCGCCATACAGGCCGCCCATCACGCCGGCGATGCCAAGCACACGAGAGCCACGCTCGCCGTTCGGCGAGTCGGTGATCAGCAGGTCTTCGACGCTCAGGTCATGATCCTTGCCGTCCAATGTGGTGAGCTTCTCACCTTCGTTGGCGCGGCGCACGACGATCGGTCCTTCAATCTTGTCCAGATCGTAGGCATGCATCGGCTGGCCAAGATCAAGCATCACGTAATTGGTGACGTCCACCGCCAAAGAGATGGAGCGCATGCCCGCGCGGATTAGGCGGCGGCGCATCCAGTTCGGCGTGTGGCTTGCCGGGTCGAAACCACGCACGGCGCGCGCGTAGTAGCGATCGCAGCCGACCACACCGTGAATCGGATTCTTGTCGTCGACAATCACTTCGATGTCGCTCTTGACACCTTCCGGCAGACCCTGAGTGACGGGCGCCTTCTTGCCGAGGGCGGTTGCCGGATCAGTGTAGACGGCGCCAGTGGAATGGTGGTATTCGCGGGCCACGCCACGGTAGGAGAACGCGTAGCCGCGATCCGGGGTGATGTTGATTTCCAGCAGCGGCTGGTCCAGGTGCAGCAGATGCATGGCGTCATCGCCCGGCTGGAGCTTTTCGTATTCCTCCGGGGTGAAGCCGTACTTGCGTAGCAGGATGATGCCGTCGTGGTTATCACCCAGACCAAGCTCACGCTCGGAGGCGCACATGCCGTTGGAGATGTGGCCGTAGGTCTTGCGCGGTTCGATCTTGAAATCGCCTGGCAGCACGGCGCCCGGCAGGGTCACGACAACCTTCTCGCCGGCTGCCATGTTCGGAGCTCCGCAGATGATGCCGCGTGGCACCTTGTTGCCGTTTTCATCGGTCTCGTTGTATTCGTCGCCGACGTCCACATGACACCAGTTGATGATCTTGCCGTTCTTCTGCGGTTCCGGAGTGGCGTCGACCACATAGCCGACGACAATCGGGCCGGTGACCTGGGAGGTGTGGATCTCTTCCTCTTCGAGGCCGACCTTCACCAGATCCTTGGCAAGCTGTTCGTACGTAAGGCCTTCCGGAACCTCGACATGGTCCTTGAGCCAATCAATGTCAACCATTGGCATGGGTCAATCACTCCCCCATCACAAACTGTTCGCTGAATCGCACGTCGCCTTCCACCAGGTCGTGCATGTCGTTGATGTCGTGGCGCAGCAGCAGGGTACGTTCCACGCCGACGCCGAAGGCGAAGCCGGTGTAGACCTCAGGATCGAGGCCCGCAGACTTCAGCACGTTCGGGTTGACCATGCCGCAGCCGCCCCATTCAAGCCAACCGGCGCCGCCCTTCTTATCGGGGAACCACAGGTCGAGCTCGGCGCTCGGCTCGGTGAACGGGAAGTAGCTCGGACGCAGACGGGTTTTGGCTTCCGGGCCGAACATGGCCACGGCAAGCTTGTCGAGCACGCCCTTCAAATCGGCCATGGTCAGATGCTTGTCCACGGCGAGGGCCTCCACCTGATGGAACACCGGGGTGTGGGTGGCGTCAAGTTCGTCGGTACGGAACACACGGCCCGGGCAGGCGATGTACAGCGGCACGCCACGGGTGATGAGTCCACGGACCTGATCGGACGAGGTCTGGGTGCGCAGCACCATGTTGGAGCCGACGAAGCCCGCGGCGTCCTTGGCCTGATTGCCCTTGACGTAGAAGGTGTCCTGCATCTGGCGGGCCGGATGGTCCGGACCGAAGTTCAGCGCGTCGAAGTCATACCATTCGGTTTCCACTTCCGGACCGTCGGAAATCTGCCAGCCCATGGAGATAAAGAAGTCCTCGACATCCTCCATCAGCTTCGGCAGCGGATGGCGGGCGCCAAGCGGCTTGCGGTTGACCGGCAAGGTCATATCCACGGTTTCGGCAGCAAGCTCGCGGGCCTCTTCTTCGGCCTTGACTTGCTTTTCCTTGGTGCCGAACGCACGACCGAAGTCGGCGCGAAGCTTGCCCATGAGCTTACCGGCGTCTTTCTTCTGGTCCTTCGGCAACGCGCCGATGGCCTTGCTGGCCTGCGTCATCGCGGATTCCGCTCCGGCGTACTGCGTCTTGATGGCTTTCAATTCCTCCATTGTGGAGGCGTTTTCGATTTTCGCGATGCCCTCGGCAACCGCATCGGTTACCGCTTGGGCGTCGAATACCGCACCCTCTGCCACGAGATACCTTTCTTATCAACCGTTTGTTTTACGCATAAAACGCGCAATTCCAACGTTTTTACGACTTCACATTCTTTCAACATGACTCGACATAGCCAAGCTCAGCAGCATCACCGCCGCGCTGGTGCCGAGATTGAGCGATTCCGCCTTGCCGTAGATGGGAATCGACACGATTCTGTCGACGCGTTCCAACACATCCTGGGTCAGCCCGCGCGCCTCGTTGCCGAACAGCACCGTCTTGGCTTGCGCAAGTGATTGCGGCACGGCAAGCACGTCCGTAAGCGGTTCCGGCGGCCGTGCGTCGGTACCATACACGTCGGCGGCGTACACGGCGAGTCCACGTTCCGCACACCAATCGAAATACTCGTCCGTGCCCATGGAGACGACCGGCAGATGGAACAGCGAGCCGGCAGTGGAACGAATCACCTTCGGGTTGAAGATGTCCACGCAGTCGTCCACCAGCACCACGCCCGCGCAACCGGCCGCATCCGCGGAACGAATCACGGTGCCGGCGTTGCCCGGATCGCGCACCTGCCAGAACGCGGCGACCATCGTGCGTTCGTCGGAATCGCCATCAATGACGGCGGAATCGAGGAAAGCGCGCATGTCGGCGACGGCGAGCACTCCCTGCGCGTCGGAGCTCATGTGCTGCATGACGGCATGCGTCACCTTATGCACGTAAGCACCGGCCTGCATGGCCTTGCCGGCCATCTGCGCCACGGTAGGCGTGATGAAAGCCGCGTCCGGTTCGGCGGAGACGACCTCCACATACAGATCCTCGACGATGTCGGGATGCCAGGAGAGCAGTTCACGTACCGACTGCGGTCCTTCCACCATGAACCTGCCGGACCGCTTGCGGCCTTTCCTGTCGGCAAGTTCGGAGACCCTGCGGACGCGTTCGGCCCTTGGGTTTGCAATGACTTCGGATTTCATAGGCATACGCGTTAGCCTAACACCTTCGAAGCGGTTGGCGACGCGGCCATGTCATGTTTCGAGGCGTCCAGAAAACATCCAGCCACATCCCAGCGCGAACAAAGCGTCTTTCTGTTGTATGCCAGATACAACTTTTACCATCAGCATAAACGCCGATCGCGAGCGGCGCAGAACCATCAATCGCTCATATCTATCGAAACACATAAGGAAACAGCCATGTTCGTCGTCAAAAACGCATGGAAAAGCGTCACCCGCAACAAGGGACGCAATATGCTCATCATCGTCATCGTGACCATCATCGCCGCTGCCGCCACAATCGGCCTATCCATCCGGCAGGCGGCTGCCACCGCAAGAAGCAGCGGATTAGATAACACCACCGTCACCGCGCAGATCAGCCTTGATCGCGGCAAACTCATTTCCGAATCGCGCGAGCAGTCCAAGTCGGATTCCGATTCGTCCGATGCTTCCGCCAAACCTGACTTCGACGCCATGCGTTCCGCTTTGGCCGACAAGCAGTTTTCGCTTGCCGACTATCAGAAGTACGCGAAGGCTCCATCCGCGGTGAAATCCACATATTATATGGAGACCACGGGGTTGGCGGCGACTGACGATTTCCAGCCGGTCACCGATTCGTCCGGTTCGGATTCCTCCAGCTCGTCCGGCTCATCCAATATGAAGGATTCGTCTGATACCGCCGGTACGGATAACGGCAACCGTCAGGATGAACAGCCCGACGTCCCCGACGGACAAATGGGCGACGTCGCGGACAGCAAAGACGGCGCGGGCATGGTCAGCGGCGATTTCTCCCTAATCGGCTTCTCCAGCGACGAGGCCGTCGCCAACGCCTCCAATGGCAGCTTCACGATGGTGAAGGGCAAGGTGTTCGGCTATGACGCGAGCAGTGATGGCGATGCCATCATCTCCAAATCGCTCGCCGACCGTTCCTGACAATCCAATCGCACGTTTTTTCTGGAAAGGACCTCCCATGACAACGAATTCCGCGGATACCGCCGATACGGCAATCGCAAAAGAAACCGTCGAAGCCAACGGCGCACAATCGCAGCGGACCAATCCGCCCACATTGCGCCTGGACAATGTCAGCTACGCCTACGCCAAAGGCGGCAAGCGTGTGCTGAAGAACATCAGCCACGATTTCCAAGCCGGCAAGGTGCATGCCATCACCGGACCGTCCGGAGCGGGCAAGACCACGCTGCTGTCGCTCATCTCGGGACTGGCGACCCCCACGGAAGGCATAGTGCTGGTCGATGGCGCCGACCTGTCGGAACGAGACCGATACCGTTTTCGCAGCCATGACATCGGCGTGATCTTCCAAAGCTTCAACCTGCTGTCGAACCTTACGGTGGCGGAGAACATCATCCTGTCGATGGACGCGTCCGGCAAATCGTTCGACAAGCCGAAGAAAGCAATCGTCGAAGAATTGCTCAAACAGGCGCATCTGCCGAAGGAATACGCGAACGAGCGGATTCTGCACCTGTCCGGCGGCGAACAGCAGCGTGTGGCGATCGCCCGCGCGTTAAGCTATGGTCCTTCCATCATCGTCGCTGACGAGCCGACCGGCAATCTCGACCTGGCCACCCAGGACGACATCATGGGTATTTTCCGAACGTTGGCGCACGATGGGCATCGTTGCGTCATCATCGTCACGCACAGTCCGGAAGTGGCGAAGACGTCCGACGAGGTGTTCGAGCTGGCTCCCACCAGGCGTCGCAGATAAGCGTCGGCAGCTTCTCGAAAAGAAATACGGCATGCGTCCCCATGCAACGGACACGCATGCCGTATTTTTTCCTGTTTCGGTTGGACGGTGGCGTTATGATTGGGCGCGTCGAAGTACAGGGGGTGCCGAATACGGCTGAGACGGGCGACCGCCCGGACCCTTGACCTGATCAAGGTAATGCTTGCGTAGGAACAGTACCGGCAAAACGCGTCGCGTCCCGTAGAGACGATCTCCGTTGTATTTCGGCTTGTGCACATACCCAATGGAAGTCGAGAAGGGACACCATGGCCAACGAAAAGCCATCGACGCAGACGCAGCCGCACGGCGATGCCGCAACCAGAAAGAAAACCGAAACGAGCGTGGCGGAAGCCGGTTCGTCAGCCGAAAAGAAGGTCACGCCGAAGAACGCCCTGCTGGGATTGCAGCATGTGCTCGTATCAAACGTGTGGCTTGATCCGGTGTTCGTGGCGGGCGCCATCGGTCTGCCGTTGGCATTGTCGTCGAACATGGTGAACGCCATTTTCATCGTCTCCGGCCTGGTCACGCTTATCCAGGCCACGAAACTGGTGCGCCTGCCCATCGTTCAGGGTCCTTCCGCGGCGTTCGACGCGCTGATGATCGCCGCCGGCACCGCCGGATCACTTGCCGCGGCCGGCACGTCCATCTTCATCAGCTCGCTGATTTTCCTGGTGCTGTGCCTGACGCGTGTGATCGAGAAGCTGCGGTTCCTGTTCGCCCCGATCGTATCGGGCGTGATCATCTTCCTCGTCGGCGTCTCCCTGTCGGGATTCACATTGAGCGAGTTCCTTGGCGGCGCGCCGGGAGACAAGGGCTTCGCCGATCCGAAGACGCTGGCCGTCTCCATCATCACCTGCGTGCTGGTGGTGGTGCTTTCCCAGTTCGGCAAGGGCATGGTGAAGGCGCTGTCGTATCTGATCGCACTGGTCGTGGGCACCGCGCTGTCTCTGGCGTTCGGCATGGCCGACTTCTCCGCGGTGGCCTCCAAGCCGTGGCTCGGCCTGCCCAAGTTCATGCCGTATGGCGGTTTCGATTTCAACGCGGCGATTTTCGTACCGTTCTTCATCGCCTATCTGGTGGCCATCATGGAAGCCCTCGGCGTGTATCAGGCGGCCACGGAGATCCAAGGCACGAAGTTCCAGGACCGCCAGGTGCGTTACGGTCTTGCCGGAGAGGCCGCCGGTTCGGCGATCTCCTCGCTGATCGGCGGTTTCACCACCACCGCGTATCCGCAGAATGTCGCGCTGCTCAAAGTCACCGACGAAGGCAAGACCCGCACCCGCGTGCCGGTGATCATCGCCGGTGTGGTGTTTGTGGCACTTGGTTTCATGCCGAAAGCCGGCGCGATGTTGTCGCTGATCCCCTCCCCTGTAATCGGCGGCATTTTCCTTCCGGCTGCGGCGAGCCTGATCAGCACGGGCTTCAATACACTGCGCAAGGCGGAGCCGGACGACCGATCCCAGGTAGTCATCGGCTTGTCACTGCTGTTGGGTATCGCGTTGCCGAACGCATTGAGCGGTCTTGAGGGCGGCGCTCACGTGTTCTTCTCCAATTCGATTCTGGTCGGCGCGTTCTGCGTGGTGATTCTCAAGGCGTTGCTGATCGATTTACCGAATCTGATCAATCGTCGCAAAACAGGCACGGGCAATGACGAGGATCAGGCACAAGCTTGATTCACGGTCAACCGTTACCGAAAATTCAACATAGGAAAGGAACATTGCATCATGACATCGATGTCGCTAAACACTGAAGCTCAGCAGGTCAAGGCAGATGTGCTTGAGTTCATCGAAAAGTACGGATGCGAAACCGCGCCGGATGAGGCGTTCGACGCGCTCGCACG
>OFMM01000948.1_pt1 | contig 15804 bp, 13 predicted proteins | sample 1541811 | NCBI WGS metagenome assembly OFMM01 (sample SAMN04209246, study PRJEB22552) | human gut metagenome | biome: gut; material: feces | host: Homo sapiens | place: USA: Oklahoma
TGGCAATGATCTCGCCGCCGGATTTCTGGACGTATTTCAGCGTCTGCTCCGGGTCAAGCCGGTCCTTCGTGGCGCACTGCTTGACCACCATGTCCTCATACTCGCTGAGGGGGCAGCCGGAGATCTGCGCCAGAGACCAGGGGATGAAAGAGGTATCTCCATGTTCGCCGTAGACGTAGGCGTGGATGTTCTTCTGGGCGATATTGTAGCGGTGAGAGAGGTCGTAGCGAAGCCGGGCGGTATCCAGAATGGTACCGGAGCCGATAACCTGATTTTCCGGGATGCCGGAAACCTTGGTGAACACGTAGGTCATGATGTCCACGGGATTGCTGACGATGACGTACAGAGCGTTTGGTGCAACCGCCGCGATTTGGGGCGCGATGTCTTTCATGATGTTCACATTGGTCTGCGCCAGATCAATGCGGCTCTGACCGGCCTTGCGGCCGATGCCGGAGGTGATGATCACAATGTCGGAGTCCGCCGCGTCGGCGTAATCACCGGCAATGACGGAGATCGGTTCCCGGAAGCTGGTTCCCTGGACAATGTCCATGACCTCGCCCTCTACCTTCTCCTTGTTGATATCGACCACGACGATCTGGGAAGCGATGTCCCCCAGGGACAGGGTGTAGGCGATGGTCGCTCCCACATTTCCGGCTCCGATAACCGTTACTTTTCTGCTCATGAAAAAACTCCTCTCGGTTGGGGCAGCGCTGCGCAATGCGGTACTGCCTGAAATTTATACAGAACCCGGCGGAGTCCCGCCGGAGCAATGTCAGCATTTCCCTGGAACCCGTTTCCGAGTCCCAGGGAAAAGGATGAACAACGGTCTGATATTGGCTATGGCGTGCCAAAAAAGAAAAAGAAATGAGGTAAAGAAGGTGGAACACAAACCCTGTCCGAAAACGGGAGGACACGCACAGTCAGCCGCTTTGAAGGTCTCGGACACGGTCTGAAAGGGGGTAAGCCAGACCGCTGCTATATCAGTAATTGTTCTATCGATAAAAGTATACCAAAGAAGCGCGGAATATTGAAATTGAAATACCGCATAGATTGTTTCCGAATTTGCATGGCGTCAACCACCCCTTTTGTTCGGGAAATTCCGCGCTTGCGTCCAATAAAAGGAATGCTGTAAAAAAAAGGGATATGCTTCTTTCCCGCCGATTGGTCAAACCGCAATAAGAAATTGGGAATTTTCCCATGAAATGAAAAAGCGCCCATTCCAAATTGGAATGGGCGCAATATCATTTTGGCATAATTAAACACTGAAAGCGACTTTATTTCGCTGCAAGCACAGTCTGTCGATGAATTCCCGATCCAACCGGCTGAACCGGTATCCGGCACGGCTGATGATCAGATCCTTGAACTGGCAGTTCTGATGGCATTTCCGCTGAGTCAGGCCGTTGCTTCTGAGAACCTCGTCCGGCAGCGGTGAGACCCACATGTACGCGCAAGGGTTGGCGCGGAGCAGATCGAACTGGGTCGCCCGGTCGTATACGAGAATGCGTTTGGAGCTTCTCAGAAAGCAGGAGCAGGCTTTTGACTCGCTGACGCGGATGTAGGGAACCTCCTCGTCGCCGAAGGCGATCTCCACGTAAGGGTCAAAATCTCTGGCGGTCAGCTGCTCTCTCTGCGCCAGGGGGTGATCGTGGCGCATCAGCGCCACATAGCCGGATTGCCACAGCAGCTCATATTGCAGGCCCGCCTCGGCAAGACTTTTCAGAAAGTAATCCTCGTCCTCCGTGTGATATCGGATGATCCCCAGCACGTAATGCCCGTAGGCGACAGAATCGATCACGCGCATGGAGCTGGTTTCCAGAATATCGACTTCCATATCCCGCTGGTTGTCAAAGGTGCATACATATTCGGACGCCGCCTGGGCGATATAGCTGACCCGGGGAATCGCCAGACTGAACAGCTGATGGCTGGTATCCTGAGCGTGGAGGATCGCGTCCATTTTCTGGAGCTGGGCGGCGATCTTTTTCGCGTATATCAGAAATTCCGTCCCCCGCTGCGTCGGGACGACGCCCTTAGAGGTTCGCTTGAAGACGGGAAAGCCCACGGAAGACTCCATGTCCCGGATGGCCTTGCTGAGGGTGGGCTGGCTCATAAACAGATTGTTTGCCGCCTGCGTAATGGAGCCTGTTTTCTCGACCTCGATCGCATAGATAAAATATTGTGTATTCATACCCTGTTCTCCCCTGTTCCCCGGCGGCAAAATAAAAGCGCGGCAGCCAAATGACCGCCGCGAACGTTTTTACGCAACACAAAGCACGCAGAGAAACCTCCGCGTTTACCCGTTTCTTGTAGTTCTTCTGACTTGTACCTCAGATGAAAAATAAGCTCTGCCTTCTCAGGTTTCCCCAATGACCGGCTTCCGCCGACGGCTTATCTTCTCGGTACCCACAGCAGCGTGACCTGCGGGGCTTTTGTCCCCATTCCCTTTTTAATCCCCACAGCCGGCCTGCGCACCATGGGGCCACAAGAAGTATTTAATTATTTTAAGTATATCCTGAAATCCCGATAAAGTCAACAAGACGGGGTTCTATTAATTCGGGAAATTAGCTGTATACCGCGCCGATAAATAACCTAACAGTCAGAAAAGAGGCAATCCCGGATGCCGCGAGGGCGGATATGAAGCACACCGCCAGTGAGAGACTGCAAATAAAGCCTCTGTTTTTCCGTTTATTGTTATTGTAAACCACCGCAAACAAAATCCAACACAGAATTGCCGCAATGAGAGACGGCCATGAATTCCCGTTCAGCTGTTCCCGTTCAATCATGATTGAAGCATACAGGGAAAGCGCGCAGCTGAAAGCTGCAAAGATGTTTAACAGTGCAATCGGCAAAGCGTTCCCATTCCGCTTTTCGGGTTTTCCCGGTCTGTTTTTTGGAGTGCTGTGCAAGCTGAAGTCGCCGCCGTACTTACGTTCTCTTTCCCTATAATCCTCGCGGAACCAGTCCCTATCTTCAATACTCATGTTTCCCACTCCGTTTCATGTATTTGCAGCTACATATTTCGGGATAATCTTTTTTTACGGATTAAAATGGAGCTTGTTTGAGAATTGCTAATACCAGAGCCGTCAATGCACACGCCGTGAGTATCAGCAAAATTTTTGACATCCTCCACATCCTGTTCCGTGCATACCTGGTATGCGCTCATGTTATGCGCAAGGACGTTCCTGGTTTTGCGTAGTCCACGCAGCTTCCAATAATCCCGCTTCCAATTAGGGACTATGCGTTCTCCCTCGGAAGAATGGCTTTCCATGCCCTCAAGGTACTGCCTTACTCCGTCCCGACAAGAATACATATCCGAACACAGACGCTCCAAGTGCTTGTATTCTTCAAAAAACTCGTTGTCCAGTTGCGTCATTCCAAGCACCTCTTTTTCTCTCAGCATAGAACCGATACTGCGTCCAGAGTTCCATTACCATTGGCATTGTGCAGAAGGTCAGATAGCCAATGGCCGTCAGGCTTTCCAAGCCATCCAGCGTGTTCCATTGGATACGTGGGTTATACCACATGTCTGTAGCACCCAGGATGATACCCATTGTAGTTAACGTAACACAGAAGAACATACAGATCACAAACGTCCGATCCCGGTTGTCGAAACGGTAAATAGAGAAAGCCGTTCTTCCCCGGAGCAGACTGCCCCGTGAACGCATGGAATCGGATTCCAGCACCAACGCCGAAATCATCCACGTAATCAGCATGGAGGATATCCGCAGGCAGTTGACAAACCGCCGAAAGACATTGCCCTGATTGCTGCCACAGCCAATTCCCTTTTGGGCGAGGTTGATTTTCCTTGCCTCCCGACCGATTCTGGGAATGAGTCGCAGCAGGATCGTGAGGAATAGGGACAGCCGCGGGCTGACCCTGCCAAACAGGTACACCACCTTATCCGAGGACACTACCCGGAACATGGCTTCCAGCCACATGCACAGCGTTGCAAACCGCAGTCCAATCACCAGGCCGTAGACAAAGCTTTCCACCGTTAGGTTGTTGCCAATAAAATTCTGCCTCAGCACTGTGACACCGAAATGGTGGTAGGAGCTGTAGTACAGCGCAAATACCAGAATCAACGGCAATAGACACAAGTTAAACGCCACCGCCCGCTTTCCGCAGCGTCTGACGCTGTAGGCAAAAGCGCTGATATAGGCAGCCGCAAGAAATACCGGGTGGTTGAAACACACCGTCCCGTACAGCGCAGCGGCAAAGAAAATAAAGTTCACCGCAGGGTGACAGCTTTCAAAGCCCATTTTTGTCCTCCGTCATTTCGCACTGCCGCTCTCGGTTGCCATCCATGCGCCTCCCACGTCGGCTCCCAGACCGTTGCAAGTGTAGCACCAGACAATGTCGTCGCCGTTTTCCACCTTGTAGGTCGAGCAGCCATAATTAGGAAACCAGTCGTTAACCTTATACATCCAGCCGGATTGAGAGCCGCAGTCAAACTCATACAGGTGGTTGATGCCCTCGATATAGCCGCTGTCGTAAGCAGGTGTCCAGCTGTATTCCAACTGAATATCTGCCGCCGTACAAACCTTTTGCAGCACATCAAAAACGGTATCCCCCTCGGCGAAGGAAACACGGGTCTGGGGCAGAATCACTGCGTCCTTTGGCACAAAGGGAGCCTTTTCCTTATTTAGCTTGCCGATATTGTCCAGAATCGTGTCGCACACAATAGTAATGGTGCAGACATTATCTTCCTGACCGGAGGTGATGACAGCATTGTCCTTCAGTTTCTGAATCCGGTATTGGCTTCCCAGGCCGTCGCCGGTATCCGTCCTCAACGCAAAGGCCACAGTTACACCCGCAACGACAATCGCCGCAATGATGAGAACCATAATCAGATTTGCTGTCTTCTTTTTCATACCTGCACCTCTCTTTTTTTATAAAAACCGGTCATCCTTCGCCGGGCAATCTCAGGCAAGGGGGCGTCTGAGCAGCGTCGGATGATCCGGTTTTTAACTGGGTTATTTTCTGAGCGGGGCAGGCAAAGCGCCTGCCCCTGGTTGGCCTACAGATGAGGATGTACGTTGCTGCGCACAATGCTGTAGACTAAGCCATTTCTCATTTAGTCGGTTGTTATTGCTGATTGATTTTCTTTCTCCACCGGGAATTTCGCTATGTTGCCAAGGTAATACTGGCAGACCATCATCGCATCGGAAATGTCAATAATGCCATCACCGTTTACCTCAGCAGCCTTTTTCTGTGTATCCGTTGGGGCAACGTTCCCCAAATAAATCTGGCAAATCAGCATAGCATCGGAGATATCAATGATACCGTCCCCATTTACATCGCCATATTTGACCTCCGTCGGATCCTCAATGGTCAGAGTCAGCGTAGTCATGGGCTTATCGCAATGAACGCCATACTCCATTTCCAATGTGTCGCTGTTCTCCCGGTTCTGATACATGGCGTAAGGGAACGTGATCTGGAAGTCCGTATCGTTGGCCGTCAGGGGTGTCTCCGACCAGGTCACATACGCTGTTATATCTCTGGTCTTGCCATTGGCATAGTAGGCCGTCACCTGCATTCCGGTGGGGTCAAAGGTATCCTTCACATTGTATGTCGTCTTATCCGGCAACTTTGTGACCTCGATGCGCTCTATGGTGCTGCCTACTGCCATCAGATAGGCGGAGTCATTCTTGAAGTAGATCGTTCCATACTCGTCCATGATGGGGCTGCAAATGGCATACTGTGCCTGTGCGCCGCTGGGAGTGAAAATGTTGTAAGGCGTCGTATAGGTCTCCGATTTACCGCTGGCCGTGTAGGTTTCCATGGTTTTCATAGATACCTCGGTCTGGCCGGGTCGGTCTTCCAGCACTCGAAGCTTTCCGGGCGTGAAGTTATCGAAGAAGTACACATAGACGCAGCCAGTTTCCTCCTCGTAGGCCGTGGTCAGGACACCGCTGGTCTGGGGATAACCGTGCGTACGCACCGTGTAGGCGATCTCCCAGTTGGGAATGTCGATGACCGTCAGATTATGACCGCTGTATGCGCCAAACTGTGCCGTTCCGGAGATGCCGATATAGGCACGGCCATTATAAATAGTCGGTGTGCATGTGGACATGGCCGGATTGGCCGGATCATCCGCGTAGTTGTAAAGCTTCAGAGTTCGGACATCCTCGATATTGCCCGTTGCGTCCACAGATGCCTCAAAGAAATATCCGCCCTTGCTTGTGAAGTAATACTTGCCGTTGTAATGGGTAATGGAGCTGCGGATGTCGCCGGTCACATTCATCTTGTAGCTGGACAACAGCTCACCGGTCTTGGGGTTAAAGGAAAGCAGGCTGGGCTTTCCGGTAGTGTAGCCGGAAGCACCGTCGTCCGTGCCGATCAGCAGGAAGTCATCGCACACATAAGCGCCTGCCCAGTAGAAGCCGCCCTTGCTGGTGTAGTACCAGGTGGGGAGTTTTTCTTCCATCGACTGCGTCGGATCCTCATCGGTCGCGCTCAGGCAGACATAGTGCGCCTCGTTGATCTCCCCTACCCAGAAGCCGGTGTAGATATACCCGTCGTGGTAAACGATGGAGCTATTAGGCTGTCCGCCGATGGAATCCCGGTAGATCCACAGGGAGTTCAGGGTATTGGCATCAAACGCCTGAATGGTTCCGTCGGACAGGCCCACGAAGATCATGCCGTTGGCATAGGTGGGCGGATTGATGGCGAAGCTGGAATTGTGATCCATAGGCTTGTCGATGAGGATTTCACCGGATATGGCGTCCACCTTATAAATCCGGGAACCGGAGTAGGTGTAAATCGCGCCGTCCACCAGAATCGGGCAGCCGCAGGCATTCACGTCGTACCCGGAGCCAATGGAGGTAGCCCAGTACAGCTCGGCATCCTTTGCGTAGACCGGCGTTCTGTAATCCACCACGCCGTTGTTCTCATTGTTCTGACGCAGATGCGGCCAGGCAGAGTCAAAGTTGATAAGCGTACCGTTGGCCGGAGCCTTTTCCAACGTAATGGTCAGCGTTCCGTCCTTGTCGGGAGCGGTGTAATGCTCTACCTTCTGGCCGATATACCCGGTGCATGTAGTGGTGTAGGAATAACTGGCACCAGGGGTCAGGCTGTAGGTACCGTTCTTCTCCACAATACGCTTACCGTTCAGATCATTGGTCAGGAATATGATAGCCTCCGCCGGGGTCGTCTGGATCGTCAGCTGAATGGGGTCGCTCTTCTGGACGTGGACGGTATAGGTCAGTTCAATACTGTCGGTATCCGCATGGCAGACCTGAACCAATATGTCCTCGTTATAAAGATCCGTGTTCAAGGTTGCTTCCGCACCCGCCGGCGTATCATAGCACACGCCGTTGACCTTGGCATAGTACCCGCCGCAGCAGGCGGTGTCCGCGCTGCTGTTGGGATAGGTTCCGGAAATATAGAGGGCTGTGGTCTCCCGGTCAACCCGCACATAGTAGTCCGTGGTATCCCGGTCAAAGCGCGCTGTCCCGCCGCTAGTGGTCATAAAGGGCAGCGTCTCATCCTTGGTAGCAACGGAAAGACCGGACAGGTGCAGCTGCCGGAGCAGCCGGACAGTGTAGTCCTGGTAATAGGATGTACCATTCTCTTCCTTGGAAATGCGGACCGTCACCGTCTGACCGTAACCGGATTTGGCCACCGCGTATGTCAGATTCTGGGCAAGCCCTGTCTGACTGACCGGGTTGGGAACCGTCACCGTCTGTGCAAGGCCGTGGGTCTCCGGGACGGTACTCTGGGTCTGATACATGGCCGTCACGGTTCCGTCCGCCGTAGCCTGCATGGCGACGGAGCTGTTGCAGTCGGACACCGTGTAGTTGTAGGTATGCTCTGCTGCCGAGAACGTCTTATCGGCAGCGTAGGCAATCCGGCTGGAGGCATATGTGCCGTTATAGAATGCCAAATCGGTCAGCCAGTCTGCCGTAATGGGTTCCGGGACGGTCACTCGCAGACCGTTGGATGCCGTAAAAGTAATCTGCGCATGATACCAGGTGTTCTTCGTAGCAATGCAGACGTAGCTCTCTCCAGGGATCAGATGATAGGTGCCATCTACCGGTGCAATTTCGGAGCCTGCGCTGTTAGACACCTGCACCGCTGTTCCGGAAGGAACATCCAGCGTTACCGGCACGGAAGCCACCTTCCGGATGTGGAGCGTATAAGCACTCTGTTCCCCATTGGGAGCCGTAACCTGAATCGTGTGATTCAGAGTATTTCCGCTTAACTGCACAGCCCCAGTCCCGGTAACGGTATACCCCTCATCAAAGGGAACAGCGGCAATATCCAGCGTGGAGGAAACGGTCGTCAGACTGTACTCCCGCACTGTCGGTTCAAAACTCAATGGGAGTTTCGTCCCTTCCGCTGTGACGGTCAGTGTTTTCAGCGTGGGTACGCGGGTCACGGTAACGTCATAGGACTGAATTTGGGTGTAACCGTCCGCACCGGCGTACTGAGCTTCCAGTGCGAAGGTTTGCTCCTCCATACCGGAGGAAAGCAGATACGTAAGCGATGTGGCCGTACTGTTCCAACTGCGGGGCATGCTGGACATATCCTTGCCGTTGGTGCCGGTATAGATGGCGCGAAGTTTTGTAGTCTTGGTGTTCGGGACATCACCCATTTCCGCATTCAGGTATACACTGCTCAACGCGCTGGCGGCGTCCTCAATCCAATACTGTGCCGTGTGATCTGCTCGGTTCTGTACGGCACGATAAGGCTCCTTTTCAGCATCCAGAAGCCGGATATTGCCGAACCACTCGCCGTAGGGCAGGGTTACGGAGACCTGTGCATCGGCGGAAACCGACAGCGTTCCCTCCGTGCGGTTATGACCGCCGTCGGAAATACTGAATTTGTAGCTGCCTGCAATGACCTTGGCGCTGCCGGTGCCGGTGGTGACATTTCCATAGGTATCCGTCAAAGAAATGACCGGTTCAGCTAGCCATGCCCACTGCGCTCCAGCGTATATTGCAGGAAATCCCCGCTGCCATTCATGGTTCGGGCGCTCTCGTCATAGGTCATGTTCTCCCGGAGGTAATCAAAAATAATGGTACGGATGTCGCCAATGGTTCGAGCCTGACTGTCCAGCTTCAGCTGCCGTTGGAGAACCGACCAGCTGTCCTGGGTCATTTGCAGATCAACGGTTTGCAGATAGTCGGAATACGCCTGCTCTTTGGAAAGATAGGTCTTGATATTTTCCCGTCCCTGCGCCGTGGATAAGTTCCGCTGGATCTGGTACCACTCCGGCACACTGCCCTTCAGATAGGGCAGGCTCTCTGCCGGCGGAAGTGCCGTGTCTCCGATGCGATCCGCTTCCAGCGTTTCGCTGCCATAGACGGCATATGGGTAATAGCCATGGGCGGAACAGGCGGAGAGATTCTTAACGGTCATGGACAGCGGAACCGCCGTATCCGTATAGCTCTCTGCCAATCCGATCTGGCTCTGACCGTAAAAATCAGCCTCATGGAGCCAGTAAAAAAGGTCTTCATACTGAGCAGTATCCTTCGTATCCGCCGTTTTCCAGCCGGTGCCGGTATAGGTGTCATAGACCTGCCCGCGCAGATACACCTTTTCCGGCTGCTCCATGGTGACTTCCAGCGCCGGCGCGTCACTTTTATTCCAGGCAGGTAGGTTTTTGAGGTTTCCCTCCGGCATGGAATTGGTATCGCTGTCATAGCGCTGATGGTGTATCCGCGTCTGAATAGCATCCATCAGGTCGGTGTCCAGGCCGCTCCGGAAGGACAGCCCGACCAGCAGGCACAGCACCGCGCACAGAACCGTCAGAATCAGCTGCGTTGGAACGCCTGTCAGGGTTTCCCCCGCCGCCGTGCGCTGCACCATCAGCAGCACAGCGCCGGCAATCAGCAGTCCGCCGCCGATGCCTACGGGAACCAGACCCAGCAGCATTGCCCCATAGCATGGCAGCAAAACCGGCAATGCCAGCACCAGACGCCCGCTCCATGCGCTGCGGCTGAAAAGCAGCGATACCAGCAGCAGCGAGACCGCCGCCGCTAAGGGCAGACAGCGGGCATCCGCCGCCGCAAAGTCCAGATATATCCTTCCGTTCTTTTCCGTCAGCAGGGTCAGGAAATCATTTGCCAGGGCGCCGAAGCCGGGTAGTATCCACCTGTTCAGCGCCAGACTCAGCAGAAGCAGCAGTCCGATCCCTACAGGAACGACCCAGTTCCCGATATCGCTCTGGTAAGCGACAAACAGCACCGCCTGCACCAGAAGCGCGGCTGCCGCCATGCCCCACCAGGGATAAGATACGGAAGGAAACGCCTCCGCCAACAGAAGGCAAAAGCCCGCCGTCAGTACGGCGCAGACCGTTCCGGAGTCCCAAGGGAAATACATTCCTTTTTGCGCCGCCCCGGTGACAATGCATTGGAGTCCGTTTTCACTTTTTTGCATGATCGGCTAAACCTCCAGTCGCTGCATCGTCTCCGAATAATTCTGGGGGGTAAAGGTGGTAGCATCGGGGAACGGCTCCTCCGTGCAGAGGACAAAATGCACCCGCTCATCCGTCACCATCCGCTCATCCGGCTTCACGCCGAAATATAGGATACGGCTGTAATCGCCCATTTCCGGCAGGCGGCAATCCGCGCTGCCTCTGGTCTTTACCAATTCCGGGATTGTCTGCAAAAGCTGGTTCTCGTCCAGAATATCCTGGGCTTGCAGGTCGTCCCCCTCCGTCCAGCACAGGGTATACTGCACACCGCCTTGCAGCAGTGCCGCACCCGTGGAGGAAACGACCTCGGCCAAAGCATCCATCTGCTGCGGCGTGCCGGTACGTTTGTCCCAGAACACCAGGAGGGAACGGCTCTCCGGCTGGCTGGCCTCCTTCAGGATCAGCTCATCCAGCTTGGAGGAGAGTTTCCAATGGATCTGACGGATGTCGTCCCCGGGACGGTACTCCCGGAGCTGGTACACCTCGCTGCGATCCTCTCCCCTGCGGTCAGATGCACCGTCGTCCGCATAGGCCGGTCTGGCGGTCATGTCCGCATCCATAGGAAAGAGGTTCGGGAGAATGGTCAATCGGGCTTCTGCCTTGACAGGTGCCTGCATGGGGAGCATCCCCAGATAGTCCAGCAGCGTAAACCGGCTGATCCGCACACGCAGCCGGCCGCAATACCGGCTTTGCAGCAGAATATTCTGGCTGCTTTCGCCCCTGGCACTGATGCCGCCGGTCAGCGTCACCGTCTGCTCTTCCTCTGTCAGATCATTGCGGATAGAGACGCGGCAGCCGCAACGCATTACGGGCAGCAGCGCCGAATTGCGGATACGCACCCGGCAGCCGGCCGCGGTGCGCTTGGCAGCCGTCGCCGGTATCAGAATGTCTGCCTGTAAATGCCTTCGGACATATGCGTTGACCGCCCACGAAGCCAGTGGCAGCAGGAGCAGCAGGCAGAGTCCGGCAAGCACCCAAAAGGAACCGCTTGTAATGAGCAGCGCCGCCAGAGCCAGCAGCAGAAGCAGGTAACACACGGCGCTGCCTAAAATCTTTTTCTTCATTTGTCGGAAAATTCCCGGATATCCGGCTTCTGAACCGAGGTGAGGATGTTCTGAAGGATCTGCGCCGCGGTGTATTCCTGAAGACGTGCCTTGGCGTTGAGGATCAGACGATGGACACACACATCCGGGAACACGGCGCACACATCGTCGGGAATCACATAATTCCGCCCCTCCAGATAGGCGTTGGCCTTGGCCGCACGGGTCACAGCCAGAGCGCCGCGGGGACTGACGCCCAGGGTAACATAGGCATTGGAGCGGGTCACGTCCACCAGCTCCGCGATATAGTCATAGATTCGGTCTGCCACGTGGATATCGGCAACGTCCGCAATGAGCTTTTCCAGCTCATCCGGCGTCGTCACCGTCTGGCAGGCAGAAAGGGGATCCACATGATGGCGATCCTTCAGCAGCGCCGCCGTGCTTGCCCGATTGGGATAGCCCATACTCAGTCGGATCAGGAAACGATCCAGCTGAGAGGCGGGCAGCATCTGGGTACCCGCGGAACCCACCGGGTTCTCCGTTGCCAGAACGACGAAGGGCTTGGGCAGCGTCCGTGTCACGCCGTCTACCGTGACCTGCAATTCTTCCATAGCTTCCAGCAGAGCGGATTGTGTCTTACTGGAAGTACGGTTGATCTCGTCCGCCAGCAGCAGGTTCGTCATAATAGCGCCGGGCTGATATTTCAGCTTGCCGTCCGCCTTGTCAAACACGGAAAAGCCGATAATGTCAGAGGGCAGCGTATCGGAGGTAAACTGGACACGTCTGGAATCCAGACCCAGCGTCTTGGAAAATGCCTTGGCCAGCGTCGTCTTGCCCACACCGGGTACATCTTCCAGCAGCACATGACCCTGTGCCAGAATGGCCAGCAGCACCTTGCGGACGATGTCCTCCTTGCCCAAAACGACCTTGTTGACTTCCGCTTGAATTTGTTCTGTCAGCTTGTTCATGCCTTTCTCCTCTTTCTGACAATGATGCATATCGCGCCGGCCGCGATCACGACTGCCGCGCCGATTCTAACGTAGAGAATGGTTCTGTCGGCACCCGCCTTCGTCTGTGCCGTCTGGGTGTCCGGGCTGACCGGAACGTCTGGGGCGGTATACGTGCCGTCAAAATGCAGCACCCACGGCTGCCCCGCGTGGACACGCTGTACAGCCACCAGCGCAAGGACGGATTGCTCCGTTGCCATGCCGTCGCCGGCCCCCTCCAGCGTGTGGCTGTAGGTGCCGTCTACCTGGCGGAATCTGGCAAGCTGGGTCAGCAGGGTATGTCCGTCTTTCACAAAGCGGGGATCCGTGTCCGGATCAATGCCCAGCGCGCACAGAGCCAGAATGACCTGCGCCGTACTCTCCGCGTTTTCATCCCCATAGGCGATATACCCGCAGGTATCCGTCAGCTGACTTGAAAGGTATTCCAGCGCCGCGTCGATCTCGGTCTCCAGCTGATCCCGGTAGGGAGCCAGCGCCTGTACCGCCATGGCGGTGATGTCCACATCCGATTTTCCGGGGATCAGGCCGAAGCCGCCGTCCGGCTCCTGAGCGATCACGATGGCGCTGACCATATCCTCTCTGGAATACTGGGCGTCTGCCGGAACCTCCGTATCCTGAGCGTCCAGAGCAATTAACGCCCAGATCCAGCCGTTTAAGCCCTGCGCGCCCGGGTCACGGGCGTAGTTATAAGTTCCCTCAGCGATCAGGTCAATGGCCGAGCCGTCAGGCTTCACTCCAAAGCTGGTGGGGTCGCCGCCCAGCGCCATCACCGTCAAGGCGATCCGGTGGTATTCCGTGGCCTTGTTCTTGTCCAGACAGCCATTTTTCGCGTAGGCATTCTCGACATAGGCTTTCAGCGCCTGCAAATAGTCGGCATAGCTTTCCTCCGCGCCGGACAGCGCCATGGCCATGGCAAGCCAGTCACAAACGGAAGTGCCAGCTGGGAACTGCTCCTGATCCTTCAGAAGCTCCCCCTTCTTCCCACTCAGGGCGGACATTCCCTCCGCGCTCTGGGCGATCTCCGCATCCAAAGATGACGGGGGTTTCCGCAAAAGCCATCGTGGGGAGCAGAAGCAGTATGCAAAGCAGCACCGCTATCAATTTTGTTCCATTTTTCATGCAGCTGCCTCCAAAAATCTTCTTATCAGTCCTTGGCAGTATACGATCTTATCCGTCCAGTACCCCGCAAGCGTACTCCGCATTCTCCGCCGTACCTGCCGCCCCATAGCCTGTGTGGATGCCTGTTCTGCCGGCTCCGGGTCAACGGGGTCGGTCGGCTCCGGTTCGCTTGGCTCTGTGGGTGTCGGTTCCGTGGGTGTCGGTTCGCTGGGGTCTGTAGGCGTCGGTTCCGTCGGCTCCGGTTGGGTGGGATCCGTGGGCGTCGGCTCGGTGGGATCGGTAGGCGTCGGATCCGTCGGGTCGGGATCGGTGGGATCGGGATCTGTCGGTTCCGTCTCGCCGCCGGTAGCCGGGAGAACATCTGTTTCCTCCTCGTGGCACCTGGTGCAGCGATACAGAATGTACCCGTCCTCCGTTTCGGTGGGTTCCACCCGTTCCACTTCCTCAAAGTCGTGATCCAGAGCCTGATAGCCGCCGTTGATCCACAGGCCGCAGTAGCTGCTCAGCGCGCCGTAGCCGCCTCCGGTGGCATCGTAACCGCCGATGTCCTTGCCGTAGGACAGAGTAAAGCGCAGATAGATGGTAATTCCGTTGCGGACCTTATAGCCGCTCATACCGGTTCCCTCATACAGTGTTCCGTTGATGGAGTACATCCAGCCGGAACCCTGGGTGTAGTCAAACTCGCCGATGCTGTCCCGGTCGTAGTTGTCGTTGGTGGTGATGCCGTCCCGCAGGATCAACTCCCAGAGATGCTCCGGAACGTCGGCGCGGTAGGCGATGTCGCCCCGGTAGATCCGGCGCAGATAGAAATTCATGGTGGCGCTGCCCTGATAATCCGGTTCATAGCCCCGCTCCTGCAAGAAACGCAGCACGACAGACGCCGCCGTTTCGCCCTCTACGATGTCCAGCGTTCCGCTGTCCAGGATTCCCAGACCGATGGTGGTCGCGTCCAGCACCACGTTCACCGAGCCTGCCGCGTCGCCCTCGCTGATCTGGTGGTAGGTGACGGTGTAGACCTTCATGGCGGAATTTCCGTTTCCGTCCCAGGCCAGCACCCGGACGATGTGGGATTCCTCGTCGCCGATCTGGGGCGCATCGAAATGCAGCTCATAGGTAGGATGGTTGTCACCATAACTCTTTTGAACAACTTTCCCGTCCAGTGTAACTTGAATCTGATTTGAGAAGATGTAGTCTCCCCCCAGCTTGTCATTTGTTCTGGCGGTCACCCACATGTTGTAAGACTGAGAGGTTATATCCGGACTGTCCTCGTCCAAGCTCGTGAAAATGGTAGGCGGATAGTCACCGGACTCCGGATTGTCGTCATCGGCAAGGTCGGCGTAATAGCCCACCCGGTACTGAACCAGGCCAAGGAAGGTCTCCCCATCGTAGAGGGACAGGACGAACAGGTTTTTCGCGTTGAAATCCAGCTGCGCCTAGATGTCGTAGGTCAGTTGCGCGTCGTTGATGTCCACAACGCCCGTCTCGTTGACGTCATAGCCGGCAGCAACCTCCTCGGCCTCGGCAGCGGACTGCGTGATCTTGGCCTCGGCGTCCGCCGCGGTAAGATCGGTACCGTCCACGATCACCAGCCAGCTGTACACATTCTCGCCGTAAGCGGTGGTCTTGTACATGACGTTCTCGCCGTAGGCAAAGGCCTTGCCCTCTTCGGGGGTGCCGGTCACGGTCACCAGGAATACGGTCTTGTTGTCCATTTCCACAAACTTGGAAACGGCGACATTCATGGTCGAAACGGATTTCTTTTCGACGGTGATAACCAGATTGCCGGTCACCTTGGCGATGGTGTAGCTGCCGTTCTCGCCTTCGGTGACGGCAACGGTCTTGCCGCCCATAGTCGCGGAGACGGTGTACTCGAAGTTATCCTTCTTATCCACGGTGAAGGTGTAGGCCGCGTTCTCCGTGACGGAGGATGCGCCCTTGGCATCGCTCGCACCGGTGCCTGTGAAGCTGACGCTGAAGGTCTGCGCGGGCTTGACTGCCTTGTTGCTGTTGATGACGATATCACCGGTCACGTCCGCGCCGGGGATGGTGTAGGTGGTCGTGCCGTTTTCATTCACAACAGCAGCGTAGTGAGTGAGCTTTCGGCTTTAGCCGGAAGCGAGGGATACGGAGCTTGCTTCAACGACGTCGTGGCGGCGCACCTTATGTCGCTATCACGCGGGTTTTGTGCCTGCATCATGGTCTATTCAGTTTTCAACGTTCG
>OFMM01000958.1_pt1 | contig 15690 bp, 9 predicted proteins | sample 1541811 | NCBI WGS metagenome assembly OFMM01 (sample SAMN04209246, study PRJEB22552) | human gut metagenome | biome: gut; material: feces | host: Homo sapiens | place: USA: Oklahoma
AACGCGTGAACCGTTGGAAATCCAACGTTCCATCGGCGTGTCGAAACTTGACAAACCAGGCCCGACCAACCCCGCAACCACCGAAACCATCCCCGCAATCGCCCATTCCATCCCCGCAAATCCGCAATCGCATCCGCATTTTGTAACCGCAAAACGGCGTTACGGGTAACAAAAGCCGGAAGGGAAAGCCAAAACGGGACGGTCACGGGAAGAAGAACCAGGAAACTGCGACACGAATCGCAAATGCTACCAGCGGCGCCCGCAATGCTTGCCACCGATGCCAGACTTGCCATTCGCACCCCACGGACCGCGGCCTTCGCCATGCAATACACCCAAGTGATGTTTCATGGCAACCAGCATGATATGCGTATCTTCCAAACCGAGGTGGCGCTCCGACTTGCTTTCATCGAGCGCGCCCTGCCGCTTGGCGTATGCGTCCAACGTGTTATTGCCGTACGGATGCTCGCCGTCCGGAATTGACCCTTCATCCCAACGGCGGCTCATCGGCAACGTGTCGATAATCGTAATCTTGCCCGCACGGTAGCTTTCCGCATATCCAGCCACATTCAACATGAAGAAGCTATGTTCGAAACGAGCGTTGTGCGCTACGTACGGTTGCTGCTCCAATCGCTGCAGCAAACCGATTTGAGCCTCCGGCCACTCATCGAACAGGCGGAAGCCGGACGCACGATCACGTACATCGATACCGGTCAAATCGAGAATCAGCGGATTACCGAGCGTCGCGTTCGCGGCAGGAACGCCGAACGACAGACGCGACTGACCATACGCATCGCCCGTTTCGTAATAACTCTGCTCGTATTGGTATCCAGTAGGTGCGGCAGCAGGGCGAGGGGAAATCATGTTCATATATTCAAAGCCGACGTCGATGATGTACACACGCGCCGGGTCAGTACCGGTGGTTTCGATGTCGATTCCCATGACATTGTCCACATCGCGTCCAGGAAGATAAGCGTCACGCCAATCCGATTTGCGGTATTCAGCCATCCGACGCAACTGCGCCGCTTCAGCGGATTTCGTTTCCGAACCGTAATCAAACAACGTGGAGCCGCCCGGACTGGTTACTCCACTCAGGTTCGCACGCGACATGGCATAGTCACTGGCTCGCTTCTGACTTTTCTCTGCGGCACGACGGGCGGCGCGGCCGTTAACGATGTCAGCGGTTCGATCCTGAATATCATCCAACGCCACTCCCTCGGAAGCCAAAGCCGAACCGGGCAGCAGCACCGGAACCGTCACGCGCTCACGTCGTTCCTCGGTGACCGTCCACAATCCCATCGCCACGCCAATCTGTCGCAGAACAGCGATTTCGTCGCACAACCGACGGTTCGCGTAAGCAAGCGCGCGCGGCAGCCGATAGGAAGCGATAAGTCGGTCGTAATCCATCATGAACGTGCTGTTGCACTGCGCGATGGTCGGTTCGAGCCGATCTCGAATCGCAAGATCATCTTTCAACAGGGCGTGCAGCTGCGGGGCGGAAAGTTGCGGCGACGAGGACCGCAGCATTGCCAACAAATCAACGTGCTGTCTTGTGGCGGCACCAATGCCGTTACGCAGGTCAAGGGAAGACACCCATCGCCAGTCGATCGGCTGGTTGTCGGCGTCATTCGGCATCGATGCCGACCATTGTTCGATGTCCTGCTTCGCGTCATCCAGCCAGGAAAGATTCATCGTCGATTCGTTCATACCTGCCCATCGTAGCCGATACCCACCTTCAGCGTGTAAGAATGTGCAACAAACCAACGTGCGCATTCCTCTTTGTGAGAACACAACCATGCGAGTTCGAATGACGGTGTTCATTACGAAACCGCGCGCGGATACCTCCGTGCGAAGCGGTTGCCATACGAATTTTCACATAGCGCAAATGTGACCATTTCCCAGCAAAAATCCAGAATCGACTTTCATTTTTGAATCCCGGAACGCAATAAACGTTCCAAATCAACGAAAGGAACTGCAATGTCAGAAACACATTCCACCACTGAAAACAACAATTCGCATTGCTGCGACAACACCTGCGGCAATGCCGACGACCGCGTTGTTCCTGACAGCGTGGAAATCAATCCGCTGTTCGCCCGTCCGAAGGAAGCCCAGGCGTTCTCGAAATTTACCATTCCACAGAAGGGTAGTCTGCCGGAAACCGCCTACCAAGTGGTGCATGACGAGGCCATGCTGGATGGCAACGCGCGACTCAATCTTGCAACTTTTGTGAGCACGTGGATGGACGATCATGCGAACCGCCTGTACATGGAGGCGGCCGACAAGAACATGATCGACAAAGACGAGTACCCGAAAACCGCCGAAGTCGAATCGCGCTGCTGGCACATGCTCGCCGATCTATGGCATGCGCCCGATCCAATGAATGCCATCGGAACCTCCACCATCGGCTCGTCGGAAGCTTGCATGCTGGGCGGACTCGCGTTGAAGCGCCGTTGGAAGGAAGCCCGCGAAAAGGCCGACCTGCCGACCGATCATCCGAATCTGGTGATGAGCAGCGCCGTGCAGGTGTGCTGGGAGAAGTTCTGCAACTATTTCGACGTGGAACCACGCTATGTGCCGATTTCCGAGGACCACAAAGTGCTCGACGGCCATGATCTCGACAAGTATGTCGATGAGAACACCATCGGCGTGGTGGCCATCATGGGCGTGACCTATACGGGTATGTATGAGCCGGTCGAACAGATCAGCGAAGCACTGGACCGCATCGAGGAGCGCACCGGACTTGATGTGCGCATCCATGTGGACGGCGCTTCGGGAGGTATGATCGCACCATTCATCCAGCCGGACCTCGCATGGGACTTCCGCGTCAAGCGCGTTTACTCCATCAGCACCTCCGGTCACAAGTACGGTCTGGTCTACCCCGGTTTGGGATGGGTCGTATGGCGCGAAACCGCTGACCTGCCGGAAAGCCTTATTTTCAAGGTGAGTTATCTCGGCGGCGAAATGCCGACTTTCGCACTGAACTTCTCCCGTCCAGGCGCACAGGTACTGCTGCAGTACTACATGTTCCTGCGTTTGGGATTCGACGGGTATCGAAGGGTGCAGCAGACTTCGCATGATGTGGCGAAATATCTGTCGGGCGAGATCGAGCAGATGGATGATTTTACGCTGTGGAACGACGGTTCCGACATTCCGGTGTTCGCATGGATGCTCAACGACAAGCCGGATCGCAAGTGGAATCTGTACGATCTGCAGGATCGGCTGCGCATGAAGGGATGGCTGGTGCCGGCTTATCCGATGCCGGTGGATCTGACGCAGGTGACCGTGCAGCGCATTGTGGTGCGTAACGGTTTCAGCCACGATATGGCCGAAGCGTTCATCAAGGATTTGAAGTCGTGTGTGAAGTATCTGGACGGACTGCGCTCACCAATGCCAAGCGAGGCTCGTGCATCCGGATTCCACCACTGATATTTCGCGGTCATTCCACGAATTCCATCGTTTCCCGCATTAAGGAAATTCATGTTCATTCCCACAACGATTATGTTTACGAAAGCTGGCTGCAATGACAGTTCATATGAAAAAGCCGCTTGCTGTGGTAGCGCACGATGCAAGCGCAGCTGCACATCCCGGGTCCGCACGTTCCACGACGAACGCTGCGACGGCACCGACAACAACGCCACGCAATCCGTCTGCCGTCGCAGGAAACCGCAATCGTACGGGCATACCTGCGCATGCCGGGGCGAATAGAGGGAACGGCGCTGACGGGCACGGCGCAATCGCAAGCACGGCAACCGTTGCCAATAAAACCGGCAAAACCATGATGACAGTCAGCCAACTGGCGATGTTGACCGTGGTGGCGGTGGCCTCGCTACGCTCTCTGCCGGCCATGGCCGATTATGGTCTCGCTTCCATTCTGCTGTATCTCATTCCGGCGGTCGTTTTCCTGGTGCCGACCGCGCTGGTGGCTGCCGAACTGGCCACCGGCTGGAAAGGTGGCGTGTACGTGTGGGTGCGTGAGGCGTTCGGCAATCGCATCGGATTTCTCGCCATTTGGCTGCAGTGGATTCAGAATGTGGTGTGGTATCCGATACAGATTGCGTTCATCGCCGTCAGCCTGTCGTATGTGTTCGGCATGGGTGGCTTGGGCAATAATGGCGTATATGTGGCCGCGGTGATCATCGTGTTGTATTGGGCAAGCACGATGGTGGCGTTGCGCGGCGGCAATCTGTTCGCCAAGGTCGGGTCGATTTCGGGACTTATCGGCACGCTGTTTCCTGCGTTGCTGCTTATCGTCTTCGGCATTATCTGGCTGGCGATCGGTAAGCCAGTGCAGACCTCCCTGCACGCATCCGCGCTGCTTCCGCCGTGGACGGGCATCGCGTCGATTGTGCTAATCGTATCCAATGTGCTCGCCTACGCGGGTATGGAGGTCAATGCCGTGCATGCCAACGACTTGGAGCATCCGGGACGTCAATTCCCACGCGCCATTGCACTAGCGACCGCGCTGATTCTGCTGGTACTTGTGCTGCCGACTTTGGCAATCGCCTTTGCTGTGCCGCATCGTGAGCTGGGGCTCATCGACGGCATCAATCTGGCGTTCAGGGAGTTCTTCGACCATTTTGGCATGGGTTGGGGCACTCCGGTGATTTCGCTGCTCATCGCGCTAGGCGCGTTCGCTTCCGTGGTGGCTTGGATAGCTGGTCCTTCTCGCGGTTTGCTAGCGGCCGCCCGCACGGGACTGATGCCTCCCGCGCTGCAGAAGCGCAATGCCCACGACGTGCAGGAAGGCATTCTGATTCCGCAAGGCATTATCGTGACCGTGCTGGCGTTGCTGTTCGTGTTGATCCCCAATGGCAACACGGCTTTCGCGACGCTGGTGGATATGGCGACCGCGCTGTATCTGGTGATGTACATGTTGATGTTTGCCGCCGCGATTCGTCTGCGCAACACCCATCCAGAAGTCCGCCGCACGTATCGAGTTCCTGCGATTCGGTTGGTCGCGGGCGTCGGTTTCGTCGCTTCCGCCGCGGCATTCGTGTTGACTTTCGTGAGACCGGCTGGTTTCACCGGTTTGGATAGCGTTTCATATGCGATTCTTGTGGCTGTAGTCGTGCTTGTGCTCGGTTTACCGCCGCTGGTGTTGTATGGAATGCGCAAGCCTGGCTGGGATCTGCGTTCGGATGCCGAGCGGAACACGGATACGTACGATGTGCTAGTGAATCCGGAATACTGAAATATTGGAATATTTGGAATACTCATGTTTCGAACATTCCAATAATCCCGAATATGATGAATGCCTCCCAAGTGTTCGCCTGGGAGGCATTCATCGTTCTTGTCTCGTTCGTTTACGCGATTACAGTTCGAAGCCGAGTTCGGCCGCCGCTTCGGTCGGTACCGGATCCTCGCACCAGAAATCCTCAAGGTTCTCATTGGTGGTCAGGCTTCGGATTTCGGCCTGGTCGATGTACAGTTCACCGCTCAAATGGTCGGTTTCATGCTGGAAGATGCGGGCCGGCCAGCCGTGCAGATGTTCCTCATGCTTGTTGCCGTCCTCATCCTGCCAACGGGCGGTGATGTCAAGCCAACGCTTGCGTACGGCCTGGTAACCGTCGAAGCTCAGGCAGCCTTCGTAGAAGCTGCGGGTTTCGGTGCCGATCGGCTCGTAGCTGGGGTTGATGATGGCGTGGAAGGGGAATTCCGCGGCTTCGCGCGGATCGCCATCGTCGCCTTCGCATACGTGGTCTTCGACGACGGCCAAAGCCAGACCGAGACCGATCTGGGTGGCTGCGAGGCCCACGCCCGGCGCTTCCAGCATGGTGGTGCGCATGGTGTCGATGAGCTTGTCAAGCGTTTTGCGGCTCAACTGGCCGTCGTAGGCGATGGTCTGCTGGCGTAATACCGGTTCGCCGGCCTGCACGATCGGCATGATTTTCTCTTTGCCGCCGGTTTTGATGAGCTTTTCGACCTCGCGGTTGAGTTCGAGGTCCACTTTCGAGTTGTGTCCGAACATGGGGCATATCTCCTTGCGGGCTCTTACAGGGTGAGTTCGTCGGCGACGACCTTGGCGAGGCGATCGCACACTTCGTCTGCCTGCTGCTGGGTTTCGGCTTCGGCCATGACGCGCACGAGCGGCTCAGTGCCGGACGGACGCAGCAGCACGCGGCCGGTGTCGCCCAGCAGCTTCTCTTCGCGTTCCACCGCGGCCTGCACCTTGGCGTTGGTCTTGGCGGCCATCTTGTCCACGTTCGGCACGTTGATGAGCGTCTGCGGCAGCTGCGGGAAGTCGACGGCCAGTTCCTTCAGGCTCTTACCGGATTTGACGACCTCGTTGCACAGGGTGAGCGCGGTCAGGGTGCCGTCGCCGGTGGTGGCGAATTCGCGGTTGATCACGTGGCCGGACTGCTCGCCGCCGAGCGAATAATCGCCTCGCAGCATCTCTTCAAGCACGTAACGGTCGCCCACGTTGGTCTGCACGGTCTTGATGCCCATGGAACGCAGGGCCAACTTCAGACCGAGGTTGCTCATCACCGTCACGACGAGGGTGTCATGGTTGAGCTTGCCCGCGTTCTTCTTGGCGCGTGCCAGAATGCCCATGATCTGATCGCCGTTGACCATGTTGCCATCCTCATCCACGGCAAGGCAACGGTCGGCGTCGCCATCAAAGGCAACGCCCATGACGGCGCCGGAGGCCTTGACCATGGCCTGCAGCTGCTCAGGATGGGTGGAGCCGGCGTTCTTGTTGATGTTGTAGCCGTCCGGCGACGCGTTGATGACGGTCACATCGGCGCCGGCGCGGCGCAAGGCTTCCGGAGCGACCACGGACGTGGCGCCGTTCGCGCAATCGGCCACGATCTTCAGGCCCTTCAGCGGCGTCGGCTGCGACTTGTCCGGACCGACCGGCGCGATGGCGGAAACCAGATGGTCGATGTACAGGTTGGTTGCGGTGGCGGTGTCATGGCTGACACGACCCACGCCGGCGCCGGTAGGACGATCCCAATCCTGGCCGAGCACCGCTTCGATCTCGTCTTCCTTGGTGTCGGGCAGCTTGAAGCCGCCGCGGGCGAAGAACTTGATGCCGTTGTCGGGCATCGGATTGTGGGATGCGGAGATCACCGCGCCCATTTCCACGTTGAGCACGGACGTCAGGTATGCGACGCCCGGCGTCGGGATGATGCCGGCGTCGATCACGTCGAAGCCGCCGGCGGACATGCCAGCGGACAATGCGGCGGCGAGGAAATCGCCGGAAACTCGTGTATCACGACCGACCAGCGCACGGCGACGGCTTTCGAATTCGCTCCGCTCGTCATCGCCCAGCACGCGCACCGCGGCGTCACCCAAATCGAGCGCCAGCTGTGCCGTCAAATCCCTATTCGCCAATCCTCGAACGCCGTCGGTTCCGAACATACGTGGCATGAGTCTCAAATCCTCGCTATCTGCAAACGATATTTCCGTGACCTATCGTACTCAACCGTGCCGCCGAAACCAGCAGGTGACGACGCAATCGCATAACACTTCACAATTCAAAGCATTTCACGGCGCGCAATGCCCTTTTCGTGTCGCACGACTTTGATTTCAAGGCGGAAAATCAAGTCGTGCGACAGCACTTGATAAAGATACCCCCCAACTATCATTTTCCGTTGAAAACCAACGAAAAATAAGAGTTAGAGGGTATGAAAGCCAGCACGCTTGTCGCACAACTTTGAAAAATGCCTCCAAAATCAAAGTCGTGCGACAGCCTTCGACGCAAAAATGCCCCCTGACCCTTATTTTCAAGCGGAAACCGAGGATTAGGGGGCATAAATGCCGATATGCCCGTCACACGACTTTGAAAATCGCACCCAAAATCAAAGTCGTGCGACGACATGACGGATCTTAAGCGGGAACGTTCCTGTCGCCCCTGCTATCAGAGCGCGGCGTTGAAGTCGCGCACTTTCAGCGTGCGGTGAGAAGCCTCGACGTTGCCACGCACAATGCGCTGCAAGGCGTTGTCCGCGTCCTTATGGGAGGCGAGCCAGGCGTCGCCCAGCTCCACGAGCTTCGCCGGATCGGCATAGCCCGGATACAGGCCTTCGAGCAGCGCTTCCGCCATGTGGAAGGTCTTGTGCTCCCAAATCCAGTCGGCGACCTCGAAATACTTCTCGGCGTACGGTTCGGCCAAGTCGGCGCGCGGGGTGGCTGCGAAGCCACCGGCCACAGCCTCAAGCTGCATGTTGGTCAGCTCGTCGTTGTGCAGGGCCTCGTTCCAAGCCCATGCCTTCGCTTCGGCGGTACCGGCCACGGCGCGTGCGCCATAGGCGAACTCACGGTTCTCGGTGGTTTCGCGCTTGGCCAGTTCGGCGTCGATTCCCGCCTGGTCGATCGCGTTGACGGTGCTCAGCGCGTTGATGATGGTCCAGCGGAAGTTGTTGTCGATTTCCAGACCGTCGAATGCCACGGAACCGTCGAGCAGGCCCTTCGCGTTGGTGACGAACGCCTCGTCGCCCGGCTCGCCGTAGCCCAGGTAGGCGGTGACGAGCTGGAACTGTTCGTCGGAGCCGGCCTTGGCCTGACCCGCCAGCTTGAACAGTTCGGCGGCCACATGCTTCACGATCTCGGCACGCTCTGCCGGAGCGGTGTAATGCCATGCGGTGGTGCTGACCTGTGCCAGCGCGTAACGGAAGGTGGTGGACTCGTGTTCGGTGGCGAGCGCGGCCAGCGAGGTGTCGATGAACTGGCGTGCCGGCAGTTCGCCGTCGCGGGTCATGTCCCACAGGGCGAGCCAGATCACGGAACGGGCGAGCGCATCGTCGAAGCGGTACAGGTTGCTTGTCGCGAATGCGAGGCTCTTGTCGTCGAAACGCAGCTTCGTGTAGGTCAAGTCGTCGTCGTTCACCAGGATCAGCGACGGACGTGCCTTGCCGGCGGCAGCATCGACGACCGTCAGTTCGCCGTCGACGTCCAGTTCGAAACGGTCGGTGCGCACGATCTTGCCGGTTTCCGGATCCTCGTTGTAGAATCCGACGGCGAGACGGTGGGCGCGCAGCACGGGATGCTCGGCCGGAGCGGTCTGGCGCAGGGCGAGACGCTTGATGGTGCCGTCCTCGTTCTCTTCGACTTCGGTGGCGATGGTGTTGATGCCGGATTCCTCAAGCCACTGGGCGCTCCACGCCTTGAGATCTCGGCCGGAAGTGAGTTCCAGTTCGGCGAGCAGGTCGGCGAGGGTGGCGTTGGAGTAGGCGTGCTTGTTGAGGTAGTTGTTGATGCCCTTGAAGAACTTCTCACGGCCCACGTAGTACACGAGCTGCTTCAGCACGGAGGCGCCCTTGGCGTAGGTGATGCCGTCGAAGTTGACGTAGGTGTCGTTGAGGTCGTTGATCGGGGCGACGATCGGGTGGGTGGTGCTCAGCTGGTCCTGACGCAGCGCCCAGCTCTTTTCGCCGGAGCTGAAGGTTGCCCAGGCGTCCTTCCATTCGGTGGCTTCGGCGGTGGCGAGGGTGGACGTGAACTCGGCGAAGGATTCGTTGAGCCACAGGTCGTTCCACCACTTCATGGTCACGTAGTCGCCGAACCACATGTGGGCGAGCTCGTGCAGCACGGTGACCACACGGCGTTCCGCGTAGGCGTCGGTGACCTTGGATTCGAACACGTACTGGTCGCGGATGGTGACCATGCCGATGTTCTCCATGGCGCCGGCGTTGTACTCCGGCACGTAGATCTGGTCGAACTTGGCGTACGGGTACGGCACGCCCCAGGTCTTGGCGTAGAAGGCGAAGCCTTTCTTGGTGATGTCGAACAGGTAGTCGACGTCCTTGCTGAAGGCCTTGGCGAGCGCCTGGCGGCAGTACATGGCCATCGGCACGGTGCGGCCGTCCTCATTGGCGTATTCGGTGTGCCATTCGGCGTACGGTCCGGCGCAGATGGCGGTGAGGTAGGAGCTCATGGTCGGGGTCGGTTCGAACACCCACAGCTTGGTGGTTTCGGCGGCGTGATCGCCGAGCGTGCCTTCCTCGGTGACGGTTTCGTTGTCGGTCACGGAGGCGGTGGGCATGTTGGACGTGACGATCCAGGATTTGGCGGCGAGCACGGAGAAGTCGAACACGGCCTTCAGATCGGGCTGGTCGAACACGGCGTAGACGCGACGGGCGTCCGGCACCTCGAACTGGGTGTACAGGTAGACGTTGCCGTCGGACGGGTCGACGCTGCGGTGCAGGCCTTCGCCGGTGTTGGAGTACTGGCACATCGCCTTGACGATGACCTCGTTGTGCTCCTTGAGGCCCTTCAGCTCGATGCGGCTGTCCGCGTATGCTTCGGCCGGGTCGAGGGTTTCGCCGTTGAGGGTGATCTCGCTGACTTCGTTGGCGATGAGGTCAAGGAAGCTTGACTCCCCCGGCTTCGCGTCGAAGGTGATGGTGGTTTCGGAGCCGAAATCCTTGGCTCCGCGGGTCAGGTCAAGCTTGACCGTGTAATGGATTGGCGCGGCGATGATGCTTTTGCGTTCTTCCGCTTCGATTCGGGTGAGGTTTGCTCCTGGCATGTCACTCCTTCTTTCTGGTAACAGAAGGCGGCGCGATCAGTTGTGCCGATCACGTCGCCTTGATTCAATTTATGGTAAATTTACGGCTTATTTCGCGGCGTTCAGTCCCATCGCGTCATCCACGTCCTGCGCGATGTCGGCGACGACGGGGACGATCATCGGCTTGCGGTGCAGCTGTCGTGCCACCCAGCCGCCGAGCGTGCGTCGCATGATCTGCTGCAGCTTGTAGGTGTCGCGCGTGCCCTGCATCATCGCGTCCTGCAGCTGCTCGACGATCTGGTGACGGACCTTGTCGAACTCGCTTTCGTCTTCCGCGACCGCGTTGAGGTAGATCTTCGGGCCGGTGATGACATCCGCGGTTTCGGTGTCGACGACCACGAAGCTGGACACGAAGCCTTCGGTGCCGAGGATGCGGCGCTTCTCGAGTTCTTCGTCGGTCAGTTCGCCGACGGAATCGCCATCGACGTAGACGTAGCCGCACGGCACGGAGCCGACGACCGCGGCCTGGCCGTGGTACAGGTCGACGACGTCGCCGTCTTCGGCCAGCACGACGTTCTGCGGATCGACGCCGGTCTTGACGGCGATCATGCCGTTGGCCACCAAGTGGCGGTTTTCGCCGTGGATAGGCATGGCGCACTTCGGCTTGACGATGTTGTACATGTACAGCAGCTCGCCTTCGTTGCAGTGGCCGGAGACGTGCACGGCGGCGTTGTCTCGGTTGACCACGCGGGCTCCGAGCTGCACGAGCTTGTTGATGACCTTGTAGACGCCATGCTCGTTGCCTGGGATCAGGGAGCTGGCGAGGATCACCGTGTCGAACTCGTTGATGGTGATGTCACGATGGTTGCCGTCGGCGATGCGGCCGAGCGCGGCCATCGGCTCGCCCTGGGAGCCGGTGCACATGTAGACGAGCTTGTCGTCCTGCACGTCATGGGCCTGCTTCAGGTCGATGACGGTGTCCTCGGGCAGACGCAGGTAGCCCAGATCTGCTGCGATGGACATGTTGCGGACCATGGAACGTCCGACGAACACGACCTTGCGGCCGTACTTGTGGGCCGCGTCGACGACCTGCTGCACGCGGTGCACGTGGCTGGAGAAGCTGGCCACGATGATCTTGCGCGTGGCCTGTGCGAACGCCTGGTCGAGCGCCGGACCGATGGAGGTCTCCGGCTTGACGAAGCCCGGGACCTCGGCGTTGGTGGAGTCCATCATCAGGAGGTCCACGCCCTTTTCGCCGAGCTTGCCGAATTCCACCAGATCGGTGATGCGGTGGTCGAGCGGCAGCTGGTCGAGCTTGATGTCGCCGGTGTCGATAAGCGAGCCGGCGGGGGTCTGCACGAACACGGCGAGCGCGTCCGGAATGGAGTGCGTGACGTTCACGAATTCCAGGTTGAACGGGCCGACCTTGAGCTTGTCGCGTCCCTTGACCTCGACGAGCGTCGGGTTGATGCGGTGTTCCTTGCACTTGGCCTCAACGAAGGCGAGGGTGAGCTTGGAACCGATCAGCGGAATGTCCGGGCGGAGCTTGAGCAGGTACGGCACGCCACCGATGTGGTCTTCGTGGCCGTGGGTGAGCACGAGCGCCTCGACCTTGTCGAGACGGTCCTTGATGTAGTGGAAGTCAGGCAGGATGAGGTCCACGCCCGGCTGTTCCTCTTCCGGGAAGAGCACGCCGCAGTCGATGAGCAGGATATGTCCGTTGTATTCGACCACGTTCATGTTGCGGCCGATCTCGCCCAGACCGCCGAGCGGCACGATACGCATGGAGCCCTTGCGGTACTTCGGCGGGGCGATCAGCACCTCGTCCTGCTGGGGCGCGGTGGATTGCGGAGCGGAATGTGACGGGCGACGGTTCGAGCCGTTGCCGCGGGAGCCACGGGAGCCGCCGTTGCGCGACGAGCCACCGCGGCCGCGGGTGGAGGACTTCGCCTTCTTGGTGGCGGTCTTCTCGGACTTCACAGCCTTGTCGGACTTGGTTGCCTTGGCTGCGGATTCGGTGCGCTTGGCAGCTTTGCTGCCGCGCTTGTGCGTTGTGGTGTTCTTGGTTTCTTCTGTTGCCATTTCCTAGTTGGATTTCTATTACTAATTGTCTCCGCCTATGCGGAAACGAGGAATTTGGGTGCCTGCCGGCGTTCATGCGCGACAGGCCAGTCGCATCATGCGATTCGGTTCACAGCAGTCCCGCGGCGCGCATGCCCTTTTCCGCGCGCACGAGTTCCGCTTCGCCCGGACCGACGTTCGGCAGGCGCATTTCGGTGGAGTCGAGGATTCCACGCACCTTCAGCGAGGCCTTGGCCATCACGGCCTGGAAGCCATTGCCGTTCATCGCTTCGACGAGCGGCGCCAGCTGCACGGAGATGCGCTGCGCTTCGTGGATATCGCCACGATCGAACGCGTTGGCGAGGTCACGCATCGGACCGGCGGCCGCGTGCGCGATCACAGAGATGATGCCGACGGCGCCGACGGACAGGAACGGCAGGAACAGGCCGTCATCGCCCGAATACCAGGTCAGACCGGTCTCCATGCGCTTGCGCACCGCGCCTGCGATGTCGCCGGTGGCGTCCTTGACGGCCTTGACGTGGTCGAGTTCGGCCATACGACGGTAGGTTTCCAGCTGGATGTGCAGTCCGGTACGGCCCGGCACATCGTAGATGATGATCGGCTTGTCCGCGGAATCGTTGACCGCCTTGTAGTGGCGGAACACGCCCTCCTGCGACGGACGGGAATAGTACGGGGCGACCACGAGCACCGCGTCGGCGCCCGCCTCCTGGGTCTGCTCCACCATGCGCACGGTGTGCGCGGTGTCGTTGGAGCCTGCGCCGGAGATGACCGGCACGTCCACGACCTCCTTGACGGCCTGGACCAGTTCGACCTTCTCCTCCATATGGGTGGTCGGCGATTCGCCGGTGGTGCCGTTGACCACAAGACCGTCGGCACCATCCGCCACGAGCTGCCTCGCCAGCTGTTGCGCGGCTTCGAAATCTACGGCTCCGTCAGCCTTCATGGGGGTGACCATGGCCGGAAGGATACGTCCGAAGGGAGCAGGATCGAGCAGATGCATTGTACCGTCGTCAGTCTTAGGGCTTGTCATACGGCTAACGGTACTTCCCTCTGCGGACGCTTTCGATTTCGCGAGATGCGAAAAGTCACATTTTGGAAGGCCTGCCGACGATGACCGCGACGACGCACTGCAGGAAAGCGACGAACGTGAACACCATCAGCGGCACATGATGGCCGCCGGTGGCCTGGACCAGCACGCCGAACATAAGCGGGCCGAGCGAGGCGATCAGATAGCCGAACGACTGCGCGACGCCCGACAGCACCACGGTTTCGGCGCTGTCACGGCCGCGCAACGCGATCAATGCGAGCGCCACCACCAGGGACGCGCCCTGCGCGCAACCACCGACGAACGCCCATACCGGCATGAGATGCGGCAGCAGCAGCATGCCAAGGCCGGCGATCAGCATGGGAGCGCTGGCGGTGAGCGCCGCGCAGACCTGGTTGCCGCGCACGTTCATGAGCTTAGGAATGACCAAGCCGGAAAGGATGCCGATGCCTTGGAAGATGAACAGATGCACGCCGGCGGTGGAGGCGTCGTAGCCGATGGACGCCGAGATGGACGGCATCCAGTTGGACATGGTGTAGAAGGCGGACGATTGCAGCCCCATGAAGGCCGTCACGTACCACGTCATCGGACGGCGCAGCACGCGGGTGAACACGCCATGCGACGATTGCGTGGAACATGCCGGTCGCTGTGCGGAATGCGGGTTTTGTGCGTTGGCCGTCGTGCTGCGATCGCCAATATCATCGATATCGCCAGTATCGCTGGTTTCGATGGTGCCGCCGGCGGAAGCGATAACGACTTTGCGATTGTGCAGGATACGCAACGCCCACAGCGCGGCGACAACCAGCGGAGGCACACTCCAGAAGGCGAGTGACGCACGCCAACCGCCCCACATCTGCGCAAGCGGCGCGGACAGCAAACCTGCGGTGGCGCTGCCGGCGGTGATGCAGCCGGAATAGACGCCGGTCGCCATCGCGACATGGCCGGCGTAGTCACGTTTCGCGATTACCGGAACCAGAACGTTGCCGACGGCGATGGCGGAAGCGAACACCACCGTGCCCAGCCAGATGCCAACGCCGCCGCCGAACGAGCGGGCGAAATCGCCCGTCGCGATGCACAGCAGGGCCAGCAGAATCGACATGTCGATGCCGATGCGGCGTGCAAGGAACGTGACCAGCGGGCTGACCGCGGCGAAGGCGAGTAGGGGAATCGCGGTCAGCACGCCCTGCACTCCCTCGGCCCAATGAAGGCCAGTACCTATTTGCGAGAGCACCGGACCGACCGCCGCGATGGAGGGACGCAGATTCAGCGATACGAGGAAGACCAAGGCAGCCCACGGTCCAGTGGAAGGAAGGTCGTACGCCAACGCTCCGTTTATCTTGTTCACAATGCCTCCATTCCCGTTTTCGCCTCCATGGTTCCGGCCGACCGCCGCTATACCGTCAATCACCAAGCTCGCCAAGCGTTTCGAAACAATCGTTGATGTCCTCAATGCGCTTCCGCACGTCGACGTCATCGCTTCCGAGACGTTCCCCCACCTCGTCCGCGAAGAGGGCAACCAAAGCGAACGCCGCAGTGAAGCTTGAAAGCATATGCGAGTTCAACGCCACGTTGAAGAAGACGACGTTGCGTCCGATAAGGGCATTGCGTGCCGCGACGTCGCCTATTACCACCACGGTGACCCCACGTTCGAGTAACACGTCGACAAGTCGGGCGAAAAAAGGAGGACGCCGACCCACGCCGACGATGACGGCCACATCGTCCGATGAGTAGTCAGTCAATTCCTCTGCGATAGATTGCCCCGGATGCGGGAGAATATCGATGTTTCCACGCAGCTGCAGCAATTGTTCACGCAAATGAAGCGCCACGGGATATCCATTGCGGTAACCGACCACCGCGACATGCGGAGCCATGGCCATGTCCCGGCATGCGGAATCCAATTGCGCGCGGTCGATGTCCTCAAACGTATGTTTCAGGCTTTCCGAATCCCTGAGCAAATGGTCGGCAAGCAAATCATCGCAGCGAACATTTCGCACGGTTTCCGGAGCGCCTGGACGGTGGATACGGCGCACGTCGCGTCTGAATTCACCCGCATTCGAATAACCGAGCTTGCGGTACAGGCGGCTGAGCGTCGGCTGCGAGATGCCGCTCAACTGCG
>OFMM01000972.1_pt1 | contig 15542 bp, 8 predicted proteins | sample 1541811 | NCBI WGS metagenome assembly OFMM01 (sample SAMN04209246, study PRJEB22552) | human gut metagenome | biome: gut; material: feces | host: Homo sapiens | place: USA: Oklahoma
ATGCCCGCCGCATGGAGGGCGGCGATCATCTCCCGGCACTCCCGGATGCGCACCTCGCCCCGGGTGGGGTCGGTGGAGTAGCTGCCCTCCGGTACGTTGAAGTTGGTGGGGTCGTAGCCCCAGTTATATTGCCGCAGCAGGGGTTTTGCCTCGTCCACGCTGCCAAAATCAAAAATGGGCATCAGCTGGACGTATTTTACCCCCAACCGCTTGAGGTAGTTCAGGCAGGTGGGGTGGATGCCATCGCCGTGCAGGGTGGTGCCCTGCTGGGTAAAGGCCATATATTTGCCCCGCCACGCCGGGCGCACCCCGCTGGCGGCATCCTGCGAGAAGTCCCGCACGCTCACCTCCCACACGGCGCGCTGTGCCGGGGGGATATTGGGGCGCACATCCCGCTCCCACCCGGAGGGCGCGGTGCGGGCAAGGTCTACGATCATGCTGCGGACGCCGTTCACTCCCGCCGCCCGGGCGTAGGGGTCGCCGGTCTCGCGGGTGACGCCGTCCACGGTGACGGCAAAGGTATAGTAGCGGCCGTGCTGCTCCCCGGGCAGCCAGACGCTCCACACCCCCTGTGCGCCGCGCACAAGGGGCTTTGTGCCCAGCACGGCGCCGCCGTCTCCCTTGTGGTATAAGGTCACGGTGACCGCCTCGGCGGTGGGTGCCCACAGCCGCAGACAGGTGCCGCCGGGGGTGTAGTCCGGCCCAAGGGGGCCGGTATAATAGTTTTCGCGGTGGAAGGGTTCGTTTTCAAACAGTGTTTTCCACTGGGCAGGCGTTTTTGCGGCCATGGTCAGCTTCATTCCTTCTTAAAAGATTCGTTATTTTCAGTGTATCGGACAACAGGCTTTTTTTCAAGAGGAAATCAACTTTTACCACGGAAATCAATTTTCCGCATGAAGGCTTCCCCCGCCGCGCGGCTGTTTCCGCAGGAAACCAGCGCGGCAGCTCACGACCCCTCCCCGTGAAAATGGGGTTCAGAAACGCCCGCAGGCATTTCTGAACCCCGAAATTTAAAATTATTTTTCCGCTGAACATGGCCAGAGCGCAAGCGGAGGCCATTCAAAATCGTCTCACTCCAGATACATCCGCCGCAGCCGCATCAGGCGGGCGGGGGTCAGGCCGTATTCGGCCTCCAGATAGCTCTCGGCGCTGCCGTAGTCCTGCCGGATGGTGCGCAGCACAAAGGGCGCAGTCTCCGGGTCTACCCCGGCGGAGGACTGCCAGCGCATCCGCTGCGCCGGGTCGGCGGCGATCTCCGCCGCATGGTCAGCCATGGCCTTTTCGATCTCGGCGGCGCGGCAGAGGTTGGTGCGGGCATAATCTGCGCAGATGGTCTCGTCCGAGGCACCCAGCGCCAGTAAGATCAGCATGGCAGCGACGCCGGTGCGGTCCTTGCCCGCCGTGCAGTGGAACAGGATGGGCGTCTCGCCGGCTTCCAGCGCCCGGAACAGCTCTTTGAACGCCTTGTTGCCGGTGAGCATCTGCCGGTACATCAGCTGGGTGAGGCTCATCCCGGCGGGGGCGCTCTGCACCAGCCGCTGGATGTCGTTGGGCGAAAAATCGATCTCCTGCCCGGTGGCATCCCGCAGGCCGCAGATCTGCACCAGCCGTGCGCCGTCCGGCACATAGTCCGGCAGCTTTGCGGCTTCTGCACCGCTGCGCAGGTCAAGGATGAGCCGCAGCCCCAGCCCGTCCAGCCGGGCGCGGTCGGCTTCGGTGGTCAGCCGCCCGGTGGGGAAGCCCCGGTAGATCTGCCCCCACTTTACGGTCTTGCCCTCGTCGGCGCGGTAGCCGCCCAGCTCCCGGAAGTTGTTGCCGCCCGCAAAGGGCAGCTGGGTGCCCGGGACGGGATGCTCCGGGGCAGCCTTGGCGGCGGCGCTGGAAAGCACCGGTGCGGTGTAGAAGGGCTTTGCGGGCCGTCCCCGGCGGGGCGGCAGGCTGGCGGTGCTGCCCAGAACCTCCAGCAGGTAGCTGCGCAGCAGGTCGATATAGGCAGAGCTGGTGTCCCGCCGCTGCACCAGCGAGACGCACAGCGGGGGCATATCCTCCAGCAGCACGTCCCGTACCCGGTCCAGCTCCCGGCGCGCGCCCGGCTCGTAGCGGGTCAGGCAGGTGCACAGCTGCTCCTGCACCAGATAGTAGGCCTGATAAAAGCTGGGGCCGATCTCGGCGTTGGGTGCAAAGCCCGCCCGGGCACAGGCCGCCCACAGCGGGCTGAACAGATCCTGCCGCAGGCTGGGCAGCAGCACCCGCTGCCCGCGCAGCTCTGCCAGCGGGATGCGCTCCTTTTCCCAGAAGGGATGTCCCCGGGGCACCAGCAGGCAGGCGGGGTCTGCGCGCAGGGTGGTGCGCGCCAGCACCGGCGCGGCGCAGCCAAGGTCGATGACCAGACCCGCGTCCAGCTCGCCCTGCTCCACCCCATCGGCCACGGCGTCGTTGTCCAGCAGGCGGAACCGCATCTCCACATGGGGGTACTGCTGCCGGAACTTGTCCAGCTGGGTCTCCAGCCCGGGCAGATAGTCCGGTACCAGCGCCACGCTGATGCCGATGCGCACCGGCTGGGCAGACTGGATCTCTGCCCGCAGCGCGGCCTGCATCTGCTGGAACTGCTCCACCACCGGGGCGGCATGGCGCTGTAAGCTCATGCCCCGGTCGGTGAGCGCCAGCTTGTGGTGGGCGCTGATAAACAGCGGCCCGCACATTTCGGCTTCCAGCGCAGAGATGCTCTGGCGCAGCGCCTGCCGCGACAGGAACAGCCGCTGTGCGGCGCGGGTGTAATTCATTTCTTCGCACAGGGTCAAAAAGTAGTGCAGCTGGCGGATATCCATGGTCTCCTCCCGGGAAAGTTTGTTCTGGAAAAAGAATACCGCTTTTTCGGCGGAATGTAAAGAGAGGGCAGCAAAATGGGTTCAACCCTCTCAGTCTGCTCCCGCAAAGGGAATTTTATTAGTGCTGACCGACAGATGCGTAAAAGCTCCCCCTGAGAGGAACGACTTCCCCCGCTCCGGGGGAAGATGTCACCGCAGGTGACAAAAGGGGGAATCTGTCAAAGCCGTCAGGCTTTGACTGAGAGGGCGAGGACGCTTGCGGGGAGAGCTGGCAAAGCCGTCAGGCTTTGACTGAGGGTGTTCCCCTATAACGCAGCAGAGCCGTCCGGTAGTTGCCGGGCGGCTCTGCTGTGCTTATTGGAAAGGATCGATCGGGAGATGGCAATTGTTATGTTTTGCCGGGCGCGGCTTTTTCAGCCGGGCACGGACGCGGATGACCGATGCTCCGGTCACACGCTTGACGGGGCGTAATGATGCCTTTAGCCCCTATCAGGAAGGGAGGTTCTGTGTCATGCTTAGTGTACCACGATTTGCCCGTTTTGGACGATTTTCGGCACGAATCGACCCGCAAATGCGTTGAAACGACCCGGCGGCGCAAAAGCAGCCGGACGCACCCGCAAAAAGCAGAAAACCGCCCGGCTTGCGGTTACCGGACGGTTTTCTGTCTCTATAGGAAAATATGGGAATGACGTGCTTTCAGAGTACATCTCTGTCCCTGCATTATACCACCGGCGGCAGAAAAAGTGGAGTGCTTTTGCACGAAATCCCCAATAATGGCTCGAAATGCCTTTTACCGGGCGGCATCGCGGCGCAAAACGCCAGCCAACGCAAAAAGGGACTGCTGCACAGCGCTGTGCAGCAGTCCCTGCGGGGTTATAAGGGGTTACGGGTCAGCGGGCTCAGCCGCGCTGCTGATAGGTCTTCCAAGTGCGGATGACCTCCAAGCGGCTTACGCGGCTGCCGGGCTTGAAGCTGCCGTCCTGTGCAGACATCAGGCCGGTATCCACTGCCCAGCGGATGGCTTGCAGCTCTGCGGCATCGGCTGCCACATCGTTGAACAGTGCCGTGCTCTGGGTAGCGGGCTTGCCTGCGGCAGTCCACAGTGCAACAGCCAGCTGCTGACGGTTAGCGGGGATCGCCACACCCTCGGGCAGAACGCTCTTCAGGTAGGCGGCGGTGCCTGCAATGTAAGCGCCTACGCCAACGGCTGCGCCGCCCACAGCGGCTACCATCACGATAGCGCCGCCGCCGTCATCGCTGGGTGCGGGTGCGGGAGTGGGAGTGGGAGTCGGCTCAGGATCGGGAGTCGGAGTCGGGGTGGGAGTCGGCTCGGGATCAGGAGTCGGATTCGGATCCGGGTTGGGATCGGGAGTCGGATTCGGATCCGGGTTGGGATCGGGGGTCGGATTGGACACAACGTAAGTGCCCACCTTTCCGGTCGTGGTCCCGTTATAGTTCTCGTCCGCCGTCACCTGAACGTACACATTGTAGCTGCCGGGGGTGGTGGGGACAGTCGCGGTGGCGTCGCTGCGGTTGGTGCCGTACAGCAGGGTGGTCTGCGGGTCAGCACCGTTGTACTGATCGCCCTTGTAGGTCACCTTGTTCTGCGCAGCATCGTAGGTAAAGTTTGCGGCTACGGGCGTGTAGAGGACGGTGTACAGCTCCTTCAACTGGTAATCTCTACGCTCATAGTAGTTGCTGTCGTAGTTACCGTTCACCACAAGGTGGACCTCGTAGGTACCCACCTCGGTAGGCACAGAGTTGGAGTAAGTGCTTGTTCCGTAGTAGTAGTACCGAAGTTCAGCCGGCGGGACTTCCTCGCCGAAATAGCGCTCGCTGTTATTATAGGTCACCGTGCCGGTCTTGACATCCCATTCGAAGTCAGTGAGAGTCGGGGTATACTTGATCACGGTTTCGCCGATATCGACCCAACCGCTCGTGTACTTTTCGCCCTCTTCAGCTACAACGCGCTTTTTATAGATGCCGGGCTCGTCAGCGGGGATGCTGGTAAACTCCTTATCATCGTAGGTGCGCACATAGACAAGTCTCAGCTTGCCCACGCCCTCCTGATAGCAGGTAACCTTTGTACCCTCCGGCGTTTCATCAGTGGTAAAGTCTCCCGCGCCCAGGGCAGAGAAGGGCAGCTTTCCTTCGGCCTTGTTCACCACAATGGGATTGCCGTCATTCAAGGCGGTCAGGGTCAGGGTCTTGCCGTCTGCGGAAAGCTGTGCGCCGGTATAATCGCTGACCGCAGCACCGTTGATGTTCTCGACCGGCTTGCTGAAGGTGATATTCATCTCAACATCGCCGATACGGTAAAGCTCCTTGGTCTCCTTCGCCGCGCCGTTTACGCTTTCCACCGTGCCGTCTGCAACGATCAGCTTGCTCAGCTGCTGACCATAAGCACGGTGCTGACTTTCGATGGGGCTAAAGCTCACCGTATTGGAAACAGCAGCCTTGCTGTAAGTATTCGCCATCAGGCTGCCGGTGATCACGGCATTCTGGATGACCGTTCCCTCCGATGTATAATAGTTGGGCAGCTTGATATCGTTGAATACGCCGCCGAGGATCTGGGCGCTACTACTATCCAACTGGACAGCTGCGTTGAACTGACCGCCGGTGATGGTGCCCTCAGCCTTAACATTCTGCTGGAAGGTGCCGCCGGTGATGGTGCCGTTATAGCCCAAAGTGACCTCCGCGCCGAACTGACCATCGGTGATCTTGCCATTAGCTTCGACGCTCTTCTGGAAGATACCGTTGGCGATGGTGCCATTAGCTTCGACGCTCTCCTGGAAGGTGCCGCCGGTGATGCTGCTGTTTTCATCCGCGTGGACAGCCTTCTGGAAAGTGCCGCCCTTAATAATGGCGTTCTGGGCGGTAACAGGCGCGCCTGCCTGAATGTCCGTAACCGTCACATCCGTCAGCATGATCTGATCGGAAGCAATGGCCTTATGATAGGGGTTGATGGTATCCGAGGTCAGATCCACCGGGCTGCCATCGGGGCTGGTGAGGATAAGCCCCGACATCGTTACATAACCATCCTCGCCCTCACCGGAGAGCACAAGGTACTGCCAGCCAAGACCCTCATAGACATAGCCGGTCACACCATCCTGGTTCATGGAATGCGGGGTCACACCGGTCCGATCGGGCAGACCTTCTTCGGTAATGCGCAGGGGCTTGAGGTTGCTGGCATCGCCAGCCTGATTTACCAGAATCTCCTTGCCATCGTTGTTGCCGGTGATATGCAGTACACTGCCCTCGGCATAGGTCTGTTCATTGTAACTGTTGGCCGCTGCATCGTTGATGCTGTATACATCGGTGTTCAGGGTAAGCTCTGCGCTGGCATTGCCCACCAGATAGATGGTATTGACAGAAAGGGGCAGGTCTCTGCCGTTGATCGCAGTCACACCGCCGTTGCGCACGGTCAGCGTGCTGAGCTGCTGGCCATCGGCAAGCGCATTCTCTATGCTGGTGCCGTCAGACAGCTTGCACAGAACGGTGTCGGAAATGGCAAGGTCGCTATTCCACTTGTCAAAGTCGAAGCTCTGGGCCACTACCTTGGAAATGGTGCACTTGCCCGCGCAGCTGAGGAAATCAAAGGTGCCGCCCTCGATCGTGACATCTCTGAAGTTAGCCTGACGGATGATGCCGCCGGTCACGGTAGCATTCGAAAGCTCGACATAGCAGTTGATGGGCACTGCGCTCAGATGGCTGAAATTGATCACATTACCGCCCTGATCCCCAAGCTTCAGTTGTCCGGTCGCACTGGCGACATTGGGGTAGCAGGTATAAGTCCAGCCCTTGCCATAGTATTTGCAGACCTGATAGATGTCCTCGTTCAGATTGTACACACAGGGCACACCGTTCACATCGGGCAGACCCTCACCGGTAAAACTCAGTTCCTTGTCCATGGACGGGATCGGGGTCAGTGCTACAGGCGCGTTGCTCTTTGAAGAAAGCTGCGGGAACATACTGACCTCGGCAGAGATCGTTGTACCGTCTGCACTGATGGAAATCGTGCCACAGCCGTTCAAGGAGGCGTTGCTGATACCTACAGGCAGGGAGCGGATGTCGGACATACCACCGATTGCTGCCGCCCATGCAACGCAGCCGGGGGCGTACTGCACCTCCAGCTTCAGGCTGTGATCGCTGTACCGCTTGAGCATATACACATCCCCGGTCACCGGCTGGCCGTTCAGGGTGCAGCCCTCCGGCAGGATCAGCTTGTGTGCCTGCTGCTGCGTAGCAGACTTCAGGCCGGAAATATCCTTGAAGTAGCCGCCCGTGACGCTGCCGCCGTTCTCGGTCAGCTTACCGTAGGTGCCGCCGTCAATGGTGCCGTTTTCCAGCACTGCTTCGGCGTAGCTGCCGCCCAGAACACAGGCATTCGGGTTCTTGATCCAAAGCTGGCCCTTGACCACGCCGTCCAGCAGATATACTTCATTGCTGGAAGTCGAGATGGCCACATTGCAGCTGGCATCATCGCCATCCAGAATATACTCTGTCTTTGCGTTTTCAACGCCGGCAATGGCCAGCCAGTTGTTGGAGCTGTCGTAGCTCCAGCCGGTGCCGGACTGCTTTTCGGGCAGACCGTCCGCGCCGATCTTGATCGTAACGACGGAATTTGTTGTTTCCTCGTTCGTACCGGCAGCTGTCGTCTCTGCTGCCGCAGCAGACGTCCCAGCATCTGCAAATGCAGATACCGGGAGGATGGAGAGCACCATACTGAGCGCCAGTATCATGCTCACGATGCGTTTTTTCATGATATCCTCTCCTTTGTTGATCGATTTGCCCGGCTGTCCTCCCAAACAGAACAACCGGAACGGACAAAAGGCCAAGTTGAGTATAACACTAAAGTTTATGGAAATAAAGCATTTTCGCCCGCCGCATCTGCCAAAATTTGGTACAAAAATATGGGCAAAATCACCATACGGGGGAGCTTGACTCCCATGAAAAAAGCAGTTCCGAAACGCCCGCAGGCGTTTCGGAACTGCAATAATAAAGTATAATTTCCGCTTATTTGCCCGCCAGCAGCACCGCCAGCACGGCTTTCTGGACGTGCAGACGGTTCTCCGCTTCGTCAAAGATCTCGTCCGCGTGCTGCTCGAACAGGGCGGTGGAGATCTCCTCGCCCCGGTGGGCGGGCAGACAGTGCAGCACCAGCGCGCCCGGCTTTGCGTTTTCCAGCAGACGGCCGGTGAGCTGGAAGCCCACAAAATCCCGCAGACGCTGCTCGCTTTCAGCCGTGCCGGGGGCGGTGGTGTTCCACGCGGCGGTGGCTACAATGTCCGCATCCCGCAAGCCCTCGGCAGGGTCGGTGGTCAGGTGGAAGGCATCGCCGTATTTGTGGGCAAACATCAGCACATCCGCTGCCGGGCGGTAGCCCGGGGGACAGACGCAGGATACCTGCATCCCTGCCAAAAGGCCGCCCACGATCAGGCTGTTTGCCATGTTGCTGCCATCGCCCACAAAGCAGAGTTTCAGCCCTGCCAGCGTGCCCCGGCGCTCCCGGATGGTCATCAGGTCAGCCAGCACCTGACAGGGGTGGGCGTAGTCGGTCAGGCCGTTGATCACCGGAATGCCGGAAAGCTCCGCCAGCTCTTCCAAATCCCGCTGGCGGTAGGTGCGCCAGACGGCGCAGTCGTAGTAGCGCCCCAGCACCCGGGCGGTGTCCCGCAAAGGCTCGCCGCGCCCGGCCTGCAATTCGGCGGTGTTCATGTAGTTGCCAAGACCGCCCATCTGATACACGCCCACCTCAAAGCTGGTGCGGGTGCGGGTGGACGCCTTAGAGAACAGCAGCGCCACGCTTTTGCCCGCCAGCAGCGGCTCGGTGCGGCCTGCCTTGCAGTCCGCTTTCAGCTGGTCTGCCACATCCAGAATATGGGTCAGCTCGGCAGGGGAAAGGTCGCCCATTTTCAGCAGATTTTTCATGCCTGCTCCTTCGGAGCGGTCGGCTCCATCGTGCCCAGCACCTCGGCCAGCACCTCCAGCGCCATGTCTACCTCGTGTTCCGAGACGGTCAGCGGCGGCAGCAGACGCAGCCGGGTCTTTGCGGTAAGCACCAGCAAGCCTTTTTCGCGGCAGGCAGCCAGCACATCCGCAGCCTGCACATCAAAGAACTCGATGCCCACCATCAGGCCGATGCCGGAAATGTTCTTGACGTGGGGCAGCTTTGCCAGACCGGTGCGCAGCTGTACGGCGCGCTCGCTGACCTGTGCAAGGAAGCTCTGGTCCAGACGATCCACCACCACGTTGGCTCCGGCGCATACCACCGGGTTGCCGCCAAAGGTGGAGCCGTGGGTACCGGGGCCCATGCCCTCGGCTACCTTTTCATTCATCAGCACCGCACCGATGGGCAGGCCGCCGCCCAGCCCCTTGGCAAGGGTGACGATGTCCGGCTTGAGGTTATAGTGCTCACAGCACAGGAAGGTGCCGGTGCGGCCTACGCCGGTCTGCACTTCGTCCACGATGAGCACAAGGTCTTTTTCGTCGCACAAAGCGCGCACGGCCTGCACATACTCCGGGTCCAGCGCCATCACGCCGCCCTCGCCCTGAATCAGCTCCATCATCACGGCGCAGGTGTGGCGGTCTACCAGCTCCCGCAGCGCTTCGATATCGCCCGCCGGGACGTACTGGAAGCCCTCGTTGAAGGGGCCGAAGTAGTTGTGGAACACCTCCTGCCCGGTGGCGGTCAGGGTGGCAAGGGTGCGGCCATGGAAGCTGTTGACCAGCGTGATAACGTTGTAGCGGTCCTTGCCGTAATGGTCTACGCTGTACTTGCGGGCGGCCTTGATGGCGCCCTCGTTGGCTTCAGCACCGGAATTGCCGAAGAATACCTTACTCATGCCGGTGCGCTTGCACAGCTTTTTCGCCAGCTTGCCGCAGGGCGCAGTGTAGTACAGGTTAGAGGTGTGCTGCAATTTGTGTGCCTGCTGGGACACAGCTTCTGCCCATGCAAGGTCGCAGTAGCCAAGGCTGTTCACCCCGATGCCGCTGGTGAAGTCCAGATACTTCTGTCCCTCAGGGCCCTCGGCGTACAGCCCGTGCCCCTTTTCCAGCACGATGGGGCTGCGGTTATAGGTGTGCAGGACGTACTCGTTGTCCCGCTTGATGACTTTTTCAGAATCCATAGGTGTACCTCCTGTGAATAGAAGTTCCGCGCATGCGCCGCTCCCCCGGAGGGAGCGTTTTTTCTATTATAATACTGCTTTTTCGCTTGCGCAATCTTTTTATTCGCGGTGGCTGCGGCGGTAGAAGCGGGTACCGGAGCCGCGGTCGGAGAACAGTTCCAGCAGGATGGAGTGCGGCACGCGGCCATCAATGATGACCGCCTCGTGCACGCCCTGATAGATGGCATCCGCCATGCCGCCGATCTTGGGGATCATGCCGCCCGCAATGATACCGGCGGACTTGTAGCCCTCGATCTCGGTCACCTCCACCTCGGGGATGAGGGTGGTCTCGTCCTCCTTATCCCGCAACAGACCTGCGATATCGGTCATGGACACCAGCTTTTCGGCCTTGAGGGCAATGGCGATCTGGGCCGCGGCAGTATCCGCGTTGACGTTGTACGCCTGCCCAAGGTCGTCCATGCCCACGGTGGCGATCACCGGGATAAAGCCGCCGTCCAGCAGGCTTTCGATCAGGGTCGCATCCACATGGACGATCTCGCCCACATGACCCAGCTGCGGGTCCAGCTCGGTGCAGCGGAGCATCTGTCCGTCCATGCCGCACAGACCCACGCCGCGCCCGCGCAGCTTTGCCACAAGGTCCTTGTTCACCTTACCGGCCAGCACCTGCTGCACGATCTCCATGGTGGCATCGTCCGTCACCCGCAGACCATTTGCAAAGTGGCTTTCCACGCCCACCTTCTTGAGCATCTCGTTGATGGCAGGCCCGCCGCCGTGCACCAGTACCACCCGCACGCCCAGCAGCGTCAGAGTAACAAGGTCGTTCATCACGGCGTTTTTCAGGGTCTCGTTGATCATGGCGTTGCCGCCGTACTTGATGACCATGGTTCTGCCATGGTATTTCTGGATATAAGGGGTGGCCTCCGAAAAAAGCCGCGCCATTTCTTCGTTTTTCATCTGTTCCGCGCTCCTGTCAGGTTCTGTAATCGCCGTTGATCTTCACATAGTCGTAGGTCAGGTCACAGCCCCATGCCTTGGCGCTTGCCTCGCCGGTGCCCATATCCACCTTGACCAGAATATCGTGCTCAGCCAGCACCTTGGCGGCTTCATCCTCGCTGTACGGGTGGTAGGCTGCGTTCTCGCACACATACACCTCGCCCGCCTTGCTGGAGAGCCAGACGCAGACCTTATCAATGGAGAAATCCCCGGGGGTGTAGCCGATGGCGCACAGGATGCGTCCCCAGTTGGCATCGCGGCCAAAAACCGCCGCCTTGAACAGGTTGGAGCAGACCACGCTGCGGCTGACGGCGCGGGCGGTTTTCAGGTCGGGTGCGTGGGTCACCTCGCAGGTGATCAGGTGGGTGGCACCCTCGCCATCTCCGGCGTGCTCGGCGCACATATGCTCTGCAATGGCGGTCAGCGCTGCCACAAAGGCGGCGTAGTCCGCGTTCTCTTCGCAGATCTCCGGGTTGCCCGCCAGACCGGACGCCATGATGATCAGGGTATCGTTGGTGGAGGTGTCCAGATCCACGCTCATCTGGTTATAGGTGCCGGGCACAACGGTCTTGAGCGCCTTTTCCAGCAGCGCGGGCGAGACGGCAGCATCGGTGGTGTAGAACGCCAGCATGGTAGCCATGTTGGGAGCGATCATGCCGCTGCCCTTGCCGATGGCACCCACGGTGCACACCTTGCCGCCCAGCTCGAACTGGATAGCGTATTCTTTTTTATGAGTGTCGGTGGTCATGATGGCGGTGGCAGCGTCCGTGCTGCCCTGCGCGGTAGCAGCCAGCTTTTCCGCTGCCGCCGGGATGCCCCGGGCAAAGGGGTCGATGACCATGGGCTGACCGATGACGCCGGTGGAGGCGGGCAGAACGTCCTTTGCGTCCATGTTCAGCGCCTTGCCTACCAGTGCACAGCACTCCTCTGCCAGCGCCACGCCGTTGGCGGCGCAGGTGTTGGCGTTGCCGCTGTTTACCACAATGGCCTGTGCATAGCCATCGGCCAGATGGGCGCGGTCCACCTTGATGGGCGCACCGCAGACCTTGTTGGTGGTATACACGCCCGCAGCAGCGCAGCGCACCTCGGCCTTGATGAGCGCCAGATCGTATTTTTCGCTGTGATTTGCCCGGATGCCGCAATGGACACCGGCGGCGGCAAAACCCTTGGGCGCGCAGATGCCGCCCGCAACTTCCTTATACTGCATAACGATTTTCCTTTCCCACAAAGAAAAACAAGTTTATTCCAAGCCCTTGGTCTCTTCCAGACCCAGCATCAGGTTCATGCACTGGACGGCGGCACCGGAGGAGCCTTTGCCCAGATTATCAAACAGCGAGACCAGCATCATCTGGTCTCCCGCGGCGTTCACGGTCAGGTACAGTTCCATGCGGTCGGTGCCCGCCATGGCGTTGGAGTACAGGCCGTTTTCCGGCAGCGGCTCGTTCAGGCCGTGCACCTTGACGGTGGCGGCGTCCTTGTAGTAATCCGCAAGGGCGGCAGCCACGGCCTCGGCGGTAGTGCCCGCAAGGGTAAGATCCAGCGGCACCAGCACCTGCATCCCGCAGTAGTAGTCGCACACCACCGGCACGAACATCGGCGTGTGCGCAAGGCCGCTGATCTTCTGCATCTCCGGCAGGTGCTTGTGGCCAAGGCTCAGGCCGTAGCTTTTGGGCGCATCCAGCTTGCTGTGCGCCGGGCGGTCGGGGCTTTCGTAGTCCGCGATCATCTTTTTGCCGCCGCCGGAGTAGCCGGAGATGCCGGTGCAGTTGAAGGGGTAGCCTTGCGGCACCAGCCCCAGCTCCACCAGCGGGCGGGCAATGCTGATAAAGCCGCTGGCATAGCAGCCGGGCACTGCCACGCGGTAAGAGTTCTGAATTTTTTCCTTCTGCCCCTTCAGTTCCGGGAAGCCGTAGTCCCATGCGGCATCGGTGCGGAAGGCGGTGGAGGTGTCCAGCACCTTCACATCCGGGCGCAGCAGGGGCATGACTTCTTTAGAAGCCGCATCCGGCAGGCAGAGGAAGGCAAGGTCGGCAGAATTGATGACCTTTGCCCTCTCGTGCACGTCCTTGCGCCCTTCGGCAGAGATGGACAGCAGCTCGATCTCCGGGCGCTCGGCCAGACGGTCGGCGATGCGCAGGCCGGTGGTGCCGGAAGAGCCATCAATAAATACCTTTACCTTCATGCGTTTTCCTCCTCCCATGCGTCCAGTCGCGCCGTTGCCAGCGCGATCTGCTTTTCTACGCTGGCGGCGCTGGGGCCGCCGTAGCTGGTGCGTCCCTCGCAGCAGTGCACAAGGTCGATGGCATCATAGATATCGGCCTCAAACAGCGGGCTGTAGCTCTGGAACTGGGTCAGGGTCAGTTCCTCCAGCGTTTTGTCGGCGGCAATGCAGTCCGACACCATGCAGCCGGTCAGCTTGTAGGCATCCCGGAAGGGCATTCCTTTCTTGGTCAGGTAGTCAGCGCAGTCGGTGGCGTTGATAAAGCCCTTTGCGGCGGCGCGGCGCATATTGGCGGGCAGGGTCTTCATGGTGTCCAGCATGGGGGTGATGGTCTTGAGGCAGAGTTCCAAGGTGTCCACTGCATCAAAGATGGCTTCCTTGTCCTCCTGCATATCCTTGTTGTAGGCCAGCGGCAGGCCCTTCATCATCACCAGCAGGGTGTTCAGGTCGCCGTACACCCGGCCGGTCTTGCCGCGGATCAGCTCCGTGACATCCGGGTTCTTCTTCTGGGGCATAATGGACGAGCCGGTGGTAAAGGCATCGTCCAACTCAATGAACTTGAACTCCCAGCTGCACCACAGGATGATCTCCTCCGAAAGACGGGACAGGTGCATCATGCAGATGGAGATGGCGCTGGCCAGCTCGATGCAGAAATCACGGTCGGACACGCCGTCCAGACTGTTGGCGCAGGGGGCGGCAAAGCCCAGCTTTTCGGCGGTGAAATCCCGGTCCAGCGGGTAGGTGGTGCCCGCCAGTGCGCCAGAGCCCAGCGGGCACTGGCTGTCCATGCGGGCGGTGGCGTCCGCAAAGCGGTCAAGGTCGCGCAGCAGCATGGAAGCGTAGGCCATCAGCGCGTGGCCGAAGGTGATGGGCTGGGCACGCTGCAAATGGGTGTAGCCGGGCATGACGGAGGCGGTGTTCTCCGCCGCCTTTTTGCACAGCACCCGCACCAGCTCCACGATGTAGGCCTGCAAGGTTTTGCTGTAATCCCGCAAAGTCAGGCGGATATCCAGCGCCACCTGATCGTTGCGGCTGCGGCCGGTGTGCAGCCGCTTGCCCGCATCCCCGATGCGGGCGGTCAGGGTCTGCTCCACAAAGGTGTGCACGTCCTCGGCGGCGGGGTCGATGGTCAGCGCACCGCTGGACAGATCATCCGCGATGGAAGCCAGCCCGCTGAGGATATCCGCACAGTCCTGCTCCGAGATGATGCCCTGCCGTGCCAGCATGGCGGCATGGACGCCGCTGCCGCGCATATCCTGCGCGATCATCCGCTGGTCGAAGCGGATGGAGGAGTTGAAGTCGTTGACGCGGCTGTCCACCGCCTTGGAAAACCGACCCTTCCAGAGTTGTTCTGCCATAATATAAACTCCTTATAAAAACGGCAAAGCCGCCGCAGGGGAAAACGCTCCTGCGGCGGTGCCGCCGGCTACGATGCCGGTGTGAGAACCCGCGTGTGAAAGTGTGAAAACACACGCAGTCGAAAATGTTGCGATTACTTGACCTCCGGCCAGTTCTTGGACAGCTTTGCGCGCTCCTTGATGGACAGACCGAACAGGTTGATGAAGCCGGTGGCATCGGACTGGTCGTAATCCTTATCGACGCCGAAGGAAGCGGTCTGCTCGTCGTACAGGGTGTACGGAGAGGTGACGCCGGCGTTGATCATGTTGCCCTTGTAGAGCTTCAGCTTCACATCACCGGTCACAGTCTTTTCCAGACTATTGGCAAAGGCATCCAGTGCCTCGCGCAGCGGGGTGAACCACTGGCCGTTGTACACGATGTCGGCGTACTTCTGTGCCAGCTGTGCCTTGAAGTGAGAGCTTTCCTTGTCCAGCGTGATGGTCTCCAGCACGTCGATGGCCTTGTACAGGATGGCACCGCCGGGAGTCTCGTACACGCCGCGGCTCTTCATGCCCACCAGACGGTTCTCCACGATGTCCAGCAGACCAATGCCGTTTGCGCCGCCCAGCTTATTCAGGTACTCCACCAGTTCCACAGCGCCCATCTCCTTGCCGTCCACGGCGGTGGGAACGCCCTTTTCAAAGTGGATGGTCACATAGGTGGGAACATCGGGTGCCTGCTCGGGGCTGACACCCAGCTCCAGAAAGCCGGGCTTGTTGTACTGGGGCTCGTTGGCGGGGTTCTCCAGATCCAGACCCTCGTGGCTCAGATGCCACAGGTTCTTGTCCTTGGAGTAGTTGGTCTCACGGTTGATCTTCAGGGGGATGTTGTGCGCCTCGGCGTAGTCGATCTCCTCGTCACGGCTCTCGATGTCCCACTCACGCCACGGAGCGATGATGGCCATATCCGGGCACAGTGCCTTGAGGGTCAGCTCAAAACGCACCTGATCGTTGCCCTTGCCGGTGCAGCCGT
>OFMM01000978.1_pt1 | contig 15497 bp, 16 predicted proteins | sample 1541811 | NCBI WGS metagenome assembly OFMM01 (sample SAMN04209246, study PRJEB22552) | human gut metagenome | biome: gut; material: feces | host: Homo sapiens | place: USA: Oklahoma
ATTTGTGATTTCAAATATAACCTTTACTTTCGCAAATATAAATTTCGTTTTTACCGGATTTTCTGTGATTTCTACAATATCGTTCGTTCTTAGAACCTCTTTTATGCTCTGGTTTAAGGTTGAATGCTTGCACATATCCTCTGCCAAGCGGATGGAGCTTTTACGCAAATAATCTTGATTGCACATCGGCAAGTGAATGATGTAGCTTGCAAAGAAGATTACTCCTACTGCGATCAGCAATCTCTCAATCTTCCTCATAATATATACCTCTTTAGTCTATAATTTATGTACTTAGTTATACCACTTTTTGTGCAAATTAATCGGGCAAAACGATAAAACTACATTTTTGATGGATAAAAATATGAAAAATATTTCGGTTTTGACTATGCTATTGTTGAATCTTGCGGTATAATATATGCAAATTTTACCAAGGAGGAAATATTTTTATGAGAAAGAAAGTAAAGCTTCTAGCCAGTATCGGGCTGTCAAGTATTTTACTTGCATCCATGCCATCCAGTGTTTTTGCAGAAGATTTTGTGCTATATGAAGAGAACGGCATTCATGTTGAAACAAAAGGATTAACCGATTCCCCGTCCACAGGTACTATAGGACTGTACATTGAAAACAATTCTAATTTGAATTTAGGCATAGCTCCTTATGCTTATGCCATAAATGGCATCATGGCAGGTGGAGATCAGTATGGCATAAATTCCTCTGATGTAGCACCTGGAAAGAAAGCAAATTCTACTTTGGAACTGATAGATACATGGGAAAACAAGGATTTCTTTAAAGACTACCAAATGAACGAAGTAGATAGCTTTGATATTCTACTGTGGGCTTATGACAATGCAAAGAGTTTCAAGGCTTTTGACAGCGGTCAGATTCACGCTGACGTAGCCGGAACTACCGTAGTTTCTTCTCCTGTATTTGACAGTGCACAGAATTTGTACAATCAGAATGGTATTAGTGTCGATTTCATATCCTCGGCAGGTAACAGTTTTACATTTTGTATCACAAACACTACTGGGCAATATTTCGCATACGACGTAACTTCTGAGACTTATAATGATTTCACAATGTCAGATAGTTATGAAGTATACAATGAGTATTTGTTAGATGGCTGCAAAACTCTTATAACTCTGACTCCTACAGATGAATTTCTTGCGGCGAACGGAATTTCTGATGTGTCAAACGTAGATTTTGCATTAACGATTCGCCCATTAGCAGAATTCGCTAACGAATATACTACAGACTTGATTTCATATCAGAAATAATTCATTGCACAAATATCGTAAAGCAAAGAGCCGAGGATTTTACTCCCCGGCTCTTTTTTATGGCAAAGCCTGCATTCACGATCACGTTTCCTCCCCAGATCAGTCTGGCAGGCTGTACCAACGTATTAAGATGTCGATTTTTTTCAAACTTCCGCTGAACTATTTACACATTTCCGTTTCAGTGCTACTATATTACCATAATTAATTACTTAGATGAGGATAATCTGATGAAAGTTGAAGTGCAAGCGATAAACGGAAGGTGATTACTATGAAAATCGCTATTTGTGACGATTGTGAACTACAGGTTGAGTATTTCAAACATCGAATTGAACCATTTTTAAAGCAAAATGGTGACCGGAACTATACGATAGACGGTTATTTCAGCGGGGAGCCCTTGATAGATGATGTCAAGGACGGAAAATGGTTTGATATGATTGTTTTGGATGTGGTACTTAAAAACGAAAATGGCGTGGATATTGCCAAAGAACTCCGAGAGTGTGGATATAAGGGCAAAATTGCTTTCTGGACAGCTCACAAGGATTTTGTTTTTGATGCGTTGGATGTTGAATTTACGCATTATATCATCAAGGGAAATGAACACGGAAGAATGTTTTCTATGATTGACAATACCTTGAGTGATATGAAACACAAGATGCTCACAATCAGACACAGAGATTGCATTATAAGGATTCCATTGAACAAAATCGAGTACCTCGAAGCACGGGATAAGCAAGTTTTTGTTCATTGCACGAACGGGATTATGCACAGTATGTATGCAACTTTAAAGTCGGTTGAGCCTTACCTTGATAAACGGTTTTTGCGTTGCCATAAGTCATTTGTTGTAAACATGGATTATGTGCAAAAGCTGGATTCTGATTTTACGATGTTTTCTGGTGATAAAGTACTGATTCGTAAGAACGGATATGCGGATATTAAAAATCAATATTGGGAATATATTATTAAATAAAATAAAAGAGATGATCTGTCAAGGAATAGAAACAGATCATCTCTTTTTTGAGTTCATATCCAAACTCTGGGGAGAAGTTGAATTATGGTATATTTATTATATCACATTTATCACACTTTGCAAATATATTTCGTGGAAACAAATCCGAAATACTTTCCGGCAATGCGGATATAGTACCAAGATGCTCCATCTTTGGCTTTAATGGTATCACATACATCAACTAAATTACCTTTTGCAAGTGTAGGATAGCTTTTAAGCTGTGCATTTTCCGTTCCAGCCCATTTGCGAACTTTGAGTTTTGTTGCTGTTACTTTGCCAACCCACTTCGGAGTCTTGGAAGGTGTGGTTGTTGTAGTTGGTTTGCTTGATGTATTAGTTGATGGTTTTGCGGTAGGCTTACTTCCAGTAGTATTGGTAAGTCCACTAAAATCAATCCCTTTTCCAGTAAATCTAAGACGATGCGTCCATCCGTGACTATACAGGTACCAGGGCTGTGTACGGATTTCATTTCCGGAGTTGTCCTTTGTATCGGCGGTTCCCTCGGATGATCTGGCGTGTACGATATTATTTTTATCAATCGCCATCGCTACATGACTATTGGATCCATTCGAATTATTGTCCGCCAGTTCCAGATCGCCTTTGATCATCTGCGCATGCGCTGTCTGATTCCTAGCAACAACCTCAAATCCGGCATTCAGCATCTTGAGCATATTGCCAGTATAAGAGCAATTCTCTTTGAGATAACGCGCCTGTTTGGTAAGCCCATTTTTGAGGAACGCATAGTAATAAGCAGTAAGTGCCAATGAGCTACAGTCAAAAGATTTCGGAATGTTAATTTCGTATAAACTCCTAATTCTCTGACTGTATCCATGACTGTTATCATTGGCAATATTTACCGCAAAGCTTACTGCATCGTTTTTCACATTCTGGATAATCTGTTCTTTTGTCTTTGCCATTGTTCCACTCTCCTTTGCTTCTGTATAATCTTTATAAAATATATTTCTATCAACTTTGGTATTAATTCCTGGAATCGTTGCTTTTGAGCTGTACTGCCAGCCAACACCCCAACTTGGACGTAATCTCTCAACTACTGTCCCGTTATCATTTGCCGGATATCTGGCAATCCAGAAATCATGCTTTTTGAGGTGACTGCAAATCACATTCATGTACCAGTCAAGATTGCAATAGATTGCAAATTTATAACCAGCAGCAACAATAATCTCTCTGAATGCTTCTGCCAGATTATGAATACTTTCAGCTCCAAGTACTCTCTGTCTATGATTCTCTAAGTCGAGGAATACTGGAAACTGAATCTTTCTTCCGTTCAGTACGGAAACAACCTTTCTGGCTTCACTCCGGGCTTCGGATACTGTCGAAGCATAGGAATACTTGTATACTCCTACTGGAATTTTATATTTATTGCATCCGGCAAAGTTGTTCTCGAACTGTCCATCAATAACATTTCCGGCTTCTGTAATTCTCAAGATTGCAAAATCCATTCCGTAATTTGCAACCTTATTCCAATCAATCTTCCCTTGCCACGATGATACGTCAATACCTTTAATTTCCATATTTTCTCCTTTCACACCACGTATCTGTGGTGACTGTATCTCAATGATTCTTGCGATACCTTCGCGTTTTTCAGAGACAGAAGAAATTAAACACGAAGATAAATAATAAAAATGTTACATTAAAAACATATAATGGTGGCGGATATTTGCAAACTGGGCAAACATATTGTATATATAACGATAGTTTTTTATATCTTCATATTGGATTTAACTCTATTGATAATTCAGGTATACAGTCAGGAACAGTGATTATGACATTACCTGTAAAAGTATCAACGGTTAATGCTAATATTGGTGTTATTGGTATGGGTACTGTACAAGGTTACAAAGCATATATTGGTGCATTATCCGTTTCATCAAATGGTTATGACATTGTTGCTTCTGGGTTTATAATTGCAGCTAATTATATAGCAGATTTAATGTTTATACGAGCATAAATTATATTATTGTTTAAAAGTTATATATTTAGCTTGTGTCCACATACTGAGTATTCGAACAGATTTACCCTTTTCAATGTTACCCGTAAAATGCACTATATGAGTAGAATTTTGCCTACTTACAGCAACTATACTAACTGGACAAGCGTTCCAGTCCGCATTAGTAGCTCCTATTAAGTAATAATCATTGTTAGTATCTGGTGGATTAATATAGATATATCCTGCTCCAGTACCTTTACAAACTTGATTTACAAAAGTTATCTTCGTGTTTAATGCATTAATCCCGAGTTTTTCTTTTAGGTATTCAAATAATTGTGAGAACGATATTTTTTTTAATACATTCCCTTCTCCAACTATCAATGTGTCACTTTCTGCCGGTGTTGCTTTCGAAGCCAGTGCCGACATTAATATTGTTTTTAATGATTCTGCCATAATATTTTACCTCTTTCTATTCTTTCACTCTCAGCATCGAACCATCAGAAGTGGCAAGTGCTGATCCATCACTTGTGCCTAATACATACTGGACATTCCGAACATCAACAACAATTAAAATTCTTGCTCCTGTCTGCACTATACTAGGGCTTATGCTTGCACCGGCTATATAAATGTTTGCATCTGCCATGCATATCACCCTTTCACTTTGATTTTATAATTATCTACCCACGTTTCATCTGCAATTTTATATATGAATCTCAGACAATAGATTCCTGTTTTTTGTGGCTCAATTAACGCATCTAGCGTATGCTCGTTGATATTGCAGTTTCCTTGATCTTCTACAGTCTCTGTTTCAGCATCTGTATCAACGAAAATCAATTCGTAATCCGCTGAAATGATGGAAAAAGGGATGTCTACACCGCATACCGGCTCTACTTTACTTTTAAATCGGATTTTTTCTCCAAAATCCATTATTGTATTGCTATCTACGTATCTAATTGCCATGTCCTCTCTCCTTTCAGCATGTTTTATGTCCGCTGAAACATTGCTTTACAAGCTCTGCCGTCAGCTGGCTCAGATTCAGCAATGAGCTGTACTCGATGTTCTCTGATTCTGCCGTATATCCTCTCGGAACGAGCTTTCCAGCAATCTCGTGCCCTGATATCAGAAACAGTACAGTGGCGGTATAAGCTGTCAAGCCACCACTACTTTCTGCATAGATTTCTATGACATACTGTCCATCTCTATTGGCAGGGACTATTGCGTCCCAGATTTCGAGATCCGATTCCTCTCGTCTCTGGAACTCAATAGCGAACTCATTACACGAGCCGTAAACCCTCGTAATCATCATTCATCAGTTACTGTGACAGAGATCACATAAGTTTTGCCTGCATCGACCGGATTAGGCGTTACGCTTGCGGCTGTAATCTTTGGTGGGTTCGGATCATACTTGACAGTTCTAGTAATGGTTGTTGTCTTACCGGCACTGTCTTTCGCAACGATATTAATTGTATTTGTTCCTGCGGACAATGTAACCGTAGTGCTGAATGCTCCGTTGCTACCAACCGTTACAGGTGCACCGTTGATCATTACTGTAACAGGAGATGACGTTACATCATTGGTTGTACCTGATACAGTAATTGTGCTCTTGTTGGTAACGTATCCATCAGACGGAGAGGCTACGCTCAACGCCGGCGGTACGGTATCGATCTTGAACGTTACAGATTTCTGCGTAGCTGCGTTGCCATCGTAATCGGATGCATCAAACCTAATGGTATGAGAACCATCGGTAAGAGCTGTTGTCGGTATGTACGAACAATTGTAACCACCGGTTACGGCGGTCTTTGTAATGCCGTCAGTAATCTTGCTTCCGGAATCGATTGTGATACCGATAGTAGACGGATTAACACCAGAATCATCATCTGTAACAGTCCATGTGATAGTTGGCTTGTTGTTGACAAGTGTTGCAGATGCTGTTGGATTTGTGACTGTAATTACCGGAGCGACCTTTTCTTTAACGGTTAATCGCAGGGAACTACCGATTGCGGAATCTGTTGCATCTTTGGTGGTCACGTTTCCAGCATCGTCCGTTGCCTTGATTGTTATTCCGTAATAATGTCCGCTCTGGCTGTAACTGGACTTATTTGGAGCTGTTACTGTAGCTTCATATTTTCCCGTATTATTGTTAAAAGTAAGGGTGTAAGTCTGTCCATTTACAATAGCTTGTACTTGCTTTACTGACATTTATGTACCTCCATTTCATAATTCATTCTATATTTAACTTTTCGCAAAGTTTATTAATAAGTTTCTCTTGTTGGTCAATTTTCTTTTTCTGTGCTTTTAGCATTGCAAACATTGCCGGTATCATGATACGTTCATTCCAGTCTTCAACAAGTCCATTGGCGTGTCTGGTGGCTTCTGGAAAATATTTTTCTACGTCTTCTGCAATGAACATTGGGATATATCTTCCTTCATTCTCATCCCATTCAACTAGATATCCCTCTTTATATTTCGCCCAAAGTGGTTCAATATTGTACCATTCTTCAATTTCTTGCTCTGAAATATTGTTTCCAATATCTTTATAGCGTTTCGAGGATGAAGATTTCAGCATCAGCTGTTTGTATCCTGTACGTCCATCCCAACAAACAGTATTTGATGATGTCGTATACTCCATGTCTTCTATCTTTGGCGATTTTGCGAAAGATGCAGGATTAGTAACAGTTAAATTTTCAAATGTACCAGTGTCAGCCGATACCTCTGTGGCATATACGTTTAGACTGTTATCATTCCAACTGATTCCCCAATTTTCACTATTTTCAATTTCAATATCTACTTCATCGTCAAAGAACTTCTTGATATCAACAGGGAATATTCCATCGCTTGAAAACTGTACACCTGTATATTTCATGTATTTTGAATTTTCTTCGTAGCTTGTAAATACAGTATATCCAGAGCGATCAATTAATCCTTTAACAGCATTGCTGGCATCTTTAATTTTCAGATAACCGTTCCCATTCTTTTTGCCGCCCAAGGTAACTGTTCCACCAAGAAGAGCATCAAGGCTGACGTAGAGACGCCCATTGCTATAATATAATCCCTTCCAAGCCCCGTCATTAGTCAGAATGCTAACTATTTGCTCCTGCGTCAAATTGTCTATATCAATAACGACCGCCACGCTCTGCATATCCATCAATGTCGTAGTACCACCGGATGCATATAATTTACATCTAACATTTGTCACATCTCTCGGAATACCGACAGTTGAACCATTAGAACTTGCTACTGTCTGACCAGATCCATTTGTCAAAATAGAATACAAATAGTGTGTCACGGTATCCTCATCGGTTGAACTAGTATAAATGGTATTCCAAGTGTTTCCGTCAGCAGTCTCTTCAACAACGAATCTGCCTTTATAAGGCACTCTAGTAGCTGATTTTCCGTCACGATAATACGCTTTAAATGTTATAAAGTTTGGACTAATTGTCTTGTCAGAGCCACGTTTCAAGACGTTACATGATGGCTCAACCATGTATGTTCTACCAGATTCACCATCTTTTCCATCTTCGCCCTTTTTCTGCTTAGAAATCGTGAATCTTTTTGTTACTGCCAGATTACTGAGATATGTTGCTCTGATGTCTATCCATCCATTGTCTGCACTCAAGCCTGTGACAGTGTAAGTATGCGTATCTACATCCCAAGAGCCGGTTACACTGTCTGATTTTGTAATGGTATAGCTACAATCATTTGTGATATCTGACGAGCCGTACATAACTTTCGCTGTAGTTGTCACTGTTGGAAATACCGGAATGTTTCCGTCTGCGTCAGATGTGATCGTCTGCATATCGTTCGACAGCTGGAATGTCATATTCTTGGCAGATGCAATATTGTTGTCCATTTTTGTCAGTTTATCCGGCAAAGAACTATCACCAATTACAACATTATCTCCGCTGATAATTACTTTTTTTGCATCCATATCAACTTGAAAAAGAATATTTCCATTGGCGTCCTTTACCGTGATTGCTCCTGTATTAATCCACGTTGCATTTACTCCAACCGCATTCAAGATTCGAACAATGGTATCGCCATCAACAGTCATACCGCCATTCCACGTTTGACCACCATCTGTAGAAACTCCCCATGCCTCAGAAGTCATTTTCCAAATTGCCTGAGATTCTGCCAGAGTTGGTTTGTCGTGTAAATAAAAGATTTTGCTTCCATTTTCCTGTGGCTCAACAGTAGTATAAACTCCTGTGGCTGAATCAATTCTTTTTCCAAATTCTTCAAGAGCTTTTTCTCTCTCGGTTTTTTCCTGCTTAACCATATTTCTTGCAGCAACAAATGCCTGCGTCGCCTGGGAATATTGGGTGCTGCTATTTTTAGCAGCGCTTTTAGCATTGCAAGCTATCTTCTGACCGGATCCCGGTTTCAATGTAGTTGTGGTAAGTAGCGATGTGTATATTTTTCCATTTCTATCCACAATAATCAGTGAATCTCCGGCTTCCAGAGCCACATCTGTAGGGCACTCGGATTCAAATGGTCTAAATCTCATGCCAACGCATTTCTCGGAAATCATTGAAGCAATCGTCTGGCCATCGCCAACACGAATTAATTTATTACCAGAAATTCCAAGAACATATCCCTCTGTACCAACCATGTAAGTTTGCGGATTATCAGAAGAGGATTCGCTGTATTCAGTTACTTTCACGCCTGTGATTACTACATCTGTATGATGCGGAGTAAAACCATAAGTGGTTTTTATCTCAGACACATTTCCTTTTTCATCAGTAGCAAAAAGTCTCAATATGCCATCATTTTCCAGAAATGTTCCGTTATTTGCCGATAAAATACCATTTGCACTGGATAATTCAAGCGAGATATTGCTATCATCTTGCGTTTTGAGAACTCCAAGATCATTAATAATGAGTTCTTCTTCATTGATGCTGCTATACCAACCGATGCACAATCTGCCATATTCATCGCATCTCATCCACTGACAGCCAATCTGTGCAACCCACTGTAGAACCTGGCGAAATGTTAAAGCTTCGTCATTTGGGCGATTCTGCACAATGTAATCATCTCTGTCAAATGATGTTGTTTGCAAAGTAACCCCACATACCTCGCAGGCATCTCGTACAATCTGCCCTCTGGTTGCCGGATACTTCAATTTGCTGTCTGAATAGTTCCGGTCAAACTTCCGCATATTATCTTCGCACGTAAGGTCTATGGTCACCGTTTCGTCTTCCGGCTGTTCAATAACTGTCACTGTACAAATACGTGTTTTTTCAATAACCGCATTTTTATGAACTATGATTGTATCACCGGTTGAATCCAGTATTTGTTCTCCAGCTGAATCTAACAGTTCACTTGTATCCTCATTTTCAATCTGTAATCCAACATAACATATGACTTCTGCTCCCTCAAAATCGTAATCGGAGTACTCACCGTCAAAATTATTAATGCTAAGATTCAATACATTAATGATTGCAGAACCGATGTCAAAGCTACTATCATTAGATACGGAATCTTCGAATTCCATTCCGTTTTGCCACAGATTGGCACTGGTCAGATTGAGTACAGTTCCGTCTGTAAGTGTGATATCTGCATACTTGAGGTACTGCACGTCCATTCCGTTCTTGACTTTTTCTTTCCATCTGTTAGATAATTTTCTCATGCATCACCTCTCAATCACATCAAAACTGATAGATTCTGTTCTCTGGTTTCCATGCCACCACCATTTAACAGGCGCACTCCTGTCACCAACATAAAATGTTCTGGTTTCGTATTTTCCAGACATCATATCTGGATATGTAATTTGGATGTACTCGGGATTGAACGCTTGAAGAATCTTAGCTGTAGTAGCCCAATCTTTACCTTTCCACTGCAAAGCTAATTTCCTTTTTTGCGCTACCCTGTTTTTATGCATGACAGAGTCATCAGATCTTCCTGATTTTGCCGCTGATACGTCCTGTAATCCCCATGTGTAGGAAGACGGGCAAGGCATCGAGACACCGTTTACTTTTAAAAATATTTCTGCCATATAACACCTCATAAAAGAAAAAGCACCTTCCCGAAAGAAGATGCTTAATTACACGAAAATAGCGCCTATCGCTCTGATAGACGCTTTATGATTCTTTATTCTATCACATATACAAGGTGAGATTCAGTAAGAAAAAGTTATATTAATGTTTCTTTTGGATATCAGAAATGAATCTTTCGAAGTGCTCTTTGCAAAATGATTCATAATCCGTGTTTCCCATAAGAATTGCCCGATTTTTTCATCCTACCATTTCTCCTTTAACTGATTAATTGGTGTTCCAACTACTCCGGCACTTTCCCCACTGTCGGTTGCTTTGAAATAAGCACCTTCGATTTGTGGATACATAAATTCGAACATCAAATAATTCGCAGCATCGCAAAGATACTCCGTGTTACCGGTTTCTTTATATTTTTTAATGCACATATCGTGTGATTCAATCGCATTTACCAGACGTTCTCCAAAATTATCTTTTGCCGTGCCATATTTGTAAAAACTGACTTCTACTCGATTTTGTCTCAGTTCATCAAATCTGTCTGAATACTCTGCCGGCATTTCTTTTCCAAGTCTACTCATTTCTTTCCCACTTTCTAATTAATTACTGTAATATTTTTGCCTAGAATCAATTCTGGTGTATTATCTGAGGAAATTATCGCCAGATGATTTTGAAACGTTTTCCACTTCATTTATCACAGCAAGAATAAGCTTTTCAACAAACTGTTTTTCTGGCGATCCTACATACTTTTCTCTGAGTCTATCGGATTCGGAGATAAACTTTTCCACAAATTCGTATCGTCAGCCGAAATTGACCAGTATTTCTTGTGAAGTCCCCACACTTCCTGCCATATGGCAAAGTATTTTTGTTTGAAATCCATTATTCCTCCCACATGTTTGTTTATTTATCATTCATTAACTCAATTTGCTCCGAAAGTTTCATTGCGATATTTTTTCGAATATCACCTTTTATGAAATGAAAAATACGATAATTGGTATCTTCTCTGAAATTTATATCAAAATACATGTCAATGCATGATTTATAAATATACTCAAAGCCATAAGCATCTATCAACTCAATCATCTCGTCTGGTACTGTAACAATTCCCTCTACTACGGTTTTTATATATTCTTCTTTCAAATGAACATGGCTTCTGCCTAGTTTAATTTTGTATTTTTCCAAAAAATATAATATGACATTAGTGACATTTGTTTTCAATTCTTCATACTCTTCGCATCCTACATCATTCCAATATTGGTTTATTCCTTTCCTCAAAAGGATTTCGCTTATTCCCATTCCGAGTGGAGACTGGATGCTCCTTGTTTCCGGTTTACCCGGACATGGAGAATCTACTGGTACTACTTTAGTAGTATCAGAATCTTTAACTCTCTTTTTATAAACCTCATCTAAATCTTTATTATAGTTCTTATTAATTAAAGAGTTTCCATTTTGGGGAAGTTCCATTTTCCCATTTTGGGAAATTCCATGGTTTTTCTTGTTTTGGGAATTTGGAAATTCCTCTTTTGGGGAAAACCAGTGTTTATCATCATTTGACACTACTTTTTCGCGATTTTCCTCTTCTGGTAAATTCTGATTTGAGGAATTCATGTCACTTTGTTCAATTTCGTTGTCTTTGATAATTTCAAGAGCAATTTGTTCTTTCCATTCTTTAATAGCAACATTTATTACTTCATCATTAGGTCTGATATGTGTTGTTGGAGCACCGTTAATTTTGAACTTTTCAACAATCACTAATTTTTTTGCTTTTAATTTTTTCATCGCAGAATCATACTGCTTAGGTGCAACTCTTATTTCGTTTGCCCATTCATCTCTACGCCTAGCAATCCAAAAATAACCTTTCTTTTTGATTTTTGTTCTGACGCACTCATTTTTTGAATCTTTATCAAACCAGTACATAATTTGAGATAATAAAACACCTGCTGTCAAATCACCTGCAATATCGATATAAGCATGTAAAGTATGATTAAATCTATGTGAAAATATGTAATCTACTTTTCTTTCTAATTCATTTTGGGATAATTCTTTGATTTGTTCGCTCATAATAGATAACCTCCATGTCGTTAATGCGTGACTGCCTTGTAGCCACAGATCCATGATTTATAAAAACAGCAGGCAGGTGTATCATGGAATTACACTTTTCGGGAGCTACCCTAGCCTACTGGTTTTACCAAAATTATTTGTTTCTGCTCTTATTCATCATGTCACGCATGGTGCTGAGAATAAACTCATATGTTGCCTGGTAATCATTGTGTCTCCCATTTGCCATTACGCCTTTTAATTCTTCAAGCATTTCCACAAAAGAACAGATGTCTTGAGATTCTACATTGCAATCAATCAAAAGATAATTTGTGTTATTGATATCAGCAATTCTATTTATATACTCTTTGATTCCTCTTTTTTTCATTAATCCTGGCGCAACCCTATTTTTATGGTCAACATATACAAAACGCTGATATTTTGAAAATGGGCTTTTTATAGCACAAATATAATTTTCCATCTTTTTTCCTCCTATAATTTAAGCTACTTCTAAATAAGCAATATCCTTGAACATTTCCAGACGCTTTTTGCAGTCCTTGTAAATGTCTTTGTAATGCTTGTTTTCGTCAATACCAGCTTGTATACAATGAAGAATAATATTTTCAGCAACAGTAAGACTACTGAGTTGTTGAGCTGTGGCATTATCTCTTCCAGATATACCGCAAATTTTGTTTGTCAATTTGGTGTATGCGACATACATTTTATCGGAATGCAAGGATCCCTGTTCTTCAGCGTACTCGACTAGCTGCTTAAGGACATCGGTTTCGGCCTTTCTCGTAAGTTTTCCCTGTTCTCTTGTTTCAAGCCAGTGCTTACTTTGCCGTTCAAAAATGAATTGTTGCATCAAATAGAATTGTCGTACCAGTTCCTTCTTAAACTTCCGAGTAATTTCACTATTTCTTAAATAGGTCATAAGCAATGTGGCTTGTTGCTGATTCAGTATATAAACCTTTTCTTTTTGACCACTTGCCAAAGGTTCCATTTCAAATCGAACCTTTCCAAAATCTTCAAAATCTGTTAAGTATTTCTGAATAACTGCTGTTATCGAATGATGCTTATTATTTGTACCAACTGCAATTATTCTACTATCAGTAAAAGCTTGATTATTTTTAATACTTACTATTTCCATGTAACTCCTTTCGTTCGCAACTGCTTATGCAGGCAGGATTTTACCAAACAAAAAAAGAGCACACCAAAGAATCGTGAGGTTTTTCCCTCGTTTCATCTTTAGTGTGCTCTCTTCAACAAATGTAATAACTATTTCTCGTTTAGTATATCAAATTCTACCGCAAAAATCAATATGCCGGGGACGGATTCATGCGGTAATCTGTGCTATTCTGAGCCTTTGTGACAATTCGTGCCAGTTCACGCTCGTTCACTTTGATGCTGTTCATGATGTACTCCGGTGAAGAACCGCCAAAGCCACCATTGTTCATCAAAGCAGTAACTACGCCACGCTCGACAGCTTCCATGATCTCATCTTTTGTAAGTCCCATGTTGCCGTCATATCCGGACATGATGCTGTCGGCAATGGATTTCATGACTTTCTGGTTCTCGAGTGGAAGAACGGCTTCCTGTCCTGCTTCACCAACACCAATGACAGATGCATTTTTGAACAAACCGCCTTTAGCGTACCAGTTCGGACTATAGACAGGGGTTGAACTGGTACCGCCGTTCCCAAGGCTATGTGTTTTCCACTGAGAAATATAATACGAAAGCGTAGGCATTCTCACGGATTTCATTCCATTTCTTAATGATTGAGCCGCATTATGACCAATGCTATACATATCACTGAATGCGCTGCGAATAGTTCTCATAAAGCTATTTAAAGAGCTATCCATACTCTTTGACATACTTCCAGAAACATAAGAAGAAATATCTCTTCCGATATTCTCCCATTTCTTATAAGCAATGTTGTACTGACTCTCGAAATGACTTGTAACCGATTTATCCATGTTTCCAAGTTCTGTGCTTACGGCATTTTTCATCTCCCTTGCCTTTAATGTGGCTTCTCTGGAAGAATTGCCCCATGAACTCGTGGTAGTGCTTTCCATGCCTTTCATGTAAGTATCGGCTTGCTTCTGGATTTCCGAGAAATCATCTGTGGCACTCTTGGCCATTGTGTTTGTAGCTGACTGAGTATCTTTTGATGCCTTACCAACAGAAGAGGAAATTGTCTGCTGTGCACCAACGATATTTTTGTCCGCTGCTGATTTTGTAGCTATTGTTGCGTTCGGGAAATCTTTCGATAATTTACTGTTCAATTCATCGAGCGGAACACCTGCGTTTTTCAATGAAGTATAAACTGCATTTAGTGCATCAGTTGTATTGCTGTATGGGACTTCACTAATCATATTCCATGCAGTCGTATAATTCCCCCCAAATTCAGCGGAAGAAAGGCTCAATGCGTACAGAGTATCTTTCAAATTATCAACGCTGATCTTTGACGTATCAAACTTGCTTGCAGCTTCAGACACGCCTTCTCCAAGAGCGGAGATTTGATTAGTCATGCCCTCAACAAATTCAGCCGATACGCCAGCCTGTGCGCCATACTGCTCAAGAGCTGTTCTAGCCTGATCGGATGAAACACCATACTCTTTCAGTTTTTCAACCATATCAGCATACATTTCGTCATGAGTTTTACCAAGTTCTTCGTCCTTTTCAATCAGCTGCCACAACGCTTCCGATTGATCGTTTGTAAGATTCGCTACATCAGTCAGCTGTGTTGCGTAATCATGGAGATAACCACCATACTGTGTAGTCATTCCATTACCACCTTGCATGGTCTCAAAAAGTCCTGCTAATTTCTTGGTAAGTAATACTGCACCAGCTACTGCAAGAGCAATTCCACCACCAGTTGCAACAAGTGAGCCTAACGATGTCCCAAGAGCCGGAATAGTTGTTGAGACTGCTTCTGTGATTGTGGGACTCAGCATACCTTGTACAGCTTTAGAAAGATTTCCAAATACAGTATCACCTGTAAAAAACTTAGTAATTGTATCAACTAATGGCATGAGCTTATTACCAACTGCAAATACAGCCATAGCTTGAATAAATGTGCCGGCAGATGTACTTCCGAGGCCTTCCCAAATCCCACCAAGGACATCACCAATAACAGTGATTAATTGTCCAAGATGCTTCGCCCAATCAATCTGGCTAAGAAATACGCCTACGTTGTGACCGAAGGCTTCCCAGTCAACGTCTCTGGCAATCTCAATAAGTGACGT
>OFMM01000984.1_pt1 | contig 15439 bp, 11 predicted proteins | sample 1541811 | NCBI WGS metagenome assembly OFMM01 (sample SAMN04209246, study PRJEB22552) | human gut metagenome | biome: gut; material: feces | host: Homo sapiens | place: USA: Oklahoma
TCCTGCGCGTTCTTGTTCATCGGGAACGGAATGATCTCGCGGATGCAGTCCTCGCCCGCGAGGAGCATGACCATGCGGTCCACGCCCGGGGCGATGCCGGCGTGCGGGGGCGCACCGTAGCAGAAGGCGTTGTACATGGCCGGGAACTTGGCCTTGACATCGTCCTCGCCGAGGCGCACGAGCTCGAACGCCTTGACCATGATCTCGGGGTCGTGATTGCGCACCGCGCCGGAGCTGAGCTCGACGCCGTTGCACACGAGGTCGTACTGGTAGGCGTAGATGTCGAGCGGATCGACCTCGCCGCGCTCGGCCTTTTCGAGGATCTCGAGGCCGCCGTTCGGCATCGAGAACGGGTTGTGGCAGAACTCCAGCTCGCCGGATTCCTCGCCGATCTCGTACATCGGGAAGTCGACGATCCAGCAAAATTCGTACCGCTCGGCGTCCATGTGGCCCGGCACGGCTGTGCCGAGCTTTGTGCGCAGCACGCCCGCCGTCTTCTGCGCGGCGGTCTTTTTGCCGGCCGTCACGCCGACGAAGCAGCCCGGCTTCAGGCCGAGGGCCGCGGTGATCTCCGCCGTCTTGTCCGTGAGGAATTTGGCGATGCCGCCGGCAAAGCTGCCCTGCTCGTCAACCTTGAACCAGTAGGGCTTGCTGCCGGCCTGTACCTCCACGTCGGCGCAGAGCTTGTCAATGGCCTTGCGCGCCATGGCGCAGTCGGGCACGACGACGGCCTTGACCGTGTTGCCCGCGGCAAAGGGCGCAAACTCGCTGCCGGCGACGAGCGCCGTCATGTCCTGCACGGTGAGGTCGATGCGCAGGTCGGGCTTATCAGAGCCGTAGGTCTCCATCGCGTCACGATAGGAGATGCGGCGGAAGGGCGCCTCGGACGCAATGTTGTACTTGCCGTACTTGGCGAAGATCGGCGGGAGCACGTCCTCGAGCACGGCAAAGACGTCGTCCTGCGTGGCGAAGGCCATCTCCATGTCGAGCTGGTAGAACTCGCCGGGGCTGCGGTCACCGCGGGCGTCCTCGTCGCGGAAGCACGGGGCGATCTGGAAATAGCGGTCGAAGCCCGCCGTCATGAGCAGCTGCTTGAACTGCTGCGGCGCCTGCGGCAGCGCGTAGAACTTGCCGGGGTGCTTGCGCGCGGGCACGAGATAGTCGCGCGCGCCCTCAGGACTGGAGGCCGTGAGGATGGGCGTCGTGATCTCGAGGAAGCCGTGCGCGGTCATGGCGGCGCGCAGCGCGGCCACCACCTGGCAACGGAGGATGATGTTTTTCTTCACGGCGGGGTTGCGCAGGTCGAGATAGCGGTACTTCAGGCGCAGCGCCTCGTCGGCGTCGCGGCTGCGGTTGATCTCGAACGGCAACTCGTTGTAGCGGCAGCGGCCGAGCACCTCGATCTTCGTGGGCACGACCTCAATGTCGCCGGTGGGCAGCTTGGGGTTTTTGCTCGCGCGCTCGCGCACGGTGCCCTCCACGGCGATGGTGGACTCCTTGTTGAGCGACTTGACGACCTTCATCATGTCCTCGGTCTCAATGACGACCTGGGTCGTGCCGTAAAAATCGCGGACGACGACGAAGGCAAAATTCTGCCCGACCTCGCGGACATTTTCCATCCAGCCGACGATGCGGACCTGCTCGCCGGCGTTTTCGAGCCGCAGCTCGTTGCAAGTGTGTGTGCGGGACTGAAACATACTCCTGATTCCCTTTCTTTCTATCGAATATCGCCTCCGGCGGTGCGGCGGCGGTGGGTTTACCGGGTCACGGCTCGCGCAAAATTGTGCCGGCGCTGCGGCGGGCAATCTCCGCGCGGATGGTCTCGAGCGCGGCGGCGCTCGTCACGGCCTCCTGCACGCCGGTGGCCATGTTCTTGAGCGCGCAGACGTGCTGCGCGATCTCATCCTCGCCGAGGAAGATCACAAACGGAATGCCGAGCTTGTCGGCATAGCCGATCTTGGCCTTGAACTTCTTCTTCTCGCTGTAGATCTGCACGCGCAGGCCGCCGGCGCGCAGTTCGGACGCCAGCGCCACGGCCGCGGACAGGTCGTCCGTCATCGGCAGGATGAGCACATCCGCCGGCGCGGTGAGCACGGCGTCGGAGATCATGTTCTGCTCCTGCAGGATGTAAAACAGGCGCGTCAGGCCGATGGAGATGCCGACGCCGGGCAGGGACTTGTTCGTATAGTACCCCGCGAGGTCGTCGTAGCGCCCGCCGGAGCAGATGCTGCCGACCTCGGGATGGTCGAGCAGGACGGTCTCGTACACCGTGCCGGTGTAGTAATCGAGGCCGCGCGCGATCGTGAGGTCGAGCTCGAAGTTCTCCTCCGGGACGCCGAACGCGGGCAGGTAGCCCACGACGGTGCGCAGCTCGTCGAGGCCGGTATCGAATGTCTCGTTCCGGCCGCGGTACTGCTCGAGAAAGGCGAGCTTGTCCGCGCTCGTGCCCGGGCAGGCGATGAAGCGCAGGATCTCGTCCGCGTTTTCGCCCGTGACGCCGCAGGTGTCGGTGAGCAGCTCGCGCACCTTGTCCGCGCCGATCTTGTCGAGCTTGTCGATGGTGCGCAGCACATCGCCCGCCTGCTCGCTCAGGCCGAGGATGGCGAAAAAGCCGTTGAGCACCTTGCGGTTGTTCACGCGGATGCGAAAGCGGTGCAGGCCCAGGCGCGTGAATGTGTCGTAGATGATGGCCGGGATCTCGGCCTCGTTCAAAATATCGAGCGCACCGTCGCCGATGATGTCGATATCCGCCTGATAAAACTCGCGGAAGCGGCCGCGCTGCGCGCGCTCGCCGCGCCAGACCTTGCCGATCTGATAGCGGCGGAACGGGAACGTGAGCTGGCCGTAATTGGCCGCGACGTACTTCGCCAGCGGCACCGTGAGGTCAAAACGCAGGGCGAGGTCGCTGTCGCCCTTCGTGAAACGGTAGATCTGCTTTTCCGTCTCGCCGCCGCCCTTGGCCAGCAGCACCTCGGCCGCCTCGATGGCGGGCGTGTCGAGCGGGGTGAAGCCGTAGCGGGCGTAGGTCTCGGCCAGAACGGCGCGCATTTTGTCCATCTGCACCTGCTTGTCCGGCGGCAGCTCCATGAAGCCGGACAGGGTGCGGGGTTTGATCTTGTCCATGGTGATGATGATTCCTTTCGGGCTTACAATTTCTTTTTCGGGTTGACGATGTCGCGCCAGTCGAGGTCGCCGCGGCTCAGGCCCAGAATGAGCACCTCGGCCGTGGCCACGTTGCTGGCAAACGGGATCTGCCGCTGGTCGCACAGGCGCGCCATGCGGTTGACCTCGTCAAAATGGCCGCTCTCGGCGTCGCAGAAAAACAGCACGAGGTCGATCTCGTTATAGCTGATGCGCGCGTCGAGCTGCTGGCAGCCCTGCGCCGAGTGCAGGTAGGTGCGGACCTTCAGGCCGGTGGCTTCGGAGATGAGCCGCCCAGTCGTAAACGTCGAGCTCAGGTCGTGCTTGGCCAAAATGCCGCAGTATGCGATGCAGAACTGGACCATGAGCTCCTTCTTGCCGTCGTCAGCGATGAGTGCAATGTTCATATGGATAACTCCTCTCTGTCTGGTCAGGGGCCGTCACTGCAGCAGCGAGAGCTCGCTCTCGGGGGCGGTGTCGACGGTCTTGACGGTGAAATATGCGTCGAGAAAATCGCGCGCGATGGACGCGATGGAAGCGCCGGCGCTGCCGTGCTCCACGACGACCGCCACGGCGACCTTGGGATTGTCATACGGTGCGTAGCAGATGAAAATGGCGTTGTTGACCTGGTTGTCGCCGAGCTGGGCGGTGCCGGTCTTGGCGGCGACCTTCACGCCGTAGTCGCCGAAGGTCTCATACGCGCTGCCGGCGCGGTCATTGGCGACGAGGTACATGCCCTTTTGCACGGCGGCCCAGTTATAGTCGCTGGTCTCGACGGCGCTGAGCACCTCGGCCTGATTTTCGTAAATGAGCTCGCTGCCGTCGTAGCTGCGCACGGACTTCAGGATGGACGCACTGTGGCGCGTGCCGCCGTTTGCGATCGTGGCGCAGTACTCCGCCAGCTGCAGCGGCGTGAACAGGCTGTACGACTGGCCGATGGCCGCCTGCAGCGAGTCGCCGACGTACCAGTTCGTGTTCTCGAGCTTTTTCTTCACGGCCTCCGTGGCCATCTGGCCGGTGCTCTCCGGCAGCTCGATGCCGGTGTGCTCGCCGAGACCGAAGGCCGCGGCATAGCGCGCGAGCGTGTCGATCGGCAGACTGTCGCCGACGGTGTAGAAGAAGATGTTGCACGAGTCGCGGATGGCCTCGGTGACATTGTCATTGCCGTGCGTCGCGCCGGACGAGGCGATCCAGCACTTGGGGGCGTAGCCGGTGTCCTCATACTTGCGGAACGTGCCGGTGCACTGGATGCGCGTGCCGGTGGTGATGACACCCTCGGTCAGGCCGGCGATGGCCGTGCAGGGCTTGAACGTCGAGCCGGGAGAATACTGGCCGAGCAGCGCACGGTTGAACAGCGGCTCGTTCTCGGCATCCTTGACGGCGTCGTAGCTCTCCTGACTCTGAAAGAGCGTCTGCAGGTCGAACGTCGGATAGTTGGCGATGGCCAGCGGCTGTCCGGTGGCGACATCGACCGCCACGAGCGCGCCGCCGCCGACGGCATCGCTGGTTTCCGTCGACTTGGACTTCATGTTCTCGATGCCTCTGGTCAGCGACTGCTCGGCCGCCGCCTGCAGATCGAGGTCGATCGTGAGGCTGACCTGATCGCCCGGCTCCGGCTCTTTGGTGTACGTCGTGCCGGTGACGGTGCCAGATGCGTTTTTCGTCACGATGGCCGTGCCGTTCGTGCCGTGGAGGTATTTCTCAAAGGCGAGCTCGGCCCCGTCCTTGCCGACGGTCGCGCTCATGGGGTAGCCCTGGGTCTTATAGGTCGTGTATTCCTCGGCGTTCATCTTGCCCGTGTAGCCGAGCAGGTGCGCCGCGAGATTCGTGTGGTACTGGCGCGTATAGGACACCGTGACCTCGAAGCCGGGGACATTATTTTCCTTCAGCGACGTGATGAGCTCCATGCTCGCGCCCTGAACGAAGACATAGTCCGGCAGGTAGAGCTTGTCGATATAGCGCGTCTTGATCGAGTAGCGCAGGCCGGCGATGATGCGCATATCGGCCGCGGAATAGTTGTTGTTGATCTCAAACTTTTCGCGGCAGTAGCTCATGAGTTCCACGGCCGTGGCCTCCTCGTCGAGGCCGGCGTATTTGAGGAAGCCCTTGAGCTGGGTGCGCTGCGTGTCGTTCATGTCCGTGTACTCGAACGGGGGCTTGGCCGTGACCGGCAGCTCGTCGACATACGTGTCGCCGCAGGCGGCGACGGTGCGCGCCATCTGCAGGAGGATGCCGTTCGGATCGTCCTGCTCGAAGAGGTCGTCGGGATTGAAGACGAGGTTATTGCAGCTTGTGTTCGACACGAGCACGTGGCCGTAGCGGTCGAGGATGCTGCCGCGCGCGGCCTCCACGGTCTGGGAGCTGGCGACGCTGTTGCGGTTTTCCTCATAATACGCCTTGCCGTCGACGATCTGCAGCTTATAGAGCGCGACGACGAACACGATCACGAGCAGCATAAGGATGCACGCGAGCGCGGTGACGCGGCCGGGTTTGATGGGTTTTTCCATGGCGAAGATCCTTTCGGGTTCGGGCGCGCTGACAGGCTCAGCGCAGGGCACGCCGGCGGTGAAACGCACGGCTGATATAGTAATACGGGATGGCGAGCGGCAGCGAGAGCACGCTCTGCCCCAGCGCCACGGCCAGCAGCCGCCAGAACGACGCGCCGTGGAAGATCCACAGGCGGAACATCTGGCAGAAGGCCGTGAGCAGAAACGCAGCCAGGCACGTCACGAGAAACGGCAGCAGGCTGTTGTTGATGAGATACTCCGCGAGCATACCGGCGCCGAAGCCGATGACCGCGAAGAGCACGGCGAAGAGCATCCCCGTGCCGGGGTAGCCCATGGCGCCAAAATAGCCCGCGATGAGGCCGAACACCGCGCCCCACGTGCCGCCCTCGAACACGCCGACCGCCACAACGACTGCCGGCACAAACATGGCGTGCACGCCGAAGAGCGCAATGTGCGCAAAGACCGTGTTCTGCAGCAGGAGCGTCACGGCCATGTACAGCGCGCACCAGAGCACGCGGTGTACCTTATCCTTGTTGATGAGATCGGCCCACATGTCAGCTCACCACGTCAAAGTCTTTGATGACGAACACCTGCAGCAGCTCGCCGAGATCACACGCGGGCGTGATGACGCCGTAGGTCTGCTGGCCGCCGGCCTCGGTGCGCACGTCCGTGATCGTGCCGACGACGAGGCCCGCCGGGAACGCGCCGCCCTTGCCGGACGTGAGCACGGTGTCGCCGGTGAAGATGCTCATGCCCTCGGCCAGATAGCCGAAGCGGGCGCAGCCCTGCTGCATGAGCGTGAAGTCGCCGAGGACCATAGCCGTCGCGCCGCTGCCGCTGACATAGCCGCCGACGCTCATATCCACGTCGATGACCGTGCGCACGGTTGCCCAGGTGCTGCCGGTCTCGATGACCTGACCGACGAGCGCGCCGGACTCGTTCATGACGCAGTCGCCGACCTCGATGCCGCTGTCGCTGCCCTTGCTGAGCGTGAGCGTGCTCGACCAGTTCGACGCGCCGTAGGACACGACGTTCGCGGGCTCGAGCTCGAAGTCCGTGTGCCGCTGCGTGAAGCCCAGCAGGTCACGATAGCGCTCGTTTTCTGCGATCGCCTCCTGCCCTTCGCGCGCCTGCGCCTGAGCCTCGGCCAGCTGCGTGCGCAGCTGTTCGTTTTCGGCCTTGAGCTGGTCATATTTATAAATGTAGCCGTAGATGCTCTCAAGCCACTGCGCCGTGACGGTCGCGGCCTTCTGCAGCGGCGCGCGCACGATGCCGTCGAGATTCGTGAGGAATCCCGCCTTGCCGCCGAGTGCCCCGGCGATCAGCGCGAGCACGAGCACGACCGCGACCACGATCGCGCCGACGCGCGCGCCTTTCTTTTTCAGATACGTTTTCCAGTTCAAAGCAGCTCGACTCCCAGTTCGTTCAGCAGTTGTCCCAGCCTGCACAGCGGCAGGCCCATCACGTTGAAATAATCGCCGTCCAGATGCGCGACGAACAGCGCGCCGCGGCCCTGAATGCCGTAAGCGCCGGCCTTGTCCATCGGCTCGCCGGTGGCGATGTAGCGCTCGATCTCCCCTGACGTAAGGGGGCGAAAGCGCACGGCCGTGCGCTCGGCCGCCTGCCGCAGCTCGCCGCCGCGCAGCACGGCGACGCCGGTGTAGACGATGTGCTCGCGCCCGGACAGGGCCGTGAGCATGCGCACGGCGTCGTCATGATCTCGCGGCTTGCCGAGGATGGCGCCGTCGAGATAGACGATCGTGTCCGCCGCGATAATGATGTCCTCCGGCGCGCAGGTCTGCGCGACCTCCTGCGCCTTGTGCAGGGACAGTTCGCGCACGGTCTGCTCCGGGCCGGCGCCCGGCGTCGCACGCTCGGGGCCCTTTGCCGGCCGGATCGTCAGGTCCGGCACGCCGAGCATCTCCAGCAGCTCCCGCCGGCGCGGGGAGCCGGAGGCTAGAATCCAGTTCATGGTCGTTCCTCCCGGGCGGGTCATTCCACGCCCCGATAATACAGGCCGCGGGTCAGCCCGTTCGGGCGATAATCCGTCAGGCCCAGATAGCTCTGCGTAACCGCGACGCACTCACGCGGCGTCTCGGTCGTGAACATGAGGCGCACGCCCCAGAGACCCGCCGTTTCATAGTCCTCATGCTTGTCGGCGAGGTAGAGCTTGTGCGCGTTGAAGATCTGGTTGCGGTGGCCGAACGCCGGCAGCACCGGGAACAGCGCCCCGCGCCGGTCGGCCAGATTGTTGGGCACGCTGCAGTTGCAGCGGCCCGCGCTGTTGCGGATGATGCACTGCTCGGTGATCATGCACGGCAGGCGGCCGTAGACGATCATCTCCGTGTCGATGCTCTTGGCAAGGTCGCGGATCTGCGCCACGCGCAGTTCGAACGACGCCGTCGTGCTCACGAGACCGGCCTGCTGCAGCACTTCCTCCGTGAAGGAGTTAAAGACATTGAGTCCAAAGTCGCCGCGCACGCGCATCCCCGCGCGGCGGGCGAAGAAGATATGGCCCATGTTGCCGACGAGCGCTTCCTGCACGCCGTTTTCGGCGGCGCGAGAGAGCATGGCATGCATGTCCTCGGCCTGATCGTCCGTGATGACGCGCGGCAGCACCGCCGCGACCTGCGCCCCCTGCTCCAGAAACGGGGCGAGACGCGGAAAATCACTGTCGAGAATCTCGACCGGCACATATACATACGCCGGGTGCAGCGCGGCAAGCTCCTGCGTGAGCTGCTCGGCCTGATGCACCTGCACGATGAGCGCGGGGTCGGCAAAATAGCGCTTGCCCTCCGGGAGCTGCGGCAGCGGCAGGCTCCGCCGCTCGGGCAGGGCCGCGCGCTCCTCCTTCAGGCCGGTGATGAGCCGGCGGCGCAGGTCGTTGACGGCGGCCGCCGGAAGATAGAGATCCGGGTCGATGCGGCTCTCGGTGCCGGTGGAATAATAGGGCGTGCCGCCCGTTTTGGCAAACTGGTCGGCGAGGCTCTGCGCGGTCAGCGGCGCGCGCTGCGCGGGCTCCGGCACGGGGCCGGTGAGCACGGCGCGGTGGCCTTCCTCGTCCATGACGGCGGCCATGACCGGCTCGCCGGTCTGCACCTTGGCATAAAACTTCACGGGCACGCGGCGGCGCTCGCCGTCGGCATACGCCTTGCGCGCGGCGGTGAACATTTTTTCCGCCTCGCGGTCGGGCTCAGCGGCGCGTGTGCCGAGCATGTCCGGCCCTTTTTTCCCGAGCAGGTAGCCCTGCGTGAAGCCCTGGCGCGAGAACGCCAGCGCGAGCCGGTCGTTTTCCTCCTGCGTGGGCACGCGGTGCTCATGGATGCAGCGGGCATACACGTCCGTGACCACGGCGACGTACTCCGGCCGCTTCATGCGGCCCTCGATCTTCACGCAGGCGACGCCAGCGTCCTCGAGCTGCTGCAGATAGTCTGCCAGACAGTTGTCGCGCAGGCTCAGCGGATACTCGTCCATGCGGCCGCCCATGCTGTACTGCATGCGGCACGGCTGCGCGCACGCGCCGCGGTTGCCGCTGCGGCGGCCGATGAGCGCGCTCATATAGCACTGGCCGGAATAGCAGAAGCACAGCGCCCCGTGCACGAACACCTCGGTCTCGATGCTCGCGTGCTGCGAGATGAAGCGGATCTGCTCGAGCGAGAGCTCGCGCGCGAGCACGGCGCGGGTGATGCCCATCTCGGCCGCGGCCTCGACCCCGGCGAGATTGTGGATGCTCATCTGCGTGCTGGCGTGCAGCGGAATGTCCGGCAGAGCGGCGCGCAGCACGCGCGCGAGGCCCAGATCCTGCACAAGGATCGCGTCCGCCCCGGCGTCCGACGCCTGCTGCGCGAGCGCGGCGGCGGCGTCCATCTCGCGGTCGCCCACGAGGGTGTTGAGCGTGACGTAGACCTTGCAGCCGCGGATGTGACAGTAGCGCACGGCCTTGGCAAACGACTCCCGTGTGAAATTATCGGCGCTCCGGCGCGCGTTGAATCCGTCGCCAAAGCCCATATACACCGCGTCCGCCCCGTTTTGCACCGCCGCGATGACGGCGTCGAGGTTGCCCGCGGGCGCCAGCAATTCCAGCATAGACCCACTCCCAGTTATAGTCATACATATAGCATTATAACACAGTAGGCACTCTTGCTACAAGTCAATTTTCATGCTATAATGTGAATCTATCATGAATTTCTAGTGACCCGAGGGGTAATTGCATGGATCGAGCCGAATTTACGCTGTCGCGGCCGGTGTGTCTGTCGCTGCCGGTCGAGGAAGTGGACAAGCTGCTGCGGGAAAAAGACGGGCGCTGCGCCCTGGTATATCTGGCGCTGCTGCGCGCCGGCGGAAAGCCGTTTCCCGCCGAAAGCATCGGCCTGACCGAGCGCGAACTGCGCCAGACGATGGAGCGGCTGTGCGCGCTCGGGCTCGTCTCCGCCGCCGGGAAGTCGTCCCCTGCCCCGGCCGGCCGTACAGCACCCGCGGCAGACAAGCCGGGCGCGGCCGAGCCGAAGCTCGTGCCGGCGGCCGAGCTGCCGCAGTACACGGCCGAGGACATCGCCAGCCGGATGCTCAGCGACGAGCCGATGCAGACCGTGCGCCGCGAGGCCGAGCAGCTCTACGGCCGCAAGCTCACAACGCCCGAGATGAACATGCTCCTGGGTCTGCGCGACTATCTGGGTCTCCCGGCCGACGTGCTCATGGAGCTGATCCACTACGTGTTTCAGGAATACCGCGCCGAGCGCGGCCACGCCGGCACGCCGACGATGCGTCGGATCGAAAAGGAGGCCTATGCGTGGGCCGATCAGGAGATCCACACGACGGCGCAGGCGGAGGAATATTTACAACGCAGACAGGCGCGGCGGGAGCTGGCGCAGCAGGTGCTGCAGGTACTGCAGATCCAGGACCGCGCGCCGAGCCGCACCGAGCGCGGCTACATCACGAGCTGGCTGGATATGGGCTTCGGTTGCGACGCCATCGCCGAGGCATACGACCGCACGGTCGTGGCGACCGGGGCGCGCAAGTGGGCGTACCTCAACCGCATCCTCATGAGCTGGCACGAAAAAGGGCTGCACACGCCCGAGGAGATCGAGACCGGCGACCCGCGCGCAGCGGGCAAGCGCCAAACGGCAGCGGCTGGCAGTAGTGCCCCGCGCAATGACTTGGCGCGCGCCGAGCAGCTTCTACGAGCGCGCAAGCAAAAACAAGCAAAGGAGTGACCGCCATGGCGCTCAACGGAAAATACATGGCGCGCGCACGCGAGCAGATCGCGCAGCAGCGCGCGGAAAATGAGCGCGAGCACCGCCGCCGCGTGGACGACGCCTATCGCCGCGTGCCCGGCCTGCGCGCGCTCGATCAGACGCTGCAGCAGCAGATGATCACGCTCGTCGGCCTGACGATGCGCCACGGCAACGACCCGACGGAGGAGCTGCGCGCGCTCGAGCGCGCGAACCTCGACACGCAGGCGCAGCGCGCCGAGCTGCTGACGGCGCACCACCTGCCGGTGGATTATACCGACGATATCTATTCCTGCCCCCGCTGCCGCGACACGGGCTACGTGCAGGGACAGCCGTGCGACTGTCTGCTGCGGCGCTACAACGCCGAGCTCACGCGCGACCTCAGCCGCCTGCTGCAGCACGGCGACGAGTCGTTCGAGCACTTTGACCTGACGCTCTATGACGAAAATGTGCGGTTGGAAATGAAACAGACCTTTCAATTTTGCCGTACATTTGCTCAGGAATTTGAACCCGGTTCGCCTAATCTACTATTGCAGGGCAGCACGGGGCTGGGCAAGACATACCTGTCGGCATGCATCGCGCGCGTCGTCGCGGGCGCGGGCTACGCCGTCGCCTATGAGACGGCTGCCACCGCTTTTTCCGCGTTTGAGACGGCAAAGTTCCAGCGCTCTACACCGGAAGGCGAGGCCGCCGCACAGCGCGTGGAGCAGTATCTCGGCTGCGATCTGATGATCCTCGACGATCTCGGCACCGAGATGATCACGGCCTACTCCACAAGCGCGCTCTACACGCTCATCAACACGCGCCTGACGCGCGAAAAGACCACCATCATCAGTACGAACTGCTCTGACCATGAGTTGGAGAAAAATTATACGCCGCAGATCCTGTCGCGCATCGTGGGCGAATATCAGGCGCTCCCGTTCGTGGGGCGGGACATCCGGCAGATCAAAAAGGAGCGCGAAGCATGAATCAGCACGAGATCACCGAGCGCCGCCCCCTGCTCGACGCGAGCGGCAACCTGACGGAACCCGGCTATGCGAAGTCCCTGCTGCCCGTCTACCGCCGGGGCGACATCAAGGCCAACAAGCTGCGCATCAAGGAATGGGACTACTACTGCATCAACAACGGCCACTTCGCCCTCGCCCTGACCATCGCGGACAACAGCTACATGGGGCTCGACTCCATCTCCCTGCTCAACCTCGACGAGGGGTGGGAGATCACGAAAAGCCCGATGAAGGCTTTCACGAACGGCAAGGTCTGCCTGCCCGAGAGCAGTGAACGCGGCGATGTGCACAGCGCCGGGCGCAACTACAGCATCCTCTTCAAGAATGAGGGAGACCGCCGCGTGCTCATCGCGCAGATGAAAAACTTCGGCCCGGAGGGCTCGCTGTACGCGAAGGTGACGCTCACGGACATCCCGGCCGAGTCCATGGTCATCGCCACGCCCTTTGACAAGGACAAGCACTTTTACTACAACCAGAAGATCAACTGCATGCGCGCCGAGGGCACTGTGACCTACGGCTACCACAACCGCACGTACACCTTTGACCCGGCGGACAGCTTCGCCGTGCTCGATTGGGGCCGCGGCGTGTGGACGTATAAAAACACGTGGTACTGGGGCAGCGCCTCCGGTCTCGTGGACGGGGAGCGGTTCGGCTTCAACATCGGCTACGGCTTCGGCAACACGAGCGCCGCGAGCGAGAACATGCTCTTTTACAAGGGCCGGGCGCACAAGCTCAGCCAGGTCATCTTCCACATCCCCGGCGACGGCGGCAGGGCCACGCCGGACTATATGCGGCCCTGGACCTTCACGAGCGACGACGGCCGCTTCGAGATGGACTACACCCCCGTGCTCGACCGCGCGAGCTGTTCGGACGTGGGACTCATCAAGTCCGACCAGCACCAGGTGTTCGGCGTGTTCAACGGCCGCGCCGTGCTCGACGACGGCACGGTGCTGAACGTGAAAGACCTCCCCGGCTTCGCCGAGAAGGTCATCAACAAATGGTGAAACGCAGCAAAAACCGCTCTGCTTTCGCAGAGCGGTTTTTGAGTCTGTCGGAAAACCTCCGGGTTTTCCGGCAAAAGGCCTGCAGTCTGCTGCACGCATAATTTGTCCGCCGGCGGCGCACGAATTCCACACTTGCAGCCTGAGCAGTATTTTCTCCGACGCACATGTCGCCGGAGAAAATGATCGGACTTTCTTTCGCCGCTCCGGCGGCGAAACTCTGCGAGGCTTTGGGACTGCACAGAAAAACCCGCTCTGCATCTCGCAGAGCGGGTTTTTCATGCGTATGCGGAAATTACTTGCCCTCGATGGCGTCGGCGAGGCTGCTGAGCCAGTCGCCCTGCACGTCCTCGATCCGGCCCGCGTCGCACGCCGCCGCGATGGCGGGGTCGATGGGCAGCTTGGCCGTGTTGGGGATGCCGTGCTTGGCGGCAATGGCCTCAATGTGGCTCTCGCCGAAGATGGCGTGCTGCTTGCCGCAGTCCGGGCAGGTGTAGTAGGCCATGTTCTCGACGATGCCGAGCACGGGCACGTGCATCATGTCGGCCATGTTGACGGCCTTGTCGACGATCATGCCGACGAGCTCCTGCGGGGACGTGACGACGACCACGCCCGCCACGGGCAGGGACTGGAACACCGTCAGCGGCACATCGCCCGTTCCGGGAGGCATGTCGACGAACATATAGTTCACGTTGTCCCACTGCACGTCGGTCCAGAACTGGGTCACGGCGCCGGCGATGACCGGGCCGCGCCAGACGACGGGGTCGGTCTCGTTCGGAAGCAGGAGGTTGATGGACATGATCTCGATGCCGGTGCGGGTACGGTTGGCATACAGGAAGTCCTCGCCGCCCATGGCGCCGCCGTGGACGCCGAAAGCCTGCGGGATCGACGGGCCGGTGATGTCGGCATCGAGCACAGCGGCCTGATGGCCGCGGCGCTGCATCTCGCAGGCGAGCAGGCTCGTCACGAGGCTCTTACCGACGCCGCCCTTACCGGACACGACCGCGATGACCTTATCGACGCGGGAACCGGGACGCAGCGGCTGCTGCAGGGACTCCGGCTCGTGCTGGGCACAGGCCTCGCCGCAGGTCGAACAGTCGTGCGTGCAGTTTTCGGGTGTTTCGTTGTGATTGTCACTCATTGTGGTGGATTCCTCCATTTCAACAGTATGTTGACCTTATTATACCCCGAAAGCGCAGGAAGTCAACCGGCAAGCGCATCCGGCTCTGCTGCGGCCGGCTGCGCGGACTGTGCGTCCACATACTTCTGAAGGCGGCAGAGCACCACACACGCCTCGGCGCGCGTGGCGTTGGCCTGCGGGGCAAAATTGGAACCGCGGCCGTTGAGCAGGCCCTGCTCATAGCAGAAGCAGACCGGCTCGAGCGCCCAACCGCCGATGGCATTCAGGTCGTTGATCGGATATGACGAGATCTCGGACGACGGCGTGGTGTCCAGCCCCTTCCAGTTCAGGTATTTTGCCATGATCTTCGCCATTTCCTGACGGGTGATGTTGTTTTGCGGGAGGAATATCCCGTCGCCGTAGCCGTCCACGATCCCGTTTTCCGTGGCCCAGGCCACAAACGACGTGTACCACTCCCCGTCCGGGACGTCCCGAAACACGCTGGTGGTGTAGTCCGTATCCTTGACGCCCGCCATGCGGCCGAGCATCGTCACAAACGCGGCGCGCGTGAGCGTGCCGTTCGGCTGGAACTCCCCTGCGCTCACGCCGTTGACCCAGCCGGCGCTCGCCGCGGCCTCAATGGACGTCTTGGCCCAGTGATGGCGGCAGTCATAGAACGTCGGCTCGACATCGACCTCGCCGGGGGCTTTCTTCTGAAGGCCATAATGGGCCGCGATGCCGCGCGCGTCCGCCTGCGCGATGGCCCGGAGCTTGGCGTCACTCGACAGGAACTGCTCACACTCGCTGTTGCTGCTGATAAAGCAGTGCTCCACGATCATGGACGGGACATTGTTCTCCACACCGTAGCGGACGATGCCGTAGTAATCGGCGAGCTCGCCGTTGGGATAGAGCGTGTTGTCCTGCGAGCTCTTTTTGACCAGGCCGCGATTATAAATGCCGAGATTTTTGAGCTGCATGAGGATATTCGTGCCGATACTGTCGAGCACATTGGCGATCTCGGGCCGGTAGTTGCCGTTACTGACGAGCACCTCAGCGCCGTGCGCCGACTGGCTGGGCGAGGAATTCAGATGCAGGCTCACGAGCAGATCGGAGTGCTGACCTGCTGCAAAGAGCACGCGGTTTTCCACCTTGCTCAGCGGCGCGGTGGCGCTCGTGCCGTAGCTGTCCGAGCGCGTCATGTCCACGTGGACATTGCGGTAGGTCTCGAGCTCCTGCTTTAAGTACAGGCCGATCTTGAGCACAAGGTCCGCCTCGTGATAACCATAGGTGCTGCTGATCGCGCCGGGATCGTTGCCACCCGCGCCGTTGCCGCCGTGGCCGGGGTCGAGCGTGATGTACAGCCAGTCGGTGTCATTGCCGTCCGTCTCGTTCGCCGCCGCAGCCGCCGGGCTCAGCAGCGCCGCCGTCAGCACCA
>OFMM01000985.1_pt1 | contig 15431 bp, 10 predicted proteins | sample 1541811 | NCBI WGS metagenome assembly OFMM01 (sample SAMN04209246, study PRJEB22552) | human gut metagenome | biome: gut; material: feces | host: Homo sapiens | place: USA: Oklahoma
CGATCACCTCGAAGCCTTTGTTCACCAGCGTCGACGAGTCTATCGTGATCTTTGCGCCCATCTCCCACTGGGGGTGGCGCAGCGCCTGTTCCACGGTCACGTCGGCCAGTTTTTCGCACGGCAGGTCGCGGAATGCGCCGCCGCTGCACGTGACGATCAGCCTTCTGACCGGGGCGCGCTCGCCCACGAGACACTGGAAGATGGCCGAATGTTCCGAGTCGATCGGAATCACCGGGGCTTTCCGCTCCCGGGCCAGCGGCATCACGCAGGCGCCGCCCACCACGAGCGACTCCTTGTTGGCCAGCGCGAGCTTCTTGCCCGCCTCGATGGCCGCCACCGTGGGAGCGAGTCCGGCGTAGCCCACCAGGGCGTTCACCACCACGTCCGTGCCGCCTCCGGCCGCGACCTGCGCCACGGCCTCCTCTCCGGCATATACTTTGGTGTCGGTTCCCGCGAGTGCGTCGCGCAGCTGCGCGTAGTGCTGTTTGTCGGCGATCACCGCCGCGTCGGCGTCGAATTCCCGGGCCTGCCGGGCCAGTCGTTCCCAGTTGCGGTTGGCCGTGAGGACGCGGACCTCGAAGCGGCCGGGGTTTTCGCGGGCGATGTCGAGCGTCTGCACGCCGATCGAGCCGGTCGAACCCAGTATTGCGAGTCTTTGTTTCATGCGTTTGTCAGAAGACGATGTACCCCTCGGGGTCCACGGGTTTGCCGTTGTTCCAGAGTTCAAATTCGAAGAGCCGGACCTCTCCGTCCTGCACTTCGGCGTTGTAGCCGATCAGTTCGCCCGAACGGATGGTCTGGCCGGTCGTTACGAGCGACTGCGAGAGGTTCTTGTAGACCGAGATCAGGTTCCCGGCGTGTTGCAGGACCACGATGTAACCCGTCTCCGGGGTCCAGAGGCTCTGAACCACCGTGCCGTTGTCGATGGCCGTGATGCGGTCGGCGGCGGTCGCGGCGATCTTCACACCGAAATTTCCCTGCCGGATGTCGAATTTTCCGGTTATGATTCCCTCGACGGGCGTCGCCAGCTCGATGGCCTCGCGCACCTTGCGCCGCGAGCCGCCCTGTCCGGCGATGGCGTATTCGCCGTCGCCCTCCATCTGGGCCCGCAGGAGCGAGTCTTCGTGCGAGGGCATCACCAGCACCTTGCTGATGCGCGACGAGTCCGACGAGGCGAGCACGCGCGCCACGGGCGTGCGTCCCTCCATGATCAGGGCTATGTTCTCGTTGTAGGTCAGCATGTCGTTCATCATGCGCTCCATCGAGTCGAGCCGGATGATGTTCTGCACGAGGCTTTCGCGCGAACGGTCGGCCTCGGTGCGGTATCCGGGCAGGAATTCCAGGATGGGGGAGTACGCCACCAGCGACAGCGTGAGGATGAAGAGCATCAGCATGAACGCCACCAGTCCCGCGAGGATACTCGCCGGCGAGAGGTGCATGTGCCACTCTTCGGTGTTGTCCGTGGCGTTGAGCATGTTGAACCGGCGTTTGCGGAACAGGCCGCGCCACCATGCCCGTATGGTTTTCAGAAATTTCATCTCTCCGGGTACGATTTCTCTTTGTTAACCCTACAAAGATAGGCAAATTTGCATAAATCCTTTGCGGGGCGCGCTTAATTTTTTACCTTTGTGGATGTTTTGAACCAATGTCATAAACAGATAAAATAACATGGTAAAACCCACATTACTGGTACTCGCCGCGGGCATGGGCTCCCGCTACGGGTCGCTCAAACAGATGGACGGTGTCGGTCCCAACAACGAGGCCATCATCGACTATTCGGTCTACGACGCCATCCGCGCCGGTTTCGGCAAGGTCGTCTTCGTCATCCGCCACTCCTTCGAGAAAGAGTTCCGCGAGGTCTTCTCGGCCGACCGTTTCGGCGGGCGCATCGCCGTGGATTTCGTTTTCCAGGAACTCGACTACCTGCCCGAAGGTCTTGCCGTTCCCGAAGGCCGTGTCAAGCCGTGGGGTACGAACCACGCCGTGATGATGGCAGCCGATGCGGTTCACGAACCCTTCGCCGTGATCAACGCCGACGATTTCTACGGCGCCGAGGCCTATAAGACCATCGGGGACTACCTGGCGCAGCTTGGCGAGAGCCGCAACAGCTATTGCATGGTCGCTTACGACCTGAACAAGACGCTTTCGGAGAACGGTACGGTTTCGCGCGGCGTCTGCGGCGTCGATCCGAAAGGCGACCTCACGTCGATGGTCGAGCGGACGCAGATCGAGCGGATGCCCGACGGCCGGATCGTCTTCCACGACAACGGCGCCGACGAGCCTCTTGCCGAGGACACTCCCGTTTCGATGAACCTCTTCGGCTTCACGCCCGACTTCTTCACCTACTCGAAGGAGTACTTCAAAGTCTGGTTCGAGGCCAACAAGGACAATATCAAGTCGGAGTTCTACATCCCGACGATGGTCAACAAGCTGATCGGCGACGGCACGGCTACGCTCCGCGTGCTGCGTTCGGCCGCCCAGTGGCACGGCGTCACCTACAAGGAGGACAAACCCGCGCTGATGGCCGCCATCGAGAAGATGATTGCCGAGGGTAAATATCCCCGGAATCTCTGGGCGTAGTTTTCGATTCTCACGGGCATCTTTCGCCCTGCCTTGTCCGGCCCGAACGGGAAATACTTCGGTATGTCCCGTCCGGGCCGAACTGCGTTATGGCAAAATCTGCTCCGCGATAATCAAAAACCGGTTCCGCTTCAGATGCAGTCATTTCCGTAATTCCCTCGAACGGGACGAATGGGACGTACTCGAGTACTACCCATCCGTCCCGTTCTTCGCGATGCCCGGAACTTGCCAGCTCCTATTGTCTCTGTCATTATAGGCCTACCTCTGCCTGTTTTTGCCACCGCCTGTATACTTCTGCCCGCCGCTCTGCCGCTCTGCCGCTCCAGCCCGCCTGCAAAAAAAGCGAGACTTTCCAAAGTCTCGCTTTTTTATTATCCGGTTTGGGCCTTCGTCAGCCCCCCCCCGACTTTCTGCGCGTCAGTCCAGAAAACCTTCCCGGACGAGCTGCTCGCGGATCTTGGCCCAATCGGCCACGGGATGTTTCTCTCCGTCGACGAACCGCAGCGGACAGCCCAGATTGCAGTCGTCGATGTAAAGGTCTGCATGAATCTTCGGCGACGAGGTCCAGCGCTTCTGCGACGGATTTTCGTTCACGGCGTAGAGCGGAATGCCCCGGACGCGGAACCATTCCACCGCGCGGTCCAGCAGTTTTCCATGCCGCATCGAGTAGAGGATCAGTCGGCAACCGTTGTCCGTCAGCTCTTTCAGCACGGGCGCCGCTCCCGCATCCTCACCGATCTCCGGGTAGGCATGCGTTACGACCGTACCGTCGAAGTCGATGGCTATTGTTGCGTCGTGAATGGCCATCGTTACCGTTTTACTTTATGTGCCAGCGACCGGAAGAAGTGCTTGATGCGTTTGCGGTAGCTTACTTCCTTGTAATCGTCTCCGTAGCCGTATCCATAACCGTAGCCGTAGCCATACCCGTATCCATATCCGTGACGGCGGGCGCGGGTGCTGTTTAGAACGATGCACATGTTGTGGAGCTTCTTCTCGCGGTAGAGCCGCTCGATGTCGGGCAGCTGGCGCCGGTCGAGCACACCCTCGCGTACGATGTATATACAGAGGTCCGCAAGCCGGTCGGTGATAATTGCGTCGGCCACCGACATGGCGGGCGTACTGTCGAGGAAGACATAATCGTATCTGCCGCGCATTTCGGCGATGAGCTTGTCGAGTTTGTCCGAAAGGAGCATCTCCGCCGGGTTGGGCGGCTGCACTCCTGCGTAAATCACGTCGAGATTCTGGTGGAATCCGGAGTTCTGGATCATGCTCTCCACATCGGAGACCGTTCCTGCGAGATAGCTCGTGATGCCGGTTTTGCTGTTGCTGTGGCCCAGCTGGGACGACAGGGCATGGCGGCGCAGGTCGAGGTCGATCAGCAGCACGCGCTTGCCGGCCATGGCGAGGGTCATGGCCAGGTTCGTCGCCACGAAGGTCTTGCCTGCGTGCGGGTCCGACGAGGTGAAGAGAATGGTGCGGATGTCGGTTCCGGCCGAGACGCTCATAAACGTCATGTTCGAGCGCAGAATGCGGAAAGCCTCCGACAGGGCGTCGCGGCCCGTTTCGCGCACCACGATCCCGGCCTTGCCGCCGCCCTCGTGGTAGGGGATGTCGCCCAGGAACGGGGCGTTGACATTGTCCTCGATGTCCTTGCGACCGCGGATGGTCGTGTCGAGCATGCCGATCAGGTAGAGCAGGCCGAAGGGAATGGCCAGACCCACGATCAGGGCGATGCCCAGAATCATCATCGGTCGGGGCGATACGGGAGCGTTGCTGCCGTAGGCGTAGTCGATCGACCGTGAGTTGCTCTCTGCCACGGCGTAGTTGAGCTGGTTCTCCTCCTGCTTGTTCAGCAGGTAGAGGAACAGTTCTTCCTTGATCTTCTGCTGGCGCGTGATGCCCAGGATGACCTTCTCCTGCGAAGGCATGGTCGAGATGCGGATGTTGGCCTGCGTCTCCTCCTTGCGCATGGCGTCGCGCTGGATTTCGAGCGTCGAGATGTTGGAGTCGAGCGACGAGATGATCGAACGCCGCACGGCGGCCAGCAGGTTGTCGAGGTCCTGAATGACGGGGCTGCGCTCCGAACTGTTCTCCAGCAGTTTCTCGCGGCGCAGGATCGCCGAGTTGTAATCTTCGATCTGCTTGGCAATGGCCGTGTTGGTTCCTGCGGCCGCCATCGCCGGAATCAGTTCACCGACGTTTTTCGGGTCGTTCAGGTAGGTGCGGATGTACTCCGCCACGTTGATCTGGTTTTCGAGCGAAAGACCTTCCGTCTTGTAGCGCGAACTTTCCGACACGCTGCGCGCGGCCTCCGAGGTGATGTCCACCATCCGGTTGTCCTTCTTGATGTCCTCGATATTGCGGTCCACGTCGCCCAGCTCGCGTCCGATAACGTCCAGACGGGCCTTGATGAACTTGCCCGTAGCAACCGATACGCGGCGCTTGTCCTCGATGGCGTCTTCGTTGTAGGCCTCGATCAGCGTGTTGATCACGTCTTCGGCGCGCCGGGGGACGGTGTTGTTCATCGAGATGGTCACCACCGAAGCCTGCTTGTTGGCCACGTCGCTTTTCACGGCTGCGCGGTAGGCGTTGGTGGTCCGTCCCAGCGAACTCTTGGTCACGCGGATCGGAACCCCGATGTAGTCGGGGGCCATGTAGAGCGACTTCTGCACCACGACCTGGCCCACGGGAGTCGGGATCGTGTCGCCGTAAGCCGCCGTGATGACGCTGCGGCTCTCGTGCTTGGTGACGAACTGGTCTTCGAATCCGCTCAACCGGATTTTGTCGTCGTCGATCGGCGTGATCTCCATTGCGAGCGACTGGTTGTCGTTGTCGTTGATGAACTTCACGTCGATCGGGGCCTGACCGTAGAGGTCGCGCCGGCGGAGCCGTTCGCTCACCGAGTAGTTGACCGTCAGGTTGAGCTGCTTGACCACGTTGGTCATCAGACGCCGCGACTGGAGGATGAATACTTCGTTGTCGACGTTGCGGCGGTTCTGGAATCCCGCCAGATCGCTGAATGCCGTGAGATCCACGTCTCCGCCCTTGCGGCTGTCCTTGACCAGAATGGTCGCCGTGCGGCTGTAAATCTTCGGGGTGCTGGCCAGATAGTAGTAGGCCGCGCAGAGACAGCATACGGTCGAAAGCACGAACCAATACCAGTTGGCGATCACCATGCGGATGATGTCGTGCAGGGTGATCGTGTTCGTCAGTTCTTCGTTGTTGGTCTGTATCTGTGAATTGATCTGTTGTTCTGCCATGGAGCCTTGCTATTTGGTGAGGGTTACGATGAGTGTCGCCACCGAAATCGCCGTTCCCACCAGCGAAAGGTAGAAATTGCGGTTCTGGCTGATCTCGCCCGTCTGCGCCTTGTACTTGTTGGGTTTCACGTATACCACGTCGTTCTGCTGGAGGTAGAAAGCCGGGGAGTTGAAGATGTCGGTCGATGTGAGGTCGAGGTATTCGATCGTGCGCACGCCGTCCACCTCGCGCGTCACGGCCACCTCCGAACGCACGCCGTATACGGTCATGTCGCCGGCCATCGCCAGAGCGTCGAAAATCGAAACCTTGTCGCGTGTGACATCGTAGAATCCGGGGCGGGCCACTTCGCCGATGACCGAAATCTTCATGTCGGCGAACTGTACGTTGACCGTGGGGTCGTTGATATATCCGCCGTCGATGATCTTCTTGGCGATGGCCTGGGCCAGTTCGCTGCGGGTCTTGCCCTTGCATTCGATCTTGCCGATCACGGGCATTTCGAGCATGCCGTTCTCGTCGACGGTGCGCATCTGGAGCGCCTGCGAGTTTGCCGCGCTGGAGACGTTGGTTCCCGTGAGCGAATTGTAGGAGGTCGCCGAGTTGAACGGCACTGCCAGTTCGGGGTCCTTGCTGTTGACGACGATCGTCAGCCGGTCGAGCGGCTTGATGCGGATCTGTCCGTTTTCGGCGATTTGTTCGGGTGTGAAGGGCTGGGCGTCCTGCAGGTACCATACACGCTTCTGTGCGGAGCACGAAACGAGCAGTATGCCGAGGACCGCTGTCCCGATGAGAAGGCAGAGTTGCTTCATTTTTAATAAGGCGTTGATTGTAATTACGTGCGCAAAGATATAAATTAATTCTGAAAAACAGCCGCTTTTCGAAGGTGATATTTTACAAGTATGTAGGTAATGCGTTGCCGGATACGTGTTTTTTTGCAAAAAAATCGTATCTTTGGTATCCGAAATTCAAAAAATGATAGACTGCTGCATATTCGATTTGGACGGAGTTGTCGTCGATACGGCCCGCTACCACTATCTGGCGTGGGCCGCGCTGGCTCGTGAACTGGGCTTTGAATTCACGCCCGTGCAGGGCGAAGCGACCAAGGGTGTGAGCCGCATGGCGTCGCTGGAGATCGTCCTGCGCGCCGGAGGGCTTGAGGGGCGTTTTTCCGCCGCCGAGAGGGAGCGTCTCGCCGCCGAAAAGAATGCGCGTTACCTGCGTTTCGTTTCGCAAATGACACCCGCCGAGGTGCTTCCGGGCGTGGCGGCGTTTTTGCACGACGTGCGCAGCCGCGGCGTGCGGACGGTGCTCGGCTCGGCGTCGAAGAACGCGGGGACGATCCTCGACCGGTGCGGCCTTCGGCCGCTGTTCGACGCCGTGGTCGACGGCAACGAGGTTTCGCGGGCTAAACCCGATCCCGAGGTTTTCCTGAAGGGTGCCGCCGCCGTGGACGCCGCGCCGTCCGTGTGCGTGGTCTTCGAGGACGCCGCCGCGGGTATCGAGGCCGCTTCGCGTGCGGGCATGCGTTCGGTGGGCGTCGGGGGCGGTGCGTCGCTTTCGGCCGCCACGATGCGGCTGGAAACCTTCGCGGGGTTTACGTTTGAACAATTGGCGATGAAGATCGACCGGGACTGATTGCAACCCCGGCGCAACGCCGCGGAAGGCTGCGGCCGGGGCGGTGAAACGAGCGATAAAGAGTATAGATTATGAACGACGGATATGTAAAAACCGATCCCTGGCGCCTCGTCGAGGATCGCTTCGACCCTTCGCGGGCGCTCTCTTCCGAGTCGCTCTTCGCGCTGGGCAACGGCGTGATGGGAGGCCGGGCCAATTTCGAGGAGCGTTACTCGGGCGAGACGCTTCAGGGCAATTATATCGGCGGGGTCTATTATCCCGACAAGACCCGCGTGGGGTGGTGGAAGAACGGCTACCCGGAGTATTTCGCCAAGGTCCCGAACGCCGCGTTCTGGATCGGGGTCGATGTCGCGGTCGACGGCGAGCCGCTCGACCTGGCGACCGTCGCGGAGGTGAAGAGCTTTTACCGCGAGACGGACATGCGCCGCTCGGTGCTGACGCGCCGCATGAGGGTTGTGCTGAAAAACGGCGTCGAGGTGGCCGTCGAGACGGTTCGTTTCCTCTCGCTGGCGCGCCGCGAACTGGGCGTCGTGAAATACGCCGTCACGCCGCTCAACCGGGCGGCCCGGATCACCTTCTCGCCCTATGTCGACGCCGACGTGCGCAATGCCGACGCCAACTACGACGAAAAGTTCTGGGAGGAAGTCTCGACCGAGGCCGACGCCACGCAGAGCCGTACCAAAAAGAGCGGTTTCGAGGCGGCCTGGGCGCAGGCCGTCGAGCTGGACGGCGCCGAGTGGCATTGCGAAACCCGCCCCGAGAAGGTCCGGGCCACCGCAGCGGTCAGCCGTGAAAAGGGCTGCGCCGCCGTCTTATATAAATATGCGGGCATCTGCTCGTCGCTCAACCACGCTCCGGCGGACCTTATCGCCGCGGCGCGCGCCGTCGCGACTTCGGGACAGGAGGCGGGCTTCGAGGCCCTGCTCGAAGAGCAGACGGCCGCCTGGGCCGCCCGCTGGCACGGCTGCGACATCGAAATCGGGGGCGACGCCCGGGCGCAGCAGGGCATCCGCTTCTGCATCTTCATGTTGCTGCAAACCTATACCGGGGTGGACACCCGTCTGAATATCGGTCCGAAGGGCTTCACGGGCGAGAAATACGGCGGCGTGACCTACTGGGACACCGAGGCCTACTGCCTGCCGTTCTACCTGGCCACCGCCGGGCGGGCCGTCGCCCGCGAACTGCTCGTCTACCGCTACAACCAGCTCGACAAGGCCATCGAAAACGCTGCGAAGCTGGGCTTCCGCGACGGTGCGGCGCTCTACCCGATGGTCACCGTCAACGGCGAGGAGTGCCACAACGAGTGGGAGATCACCTTCGAGGAGATCCACCGCAACGGCGCCGTCGCCTACGCGATTTTCAACTACATCCGCTATACCGGCGACACGGCGTATTTGGCCGACTGCGGGCTGGAGGTGCTGCTGTCCGTGGCGCGCTTCTGGGCGCAGCGCATCACGTGGTCCGGGGCGCGGCGAAAATATGTCATGCTGGGCGTCACGGGTCCCAACGAGTACGAGAACAACGTCGACAACAACTGGTATACCTCCTACATCGCCTGCTGGTCGATGCGCTATGCCGCCGAGTCGGCGGCGTGGGTGCGTGAAAACCGGCCTGCGGACTACGCGCGCATCTGCGCGAAGCGACGTTTCGACGAGACGGCCGAGACGAAGCGGTGGCTCGAAATCGCCGACGGCATGTACTTCGGCGAGGACCGCGAACTGGGCATCTTCCTCCAGCAGGACGGCTATCTGGACAAGGAGCAGACGTTGGCCAAAGACCTCGACCCTGCGGATCGCCCCATCAACCAGCGCTGGTCGTGGGACCGCATCCTGCGCTCGTGCCTGATCAAGCAGGCCGACGTGTTGCAGGGGCTTTATTTCTTCGGCGACGATTTCGACCTCGACACCGTCCGCCGCAACTTCCGCTTCTACGAGGCGCGCACGGTCCACGAATCGTCGCTCTCGCCCTGCGTCCACGCCATCCTCGCCGCGCGTATCGGCGATCTGGACAAGGCCTACGAACTCTACCTGCGCACGGCGCGCCTGGACCTCGACGACTACAACCGCGAGGTCCGCGAGGGCTGCCATGTCACTTCGATGGCGGGTTCGTGGCTCTCGGTGGTCGAGGGTTTCGGGGGCATGCGCGTCCGCGACGGCGTGCTGTCGTTCGACCCGCAGTTGCCGGCCGCGTGGGAGTCCCTCTCGTTCAAGGTCAATTTCCGGGACCGGGTCCTGACGGTCCGGATCACCCGCAATGCGGTCGAGGTGGCGAACGAAGGTGCCCCCGTCGAACTTGAAATCCGCGGCGTGCGCCGGCTGATCGCGGACAAGGTAATTATGAATTGTGAATTATGAATTGTTTTTGGCCGCAGGCTGTCCTGTATGAAATGAACGTGCGCCAGCTCACGCCCGAAGGCACGCTGCGCGCGGCAACTTCAAAACTGCCTTTCCTCAAAGACCTCGGCGTCGACGCCGTGTGGCTCATGCCGGTCTATCCGATCGGGGAGGCCGGGCGCAAAGGCTCGCTCGGCTCCTACTATTCGATCCGCGACTACTGTGCCGTGAACCCCGAGCTGGGCACGATGGCCGACTTCGACGCCTTCGTCGCCGAGGCCCACCGCCTCGGCATGCGGGTCCTGCTCGACTGGGTGGCCAACCACACGGCGCGCGACGCGCGGTGGATCGCCGAAAAGCCCGCCTCGTGGTACGAACGCGACGCCGCGGGCCGTCCCGCCGTGCCGTGGGACTGGTCCGACACCGCCAAACTCAACTACGCCGACCGCGACGTGTGGCGCGCGCAGGCCGACGCCATGGAGTTCTGGCTCACGCAGCACGACGTCGACGGATTCCGCTGCGACATGGCGATGCTGGTTCCCATCGAGTTCTGGAACGAGACCTCGCTGCGCCTGCGGCGTGTGAAGCCCGATCTGTTCATGCTGGCCGAGGCCGAGGAGCGGAATCTTTTCGAGGAGGGGGCTTTCGACGCCTGCTACGCCTGGCGGATGCACCACCTGATGAACGACGTGGCCCGGCAGCGCACCCGCGTCACGGCTCTGCGCGACTACATCTACGCCGACCGCGACGACTATCCCGACTCGGCCATGCGGCTGGCGTTCACGTCGAACCATGACGAGAATTCGTGGAACGGCTCTGAATTTTCCAGATTGGGCGATGCGCGCGAGATCATGGCGGTCTTCACGTTCGTCGTGCCGCGCGGCCTGCCGCTGATCTACACCGGGCAGGAGATCGGCTACGACCATTCGTTCGCCTTCTTCGACCGCGATCCGATTCCCCGTTACGAGGCCAACGCTTTCACCGGGTTCTACCGCCGCCTCACGGCGTTGCGCCACGACAACCCGGCCCTGGCGGCGGGGGAGCGGGGCGGCGCGATGACCGAGATCCGCAACAACGCCGAGGACTGCCTGATGACGCTGGTCCGCGAGACGGCTGACAACCGCGTCGTTGCGGTGATGAACCTCTCGCCCTACGCCATCCATGCCGATTACTATACGGGCATCTACGCCGGGATGTACACCGACGCCATGACGGGCGAGCCTTACGAGCTTCGCGGCCGCGTCGAGGAGGATATGGCGCCGTGGAGCTACCGGATACTGACACGCTGAATGAAATAACAAACCGATCGAACTATGCGAAAAACGTTTTGTCTGCTGGCGGCCCTGCTGCTGGCGGCGGGGCCTGCGGGAGCCTCGGGCGACGGAGCCGGAAAGAACCGGGAGTGCGCCGCCGGAATGAACCTCATGCGGAATCAATGGTCCGGCAAGCGGGTCGCCTTTCTCGGCGATTCGATCACGGACGAACGCCATGTCGGCACGACGAAAAACTACTGGCAGTATCTGTCCGAGATGCTGGGCATCGTGCCTTTCGTCTACGGAATCAACGGACACCAGTGGTCCGATGTGCTGGGGCAGGCCCGGAAGCTGTATGCCGAGCGGGGCGACGCCGTGGATGCCGTCGTCGTCTTTGCCGGGACCAACGATTTCAATGCCGGCGTGCCGCTGGGCGAGTGGTACGAGGTCCGGGAGGCGGAGTGCCCGATGCCGGGTCCCTCCGTGGGGACGCGGATGCGCCGCACGCCTTCGGCGGACACCGGGACCCTCTGCGGACGGATCAACGCCGTGCTGGCCTTTCTCAAAGAGCACTATCCGACCAAGCAGGTCATCCTGCTCACGCCGCTTCACCGCGGTTATGCGCGTTTCAGCGACCGGAACGTCCAGCCCGACGAATCGTACCCCAACCGGCTGGGGCTCTATGCCGACGCCTATGTCGCCAAAATCCGCGAGGCCGGGAGCGTCTGGGCGGTTCCGGTGATCGACCTCAACAGCATCAGCGGTCTTTATCCCGTCGCCGATTCGCATGTCCGTTATTTCAGCGACGGGCAGACCGACCGTCTGCATCCCAACGCCGCGGGTCACGAGCGTATGGCCAAAGCCCTGGCGTATCAGTTGCTGGCGTTCCCGGCCTGTTTCGACTGACGACACCGGAATCCGGCCTTTATCCGGCAGCGGACCCTGACGAACGGAACGGGGTCGGTGCCGTAACGGCACTTTTAGGATGTCGCGGACCTTTTGCCGTACCGCCCGGGGGCGTTCCCGTCCGTTCCTTTTCCAGCGCAGAGTCTTCGATACTTTCGCTCGGAAAAAAATGCAAGCGAACTTGCTTTTTTCTCTCGGCTTATTCGTACTTTGGCTTCGCCGAAGATACTCCGCCTCGGAAAAAATACAAGCGAGCTTGCTTTTTTCTCTCGGCTTATTCGTATCTTTGTTCCCGAGGTTATGAGAAAGATTGCGATCCTTTGTCTGCTGCTCGTCGGCGCACTGCCCGCCCTTGCGGGAAGCTACCGCCCGGACGAGATTCCCAATGTCCAGCGCATGGACCGGCGGCGCTATGTCTCGAATCCCGATGGCATTCTCTCCGCGGGAGCCGTGGCGCGCATCGACTCCCTCTGCGCGTCGCTGCGCGAACGGGGGCTTGCGCAGGTGGCGGTCGTCGCTGTCGATGACATTGCGGGCGGCGACGCTTTTTCGTTCGCCGTCGAACTGTTCCGCAGCTGGGGCGTGGGCTCGGCCGAGAGCGACAACGGACTGGGCATCCTACTGGTGAAGGAACTGCGCGAAATACGCTTCGTCACGGGCGGCGGATTGGAAGGAATCCTTCCCGATGCGCTCTGCAAACGCATACAACTCAATTATATGCTTCCTGCCTTCCGCGAGGGGGATTACAGCGCGGGCATGGTCGCGGGCGTCGAGGCTGCGGCCGCGGTGCTCGAAGGGGGCGAGGCGGACCTCAGCGGCGACGGCGGCGAACTTCCGGCGTGGATGATCTTCGTGATCGTCGTCGGATTCATCGTGGGGCCGCTGGGACTGGTGCTGGCGGTCTATTACGCCCGGCGCCGCTGCCCGAAGTGCTTCGAGGTTTTCTGTGCGGCGACCTGCGGCCCCGACCTGCCAGCCGGCGGCGATATACAGTTTGGCGATCTCCAGTCCGATGCCGGAAGTGGCCCCGAGGATGACGATTCGATTCATAAGTAGCGAGTGATTTGTACGATCGGCAAAGGTAATACGATTCGAGTGATTGAGTGAGGTCGTTCGATTTTTTTCATGCCGGGGTCAAAAAAAAAGCTCGTTTTTGAAAAATAATAGACCGTTTATGACAAATTATAAAGAAAAAATATTATCTTTACTATTGACATATTATTTTATTGTATCATTTTATTCTTGAAGTTCTATGAAAAGATTTTTATTGCTGATGCTTTGTCTGAGCGGGTTGTTGGCTTGCTCGAAGGACAAGACCGAAGATGTTCCTCCCGTTCCGCCTGGTTCTGAGGAGATACCCGATAAGCTTGAATTGAAGGCCGGAGATACCGATTTCAATTCGCTGGCCTATACCGTTACGGCCGGAAAGGACGGCAATGAATACCTGCACGTGGTTTACGATAAGAGTTTTTACGATGGAGTGGTCGGAGTATTTTACCAGCCGGCCGACTTGTTGCAGAAAGACGGTAAACGGGGTACGGGCACCCAGAGTTATACGGTAAAGAACGGCGACGCTTACCCCGACGGTACCACGATATTCATTCTCGGAAAGGCCGACTATGTGATTCTTGCTGCTGTCTGCGACGAGAAGGGTGTCATTAAGGGCGAGATAACCTCGGTGTCCGTGACTACGAAAGAGGTAGAATACTCCAAGGCGCAGATCGTCGTCGAGCAGGATTTGGATAAGACCACTTCGCTGGCGCTGGCCGTGAAGATAACGCCTGATGAGGCGGTTGATTCATATTATGCCGTTCCTTTCGAGAAGGATGATTATGAGTTGAATTACAAGGATATGGCTCGTCCGGAACTGATGAAGATGCTGCTGCGTTACAGCGAACCGCTTCAGGGCGTGCAGACGAAAGTGTGGGACGTCGGAATCGCTCCGAATACCGATTATTGCGTGGTCGTTTACGGTATGGTCGGGGATGTGCCTACCGAGATCGTCGAAACTGTATGTCGTTCGGGTGAGCCTCAGATGGCATTGCCGACGATCGAGGTTACGATCGTTCCGGGTGACGGAACGGATGGATATGATCCTCACAAGAGTCTGATCGTGACCATGAAAGCGGCCAATGCCTCTTCGGGTTACTACTATTTCGACACCAAGAGCAACTACGAGGCGAATCTCGAATACGGTTATACGGATGAAACGCTGCCTAAGAATTACGGCAATCCGATCGATTCGGAGAGTATTGTGCTCATGCTCGAACCCGAGGGAGCGGTGAATTCCCATCGGAAACTGCACCCGGACACGGAGTATGTGGTGATCGTATCAGTGGCGAATACCGAGGGTAGCGTTGCGTTGGCCAAAGAGCTGGCTCGGACGGCGACGGCTCCCATGCTGCCGCCGGTGGAGTCGGAACTTTTCACGACCTTGCAGGGCGAGTGGACGGCGACCATGACCGGACGTGTCGGCGGAATGGGCGGAGGCATCGAGGTTTCCTTCCCCGTGACGATTGCCGCCGGAGCCGATGAGCAGACAGCGGCGGACTATCGGGCGCAGAACCGTTTGGTATGTCTCGGGTTCGATTATGACGGAGCTTTGCCGTATTTTACTCCGGAGGATCTTATGGCCGGAAAAGTTCCGGGTACGGAGTCGTACAATCCTTGGGAGGGGAATGAGGTTGCAGCGCGTCAGGACTATGGACCCAAGTGGTTCCTCGAAATTGCATCCGACGGAACGGTGAGTGTTCCGGCAGACGATGAAACGTTGTTCCATTACTTGAAGAACTACAAGAACTATCTGATCGGTATGTCGGGCGAAGGAAATTATTACCTGTTCGGCAAGAGATTCGAGGTCGAAATCTCGGAGGATCTTCAGACCCTTACGGTTAAAGGTTATGAGGCGGATGGTGCGATTTACTATCCAAGTGTGATTTACGACGGTTACGGGGAATACGGTATCGACTACCAGGGTAGCTCGGATATTGTATTGACGCGCAAGGCGGATGTCGCTCGAAAGGGTGCAACTGTTGCGCGGACGGCTTCGTTCCGGAGCAATCGCGGTATGAAGTCGGAACCGCATCCGGTGGTTTTTCAGCGACTCTCGTCGTTCGCTCGGATGAGGTAAGTTGTTGACGGAATTTTATAAAAGATCGAGGGGAGCGTAGAATACGCTCCCCTCGATTTGTTTGCGGATAGAAGATTCGTGTCAGCGGAATTCCGGGCGGCTACTCTTCTCCTGGAATCTGTACGCATTCGATACCGACCCGGCGCAGCAGGTCGAGTCCCTCTTCGGAGCGGTAATCGTCGCTGTAAACCACCCGTCGGATACCGGCCTGAATAATCAGTTTCGAACATTCGATACAAGGGGCGGCGGTGATGTAGAGCGTCGAGCCGTCGCAGTTGTTGGCGCTTTTGGCCACCTTGGTAATGGCGTTGGCTTCGGCGTGCAGGACATAGGATT
>OFMM01000994.1_pt1 | contig 15256 bp, 17 predicted proteins | sample 1541811 | NCBI WGS metagenome assembly OFMM01 (sample SAMN04209246, study PRJEB22552) | human gut metagenome | biome: gut; material: feces | host: Homo sapiens | place: USA: Oklahoma
GTGACTTCGCAGGAAACCATGCAAACCCACACGCATCCGTGAAGCCGGTACTTGATTCCGAGCAGCACGGTTTCGCGGAATCGTTTCGCCGCCGCGCAAATTTCTTTCCAGTTTTCACTTGTCTTGCAGATACCCCTTCCGTTTCAGCTCCGCCAGATCGGAAGTCACGTCCTCCGGACACATCCGCGCAAGGCAGCTCAGCTCGTAAATGTCGTACCGATCCACCAGAAGCAGCGTCATCAGCAGCTTCTGCGTGCCGGCCAAATCGCTGTCGTACAAGTGAAACAGTGGCAGCTCCTTATAATAAACTCTTCCCATTGCATCCTCCTTTGCAGGTAAACTGAAAATTCTCCATCCCATCCGCTCATCTATCCCACATGGGATGCTTGGGATGGTGTTTTCTGTGTTTGATCTCATAAAATAGGCGGTGTCACCAAAGCTTCGACGCCCCAGAAGCCGTTGACTCGCTTGCCGAGCCGATTCGTGATGTGATTATCGTGTTCAATACCGAACTCATCGGCGTGCTTTTTCAAGGTCATGCTGACCGTCCGCGCCGCCAATGGTTTATAGGTGTTATCGTTGCACCACATGGTATAGATGGTGTACAAATCGGCAGAAGTGATGGTACTTTCAGCTTTCAGCCGAATGTATCCTTCCGAACGCATGAACAGCAGCACATTGTCGGCCTCTCGCTTGGCTTCCACACGGTTATCCTTGGTGCGGTCACTTTCAGTGAAATGATAATTGTTTCCAATCAGCCTCCGCAGACCATCCAGACACCAAAGAAAAATGCCATCGATTTCGGCACAGAGCTTGTCCGCAAGGAAAGGGTCATCCTCACGGTCAAGCGGTTTCTTCTTAACTGACAGGATCAGCTGTCTGCGGTAGAATCCATCCGAATGGTCGTAGAGAGATTCCAGATCACCATTGGAGAACGCCAGAAAGCGGACGTACATTTCTCCCTGATAGCTCTGCTCGCCCTTGCGCTCCAAATCCATGGGCATTTCAGCCGTAATCAGCGACTTGAGATAGTGGGTGGATTTCAGAGCTTCCATCTTCATGTCATCGTCCACCATCACAAGCTGATGCTCCAGATCAGCTCTGGCAAAAGGGCTGCGCTCCACCTTGGCAATGCTGCCGTTTTTCAGGTTGTCACCCAGCATCTTCTGCATCACAACCCCGATGCGGCTTTTGCCCTCACCGCCGTTGCCTTTCAGCAGCATCATGGTTTGCCCGCGGTTAGTGGGAAGAAGGCAATAGCCGAGGTACTCTTGCAAAGTAAGAATGTCCTCGTCCTCCAAAAGTTCCGATAAAAAATGCAGCCATGTGACTGGCTGCGGAGCATTGGCATCATATTTGACCGGCAGACGGTTACGGCAGAATTCCTTTTCTGCGCGAAACTTGCCGCCGAGAAACAGTGTGCCGTTCGCCACATGGATTCGATCTTCGTGTACCGGCAGGTTGGGAACATAGGCTTCCAGTTTCACCATTTCCAGAAGTCCCGATGCCCGTTTTGCAAGGCCGCAGGTGAGAAAAGGGCGAAGCATTTCATAGATTTTCTTGCGGACACTTTCTTCATCAGTGATACGGCCATCCTTGGTGAAGAAACTGCCGCCCACACACACCATCGGATGCTGCTGAAGAAACTCCTCACAGAATCCGACTTCATTCACAGATTTGCCGTCATACCAAAAAGGTAATTCACCGGCGTACTCATGTTTACTCATTCATTTCCTCCTTGATTTCCTGCAGGCGCTCCTGCAGAAGTGTGATTTTGTTATCTTTCATCATGTCTTTTACCAGTTCTGCCCTTTCTTCATGTGAACCAATGGTCAACAGATCCAGCATATACTGCGTACATTCGAGCATATGACAGGCTTCCACGAAACGGTCATCTGGCTCCTCCTCCGGTGTCTGCGGTGCGTACCTCTTTTTCCAATCCTGCAGAATGTGCAGATATTCGCTGAGCACCCGAAAGCAAAGCTTTTCGTTCTCAGCCTGTGTCGTATACATCTTTAACTTCGCCAGTACGGACGGTCTGTCTTCACGGATGCCAAAGTCAGCGGCAAGCTTCTGCACTGCTTTCAGCGGTGTGATGCCGAACAGCTCCGATGTGAATGCAATCACATCACCGTTTGCCTGACACCCGAAGCAATGGTAATGATCCTCATACAGCTTCATGCTCGGATGCCGGTCATCGTGAAAGGGACAGCAGACCATCCCGTTTCGACTGACACTCAGCCCGAAATGTTCCGCCGCCATTCTCGGCGTGACCGTTGTTTTGACGGCTTCAAAAATTGTCATAGGCATTTCTCCTTTTAATTTTTCTGACAAATTCTCTTTGTCATCTGAATATACGGAGAAAAAGTCTTAGACCGAAAAAATCAGGAGGTATTGCAAGAAATCAAAAAAGCCCTCCCGCGTTTCTTGCAGAAATGCAAGTGCGGAAGGGCAACGAGTTGAAGTAAAAGTGATTTTCACAGTAGCGAGTGAATAAAAGGTGAATTTTCACTCCAGCCTATTGAAAACCATGAAAATATGAGTATAATATAAGTAAGCTACAATGGAGGTGCTGTATATGCAATATGAAAGCGAGCGCATTGAATATAAATCTCAGATGATCGATGACATTTATAAGGAGGTCATCGCATTTGCAAATACGGACGGCGGCGTGATCTATCTCGGTATTGATGATAAGGGCAATCTGATTGGCATTGACAATGTAGATGAAACCTATACCCGCCTGACGAATGGCATCCGGGATGCAATCGCACCGGATGTGACCATGTTCGTGCGGTATGTCCTCCAGGATAATAAGGTAATTCGGATTGAAGTTGGAGAAGGCAGCTATAAGCCCTACTATCTGAAGTCCAAAGGCATGAAGCCCACCGGCGTTTATGTTCGTCAGGGCACATCCAGCGTTCAGGCATCTCCCGAACAGATTCGCCAGATGATAAAAGAATCAGACGGAGATACCTACGAAGATTCCCGCAGTTTGGAACAGGAATTGACCTTTGATGCTGCCAAAACTGCATTCCAGCGCTACGGTGTGGAGTTTTCCGTCGAGAAATACCGCGCTTTGGGCATCACCCAAAACGATGTGTATACCAACCTTGCGCTGCTGCTTTCCGACCAGTGCCATCACACGATCAAAGTTGCCGTGTTCAAAGATGAATTCTGCACAGAGTTCCGTGACAGCAAGGAGTTCGGAGGTTCCGTATTCAAGCAGCTTGATGATGCGATAAACTATCTTGCTCTGTGCAACAAGACTGTTTCCACGATCAAAGGAGTTGTTCGCACGGATAAGCAGGATTACCCCGAAGAAGCGATTCGTGAAGCTCTGCTCAACGCCCTGGTGCATCGTGATTACGGATTCAGCGGCAGCATCATCATCAATGTGAATGACAGAAAGATGGAGTTTATTTCGCTTGGCGGACTTCTCCCTGGCCTTTCTACTGAGGATATTCGCATCGGCGTTTCTCAGCCAAGGAACAAGAAACTGGCAGAGATATTTCACCGCCTGCGTCTGATTGAAAGTTACGGTACAGGTATTCGACGTATTTTCAAGCTGTACGAAAACTGCCCCGTTCAGCCTAGTATCGAGGTAACGGCCAATGCATTCAAAATTGTGCTGCCCAACATGAACGCCAGCGGTTCCGTTGCCGAAGAGGCACCGGAGGCGACTGAAAAAACGTCTGCGACCATCACGCCGCAGATGAAAACGGTACTGGATTATCTGGCGGAGTACGGCGAAATGACCGATGAAGATTTGCAGGAGCTGCTGAACGTCAAAAAGACGAGAGCTTATCTGCTTGCCCGTCAGATGCACGAAAATGGATTGATCGAAATTATCGGCAGAGGTGCGGGTAAAAAGTACAAATTGAAGTGAGGGGAATAGAATATGGCTATCAGCAAAAAGCTTGAAATTATATATCACAATGGCCAGCCAGATGGTATTCGCTCTATCCGCCGTCATCTGTCTACAATGACCACCTATGTCATTCCCCGCCCGCTGCTTTCGGAAGCCAAGAAGCTGACCGGCATCAATCGTCCCGGCATCTATTATCTCATCAGCGAGACGGATGATAACAAGATTGCACAGATCTATGTGGGACAGACTCGTAACGGGGTCAGCAGACTGGACGACCATAATCGTTCTAAAGATTTCTGGAACAAAGCGATTATGTTTCTTGCCGACAATAAGACCTTTTCTTTGGATATGATCAGCGGCCTTGAAGCTTATGCAATCGGCAAAGCAATCGATTCCAAGCGCTACAAAGTAGAAAATACCGTCAATCCCAAATATGAGATTGATGAATATGATCTTCCTCTGATTGAGGAAGTGTATGAAGAAATCAAGTTTATCATGGCAACGCAAGGCTATAAAATGGAAAACACCAAAGCAACCTTGAACGATGCCAACACGCTGCACACCACACGTAACAGCGTTCATGCCCTTGGTGTGTATGATGGTGAAAAATTTGAAGTTCTCGAAGGTTCTGAAATTGATATGAGCCGCAAATGTCATTCAGAAAATATTGAGAGGCAGCGGCAAACGGCCATTCAAAACGGTGACATCCTTCTTAACGGCAACAAGTACATACTGAATGTTTCTGTTCCGTTTACTTCTCCCAGCTCAGCAGCTATGTTCGTGCTCGGAGGAAGCACCAACGGATGGGTTGAATGGAAAAACAAAGATGGAAAAACTCTGGATGAAATGTACCGAAAGTAACAACGGCTGGATGATACCGTGAATAGAGCAAGGAGGTGTGGTGCATGAGCAGTGAAAACGTATATCTCCCCGGTAAAATCCGTGACCGCATACAGGACTTGATGAAATCCCGAAAAGTCACACAGGCTGAGCTTGCTACTCGTATCGGTGTGTCGGAGAGTTCTCTGAGCCGTTTCATTAGCGGCAAGACGGACAAACTGGGGGACGAAAATATCATCCGTATTGCCCGTGTGTTCAATGTCTCCACCGACTTCCTGCTTGGCGAGGTCGATACCCCTGACCGCCTGAATTATGATATTGCCGAGCTTGGCCTGTCGGTGCAGGCGGCGAGAAATCTGTATACCCACAAGGTGAATCCCGGGGTAGTCAATGCGCTGCTTGAAAATCCGGAGTTTGCCAACACCACAAATCTGATATCCGGTTACTTGGATGACGAGCTTGCCAAGGGATTTGCGGCACAGAATCAGCTGTACGCAACTGTCGCCGGTATGCTGAAAAGCCAACCGGAAGCAGTTGACGATGTAAAGAAATTGCAGGCCCCGGCATATCAGGCAGACCTGACTGCGATCCAACGCTCGTTCATGTCTGCTGTGCAAGCGGTAAAGAAAGAGGTCGGTAACGATCTGTCTGCCACCCGTGAATTGACCTCGCAAGCAGTGAAAAAGATATATGTCGAGTTGACCAAAGGGCAGAAAAAGCCAAATCGCAAAATCACCGCAGAACAGATCGGTGAAGCGGTGGCACAGTCCGTTTCCCATCTGCCCGGTATTGACACAGAAGTGGTCAAGCAGATGTTCCTTGCAATGACCGGTACGGTACAAAACCATGAAAAGAGACCCGATAACCAATGAACAGCTCTGTGCGTTGGCCAAGCGGGGAGACGCCGATGCACAGAATCTGCTGATTGAAAACAATCTTCGCTTCATCAAAAAGACTGCATACGAAGTGTGGAGCGCACAAGCGGAGTTGAACCGATCTCTGCAAATTTCACTTGACGATCTTGTGCAGGAAGGCTCGTTGGGTTTGCTCGGCTGCATCGACAGCTATAATCCCGACAGCGGAAATTTGTTTCTGACATACGCTGCTCCCGCAATACGGAACGCCATGATCGACTACATCCGCTCACAGAATGTATCCTTTGAGGCGAAGAATCTGAACAACATTATTTCTCTGGACGAGCTTGCAAAAGATGAGGTGCAGAGTAAGCATAATTTCATTACCGATCCCACCAAGCAGACACCGGAGCAAATTTATCTGGCACAGGAGCGTCACGACGATATCCACCGTGCGCTTGAAATGATCGAAGCCAGAGAGGAACGGTATCTCCGTTATCGCTTCGGCTTCGATGATGATACGGAGCATCCGCTGGCGGAGACAGCGAAGCATTTCAATCTCTCCGTAAGCAGGGCAAAGAAAACCGAAGCGCAAGCCCTGGATAATGTGTGGCTAGAGCTGCCGTGGTGGTACGAACAGCATCGAACATTTCTGCTTGCATCCATCATTGAAGCATGGAGTGCAGTTTTGAAAATAATCGACGAAATGACGGATGAATAAGCGATGATTTTTGGGGAAATGCGTCGCGGCGGCGGGCTTTATATACCTTTTGCTCCCCCGGTGATGCAGCATAGCGTCGGTCTCCGACCTGCGCTTTGCTGCATCACCTACACCCGAAGAACGAGTATCCGCAAGCCTCCCGTGCCTGCAAATATTCGTCCTTCTGCTGCCACAGGAAACGGTCTGTCCGGTACGGTGACAGCCCCTTTCCTGCGTCAGCGGTCACAAAAGGTATAACACACTAGACTTTGCGAGCAAAATCGTGTGCCAACAGGGCGCTTCTCGCCCCTATTGGAAACCCTGAGCCAAAGGGATTGCATCCCTCTGGACACCCCATTTTTCTTCACACTGCGGCGGTCAAACTACGAAAATGCAGTTTGCCACCGATGCGAAGAAAAACAAAAGGAGGCATCTGCGCCAGGTTCGTGAAGACGCAAATCTTCCTTTTGGTGCTGATAATCTGAAATTGGATATGGTGCAATTTCAGATTATCAGCCTCTGCTGCGGCAGAAAGAATACGAAAACAGCCATGAGGTTTTTTATTGCACTCAAAATGCATTATGAAAGCTATCCACAAGTAAAATCAGTAACGGTTATTACACAGAAAAATTCGGATTTGTGGGGATTGACCGACTGCACGCCGGGATGCCAAGGGCGGAGGCTGGCGCCTCCGCCCTTGGCATCCCCTCGAAGTGCTGTTATTTTATAGACAAGGCGGGCAGCAGCTTGCGCCGCTCCCGCCTTAAAATTATTTTGCTCTATTTGCACCACAATTCAGCGTTTACACAGAATTTGGGATTGACCCGATACCCTACACGCCGTTTTCGAGCATGTGGGCAACCAGTTTCATATCCGGCATTGAACTCATGCCCCCAAGGCGCACGGCGCACAGCGCTCCTACCGCATTTGCAAAACGAAGTCTCTCAGCCGCACTCCTACCTGACTCCCGGCAGTTTTGATATAAAATCGCCCCTGTGAAAGCATCTCCACAGCCGGTGGTATCAACTGCCTCGACAGAGAAGCCTTTATCATAACACCGCTCGCTGTGCGAATAGAAATATGCGCCACGGCTTCCGGCAGTAACATACAGTTCCTGCACACCAAACGACAGGGCCTCTTTCGCACCTGTGTCTATATCTTTGCCGAACAGCATCTGTAGTTCTTCCTCAGCTATTTTCACAAGGTCCGCCTGCTCCAGCCCCCAGCACATCCATTTTATTGCCTCGGTTTCATTCTTCCAAAGCGGCGCACGGTAGTTCGGGTCAAATGAAATGCGCACGCCCCGCTGTTTTGCATATCTCACGGCACATATGGTGGCGCTTCGTGCCGGTTCGTCGGTAAGAGAAAGCGTGCCGAAATGAAAATACCGTGCATTGTCTATAAGGCTCATGTCCATTTTCTCTGCATCTATCTGCGTGTCAGCACCCGGGTCTCTCACAAATGCAAATTCACGGTTTCCCGTCTCATCAACACTGACGAATACAAGCGTTGTGTTCGTCTGCACCGTCTGCAGTCCGCTTATATCTATGTTGGCATCTGCGGCTTTCCTTTTCAGAAAAGCCCCGAACAGATCGTCACCGACCGCTCCTATGATCGCGGTTTTACCGCCCAGTGCCGAGCAGGCGGCAAGACAGTTCGTGGGCGCACCGCCGGGGTTCATCTCGTAAAGAGGATTGTCCATTTTTCCGCATCCGCTCGGCGAAAAATCCACCAGGTATTCCCCCAGTGCAACAACATCGTATTTTTCAGCCATTCTTTTTTCTCTTTCCGACGATATCGATATACACGGCAACAATAATGATCACACCCGTCAGTACCTTTTGCCATTCTGTGGAGACACTCAACAGGCGAAGTCCATTTGTGAGCACGCTCATAATAAACGCACCAAGGATCGCACCCTTCATTGTGCCCTTGCCGCCTGCGAGAGAAGCACCGCCGATAACGCACGCCGCAACTGCGTTCATTTCATATCCGCTGCCAATCGACGGATACGCCGTATTCATTCGGGAAGTCATAAGTATTCCGGCAACCGCAGCCATGCTTCCGGCAACGATATAAGCAAGAAGCTCCCACTTATCCACTTTTATGCCTGAGAGGCGAGTCGATTCTCTGTTATTGCCAATGGCATACAGGTATCTGCCGAAAGCTGTCTTTGCAAGCATAACGCCAAACAGGATCGCCAGCAGGAACATGATGATAACGCCGGTGTTAATTGCGTAATCCGCAATGCCGAGATCTGCAAGCCAGCCGGCAAACGGCGAACCAAGCGCAATGTTCTGATACCCCTGTATCTGTGTGAAATATATGGGCGTTCCGTCTGTTATCACGATGGCTAGACCCGCTGTGACCATCTGCATGCCGAGCGTGGCAATGAACGGCGTGATCTTCATTTTTGTCACCATGATGCCGTTAATCAAACCTACTGCTGCGCCGGTCAGTATGCCGCAAATAATACCCATCCATGCCGGCATTCCCCACCAGTTCATGAACACGCCGAGCATAACGCTCACAAAGGTCATAGACGTGCCGATAGATACATCGATGCCTCCGGTAACGACAACATAAAGAGCACCGACAGACAAAATGCCGTTTATCATCGTTGCAAGCAGGATGTTATTGATGTTCGACGGAGTCAAAAAGTTAGACGAAGCTATTGAGAAAAATGTGACCATTAGGATGAGTCCAAGCACTATTGCCGTGCTTTGTATAGGAATCTTTTTCAGCTTTTCCATTGAGTTTTTCATTTTAAGGTCATTCCTTTCATTCTGCCTGCATGTCATATTTTGATGCCAAGCGCATGATGTCCTCCTGTGTGGCACTGTCTGCGTCAAGCTCTCCCGCTATCTCTCCCTCGTGCATGACAAGGATCCTGTCGCATACCCGCAGTATTTCCTGCATCTCCGACGAGATCATGATGACGGCTTTCCCCATGTCGGCAAGGCTGATCAAAAGCTCACATATTTCATCTTTTGCGCCGATGTCTATGCCCCGTGTGGGTTCATCAAAAATCAGCACATCCGTATTCCGGAGCAGCCATTTTGCCACAACTATTTTCTGCTGATTTCCGCCTGACAGCGAGCGGACTAACGCATCAAGAGACGGCGCTTTGACCTTCAGCCGCTCGGTGTATTTTTTCGCTTCATTCCGACATTTTGCTTTGTCTATATACCCAAACGCTTTACAGAGTCTTGGAATAGATGCGATGGTTATGTTGTTTTCTACGGACATTTCGGTTATTAGACCGAACCGTTTCCTGTCCTCCGACAGATAGCTGATCCCGCAGCGCACAGCATCATACGGTGATTTTATCAAAACCTTTTTGCCACCAATATATATCTCTCCGCCGTCAGGCAGATCTGCGCCGAATATAAGCCGTGCTGTCTCTGTACGCCCAGCACCAACGAGTCCTGCAAAGCCGAGAATTTCACCCTTTCTCAGAGAAAAGCTCACGTCCTTGACCTTGCTGCCGGAGTTCAGATGCTCGACCCGCAAGATTTCGTCTTCCAGTATCCTGCTTTTGTCTCTGCCCTTTCTGACGTAGGCGATTTTGCGCCCCACCATTGCCGCTATTATATCGTCAAGGCTTGTAGAGGCAACGTCAACGGTAGAGATATACTGTCCGTCCCGGAGAATGGTGGCGCGGTCGCATATGCGCTTTATTTCGTCCATGCGGTGTGAAATATATATGATGCTGATGCCGCTCTTTTTCATCTCGCCGATTATTGCAAACAGGCTTTCAATTTCGCTGTTGCTCAGCGGTGCTGTGGGCTCGTCCATAATAATCACCCGGGAATTATAAGAGATGGCTTTTGCGATTTCCACCATTTGCTGCTGCGCTACCGTCAGTTCTGACACCATTGTGTTGGGGTCTACATGAAGGTTGACCCGCTCCAGAAGCTCCGCTGCCATGGCGGATGTTGCCCTTTCGTCGAGAAACACTCCGTGGCGCTTGATCTCCTTGCTTATGAAAATATTTTGCGCAATCGTGAGATTGCTCAAAAGGTTAAGCTCCTGGTGTATCATGGTGATTCCAAGTGCTCTTGCATCCAGCACAGAGTTGATTTTGGTCTCACGACCGTTAAAAACGATTTTGCCAGCATCCGCTTGATAAATGCCTGTCAGTATCTTCATGAGAGTGGACTTTCCCGCACCGTTCTCGCCGAGCAGGGCATGAACCTCTCCTTGATATACCTCCAGCGAGCAATCTCGAAGCGCCTGCACTCCGGGAAAGGCTTTGCTTATCCCTCTCATTTCTATCATGGTTTCACGCATATCAATGCCTCCTGATCAAAGCTTGTAGAGCCTGCAGCAGGTTTCGCCAAGCAAGTCCGCTTTCTGTTTGCCTGACAGATCGCACTGTTCAATCTCCCACGGCATGGTGTACTCTCCGCCAAACATGATTTTCTCGGAGCCAAGATACTTGCAGGCATGCTCTATCCACTCTTTCACGCTTATCTGCGGCAGTTGATTTGAGCCATAGTGCTCAAGCCACGCCGTGTCCATATAAACATTGTGAAAACGCTGTGCCATTCCAAGGCATCTGAAATAGTTTTCCGCTCCCATGTGCGCAAATATTACCTTTAATTCCGGGAACGTTTCCAGGACATTTGCAAACTCAAACGGGGTGCCAACGCAGGAATACTTGCAGGAATTAGCCCCATTGGCTGCCGCAGAAGGATTGGCAGAACCCGCATTATGCCAGCCGACATGGAAAAGGACCGGTATATCGAGCTCCAGACACTTTTCATAGGTGCGCATCTGGATAGGGTCATCAACATGAAAGCCGCCTTGATAGGACAGCACCTTTATGCCCTTATAGTATCCGGCTTTAACACCGCATTCAAGCTCACGAAGCGATGCTTCCTGATTTTCTCTGTCCACATATGCAATTCCGAAAAACTGATTTGGGTAATGCTCCACAAGCGTTTTGACCTTTGCGTTTTCACCGTTGTTTATTGCGATGAGCGCAGTTCTGTCCAGCTTCAACTCCTCCATATAGGTGAAAAGCTGCTTGTTATCATAATACTCGACACCTTCAAATGACCAAACGTGCATATGGCTGTCAATTCTCATCGTGTATCTCTCCTTTGGGTTATTGCCGCAAATAACTGTCTGTAATTTGTTTCCCGGATATTACAGCGCTACAAGCTTCCTTATTTTATCCGCCACTGCCAGCGCAAAGGCGGCATGAGAGCTGTTGTCAATATGGATGGCATCCGCCGCTGTTGCTGCTACGGACGATGCCTCCAAAAACGCCGCACCGTATTTTTCCGCAATCCCATTATAAAGCTCCGGAAGCTGTGCGCTCCGTTCTCTTGTCCCCTCCGCAGGGAACCAGTTTTCCATAGGTGAGCCTGCGACCTCCCCCACTTGCACCGGGGACATAATCAGAAGCTTTGGCGGCTTGCCGCCCGCTCCCGCGCTGCTTGAGAGAACCATCCGGCTCAAGGCCTCGATCCCCATGGAGATGTCACAAGCCGTAAGGGAAAATCTCTTTTTCAGGTCCGGCTGACCAAGCATCATGACAAAAACATCTATGGGCGCATGGCTTTCAAGGCATGGCCCGATCTGCTCTCGGGCATTTTTACCTGATTCCACTGGGTCTTCGGTCGTGGCTCTGCCCGGGAGTCCTTCTTCGATCACTCTGAAGTCCGCTCCAAGCTCCTTTGCCAGCATCCCTGTCCAACGTTCATCATATGGGAGCCTGTCCCCGCTGCGGTTATCATAGCCCCATGTGTTTGTGTCGCCAAAGCAAACCACTGTATACATATTTATACCTCCATTTTGCAGCAGACCGCCACAGATGTTCTCCGTGGCGGTCTTGTGCCGAAGTCACAGTTTGTAGAGTTTTGCCGCATTATTCCAGAGTATATTCTCTTTCTCCTTGTCTGAAATATCCGTGTTGAGAATATCGCTGGGAAGTGTTCCCTCACCGCCATATAGGATCTTTTCCGAGCTGAGATACTTGCAGGCGTGCTCGATCCAATCCTTGACCTTTACCTGCGGGAACTGGTTTTCCGCATAATACTGAAGCCATGCAGTATCCAGATAAGCATTCTCAAACCTCATGCAAATGCTCAGACACTGGAAATATGTATCTCCGCCCATGTGCGCCATGATAAGCTTCAGCTTGGGATACTTTTCGAGCACGGTGCAAAACTGCACCGGGAAGCCAAGCGTGGAACACTTGCAGGGGGCTGCCCCGACCTGTGAGGGATGGACAAGACTGCTGCGCTGGAACCCAACATGGAGCAGCACAGGAATATCAAGCGCAAGGCAGGTCTCATAGACAGGATTGATTGCATCGTCATCAAGCATGAAATGCTCAGCATACGGATAGAGCTTTATTCCCCTGATCCAGCCGCCTTTCACGCCCTCCTCCAGCTTCTTCAGCGACGGGTACATATCCCTTACGTTTACATAACCAAGCCCGAAAAACTTATCCGGTTCATTCTGTACCACTTTCTTCATCTCGGCATTCTCTTTTTCCGAGATCGCAATGATAGCCGTTTTATCAATAGCATTTTCCTGCATATATTGATAGATCGTTTTATCATCGTAATAATCCACATCATCCATGGACCAAACATGCATATGGCTGTCAACAATCATAGTGAATACTCCTTTCAGTCTTTGATACCGGGGCTGATCTGCCCTCGGTATCTGTCCCTATATCAGTCGTAGAGGCACTGTGCGATTTCAGGATCATCAATGTTCTGCGCATTGTAGAAATAGTAAGTGGCATTGATGGATGCAGGAATATCTTCTCCGTTCAGATAGTCAACTGCATATTTGACAATATCGTATCCCTGAGAATACGGTGCCTGCGTAATACTGCCGAAGATCGTGCCTGCTCTCACGGCATCAGTCTGCTGTTTGCCAGAGTCGTAGCCAATGACTTTGATTTTTCCTGCAACGCCCAACTCAGAGACGGCATTGAGTATTCCGTTGATAACATTGTCACACGTGCCGTAAATAACTGCAGCATCGGGATAGGTGGTCATCATGCTCTTGGCGATTTCAGTCACTACTGCGGCATCGTTGGAGTACTGCACATCCAGGATCTCCATATTGGGATAGAGTTCACCGAGTGCGTCAATAAAGCCGTTTGTCCGTTCAACACCGTTTTTGCTGGTCTGGTCATGCCCGATAACAAGCACACCGCCTTCACCACCGCAGCCCTCGCCGATTTTCTCTGCCAGTGTACGGGTTGCCTCAATATCATTGGTTGCAAGAGTTGTGACGGGGATGTCGCTGTTGACACCGTTATCATAGCAGAAAATCGGTATGCCGGCATCCTTGGCCTTCTGCATTGTTGCGACTACCGCTTCCTGATCGATCGCACCGATGCATATCGCATCCGGCTTTGCTGCAACTGCGGTCGCAAACATATCGAGCTGTGCCGCCGCATCTCCCGAGACTGCCGGGGCATCATAAGTAAGATTCACGCCCAGATCCTTCGCTGCCGCTTCACAGCCAAGTTTGAGCGTACGGTGATACTGGTGGACTGCCGACTTGTCGCACACCCAGATGTTGTATGCGCCAGTAGTGTTCGCTGCTTTGTTTTCGGCTGCCGCAGTGCTCTCCGCCGCTGGGGCTGTCTGCTGACCGCAAGCGCACAAAACAAGGATCATGCACAAGGTCATAATCAACGCAATAACTTTTCTCATTTGAATTCCTCCTGTTTTTTGTTTTATTTCGCAGTGTATGCTTCCACTGCAGATCACATTTTATATATGGCCGAATTCCAAATCTATTTCCTTGGATCAATTTGGCCATCCATACTATTTCTACTTTGAGGGACAGTAGTATCCCATATAATATATGCCGGGATTGTGAATCATGTATATCTTGCCTGTATATCATGCTTGGGTTCATGTCAATATTAACTCATAAGGCCCGATATAGCAACCGTTTTTTCTGTATTGTAGGTATAATTTTCTGAACAAGGCACTTGACTTTGCACCGCATATATATTATGCTGTGCAAAGATTGGAGGACTGATGCATTTGCCAGAGCATGAAAAAAATATTCCGCTCAAATATCTTGCTTCCGTTGCCGGCGGCAGCAAAAGGCTCGTCCGGTGCCGCCATTTCAATCAAAACAGCGATATATGGATACTTGACGAACACGCACATAATTTTGTTGAACTTATTTACTTTCTCAACGGTGAAGCTCAAGTGGAAACATCTCAAGGAAAAACAAATTTGACACTCTATGATGTGCTCATACACCCTTCAAACGTCAAACACCATGAATTTGTTGACCTGCACATGCGGCAGGAAATAATCAACCTTGGCGTTGAGGTCGAGTCCGATTTCGATATGGGTGATTCTTTTGTTCTGAAAGATAATACCGGCAACATCCGGCGCATCTTTCGTATGCTTGACTATCATTTCAACGCTTCTGATCTGATGCATGAGGAGCTGGAGGATCAACTTCTGTGCCTGCTGTTCGTCTATCTTCAGAAAAGTGCACATGAACAGATCTGCTCGGAGTATAGCATCATTGACCGTGTGGTGGAGTATGTACAGGAGAACTACCGCAGCTCGCTGAGTGTCAAAGAACTGGCTGATTACGCACACGTCAGCGAGTCCTATCTTTCAAGGCTGATGTCATTCCATATTGGTATTCCGCCCATGAAGTATGTCAACACCATACGCATTGAAAATGCCAAACAAGCGCTCAAGTCTGACACACCGATCGCACAGATAGCCGCATTGGTCGGTTTTATGGAGCAAAAATACTTCAGTACGGTCTTCAAGCGTGAGACTGGGCTGACTCCGTCCGAGTATAGAAGCCGCATTCACACAGCCGACTGAATGCTTCTACAAATATGCAAAAGGGTTGTCTCACGAAAATCCGGCCCTCCCCCAAAAAACAAAGGCCCGGCTCTTATACTATTTCTTTAGGGTCTATCTGAAAACCGGAAATATGACCAACAGCGAGGGATTTTTCGTCTGATGAAGC
>OFMM01001020.1_pt1 | contig 14930 bp, 15 predicted proteins | sample 1541811 | NCBI WGS metagenome assembly OFMM01 (sample SAMN04209246, study PRJEB22552) | human gut metagenome | biome: gut; material: feces | host: Homo sapiens | place: USA: Oklahoma
TACAAGAATACCCCCACTTTCGCTTATTGAAAGTGAGGGTTATTTGACAGACTGAAAACGCTTTTAAGCGTTTTATTAAAAACTCGTATAAATCCGGTCATGGCGTGGGAGAATAGGATTACCGCGTTACATATGGATTCATCCGGTAGCGTGGGTATTGATGCACGGAGAGTGAACACTATGACGGAACCATCAGTCAAACGGGGCGACATATTCTATGCCGACCTGTCGCCGGTCGTGGGCAGCGAGCAGGGAGGGACCCGGCCTGTTCTGATCGTGCAGAACGACACCGGAAACCGCCATTCCCCCACGGTCATTGCGGCGGCCATCACCAGCCAGACGGGGAAAGCCCGGCTTCCTACCCATATCAATATCGCGGGGGGAAGTGTGGGGTTAAGCAAGGATTCCATCATCCTTCTGGAGCAGATTCGCACCATCGATAAGCGCCGCCTGCGGGAGCACATGGGGCATCTGGACGAAAACCAGATGGCGCAGGTGGACGACGCCATTGCCGTCAGCTTCGGCCTTCCCGGCGGCGGACGGGCAACATGATTCATAATGAAGCCCCCTGCGGCATAGAATGCGGCAGGGGGCGTTGCATTTGGAAGAAAATTACGGCGTATATTTCGGAAACCGTCCGGTGGGAAAGGTGCAGGTGACAAGGCAGGGGCTTTACTATCATTTCCTGTGCCGCTGCGAGCTGACCGGGGACGTGATGTGCAGACTCTGGGTAACTTGCGCTGACAAGTGGGAAAGTCTGGGGCTGGTGGTGCCGGTGGACGGCGGCTTCGGGCTGAACACCTCGCTGCCAATTAAGCGGCTGGGGGAAGGAGAACTGACATTTTCACTCCTGCCCAAGCATGACAAGCCCTCCGGGAAATTTATCCCCATTTCCCCGGAGGAACCCTTTGCCTACATAGAGCGCCTGAAAAAAAGCTATCTGGTTCGGAAAGGGGAACAGGTGGGGATCGAGATTCCGGAATAACAAAATGGCAGGAACGGTTTCCGTTTCTGCCATTTTGACGTTACAGTTCGATTTCCAGCCCCACCGGGCAGTGGTCGGAGCCCAGGATGTCCGAATAGATGGGGGTGGCGGTGATTTTGTCCGCAATGCGGTCGGAGACGAGGAAATAGTCAATGCGCCAGCCCGCGTTGTTCGCCCGGGCATTGAACATGTAGCTCCACCAGGTGTACGCGCCGGTGGCGTCCGGATGGAGACGGCGGAAAGAGTCGGTGAACCCGGCGTCCAGAAGCCGCCCGAAGCTCTCCCGCTCCTCGTCGGAGAAGCCCGCGTTGCCCCGATTGGAGGCGGGATTTTTCAGGTCGATTTCCTGATGGGCGACGTTCAGGTCGCCGCAGGCGATGACGGGCTTGCGCTTGTCCAGCTTGCTGAGATAGGCCCGAAAGGCTTCGTCCCATTTTAGCCTGTGGTCAATGCGGGCAAGCCCCCGCTGGGCGTTGGGGGTGTAGCAGGTGACGAGGAAGAAGCCAGGATATTCCAGCGTAATGAGCCGCCCCTCGGTGTCCAGCTCCGGCTGTCCAAGACCGTAGCGCACGGAGACGGGGGCTTGCTTCGCGAAGATGGCCGTGCCGGAATAGCCCTTTTTCTCGGCGTAGTTCCAGTATTGACTGTAGCCTTCCAGCGGAAGGTCGATCTGTCCTGCTTGCAGTTTCGTTTCCTGTAAGCAGAAAAAGTCAGCATCCAGCGCGTTGAAGGCGTCCAGAAAGCCCTTGCCCACACAGGCGCGCAGGCCGTTGGTATTCCAGGAAATGAATTTCATTTGGTTTCCTCCGTTGTGGAAGCGGTGCTGTCGTCAATGAGGGTCAGACTGTCCCGGCTCATGGTGACGCTTCGGCTTCCGCTGGTGATGGTGACCTCGTCCACGCCGGTGATGGACAGGGTGGTCATGGTCAGACAGGCGCAGGCGAGGGTGAATTCCGTGTCCGTCATGGTAAAAGAGGTGTCTGTCAGCTCCAGCGTGATGGTGCCGTCCTCCCGGCTGACCCTAAGAAGCCGTGTTCCCCATGGCAGGGGAGAGACCAGCTCGTCGCTGGACGGGCCGATCAGGTACAGGGAAAGAAGGTAGCGAAGATCATCCGCGTGGCCGGAAGCCTCCCGCTGCTCGCTGGAGATCACCCCGTCCTCCGCGCCGTATTGGTATTCCCGCCGGGGATAGTAAAAGGTGACGGGGTTCTTCATCAGCTCGCCGGAACAGCCGGGCAGAAACAGGCACAGGCAGAGAAGAAGACATAGAAACCGCTTCATGACTTGTCCACCTCCGTGTCAAAGGCGGGGAAGGTGACGGTAAAGACGGTACCCTTGCCCACCGTACTGGAAACGGAAATTTCGCCCCGGTTGCGCTGGACAATGGTGCGGACGATGGCAAGCCCCAGTCCACTGCCGCCGCTTTTCCGGGAACGGGCCTTGTCCACCCGGTAAAACCGCTCGAAAATGTGCTCCAGCGCATCCTCCGGGATGCCCATGCCCGTGTCGCTGACGGTGAGCACCGCATTGTCCTCCTGACGGCCGAGATGCACCGTCAGTGTTCCGCCGGGCAGGTTGTACTTGATGCCGTTTTCCATCAGGTTGAAAACGATCTGGTACAGGTCGTCCTCCAGAATCAGGACGGGGGTGTCCTCGTCCAGCTCTAAGCAGAAGGTCACGCCCGACCAGCTGGCGTTCGTCCGGAGCATTTTCGCCACCCGCTGCACCGTGGGCGCCATATAGATGATCTCGCTTTCCTGTGGCTGGGGATTTTCGGCTTTGGTGAGGGAAAGCAGCTTGGCGGTCATGCGGTTTAAGCGGTCGGCCTCGTTGCCGATGTCCTCCACGAACTCCTTCACCGTGTCCATATCCATGTTGTTCTGCAAAATGGAATCGGTCAGCAGCTTGATGGAGGCCAGAGGGGTTTTCAGCTCGTGGGAGGCGTCGGAAACGAACTGACTGCGCTTGCGCTCGGAGGTTTGCAGCCGCTCTGTCAGGTCGTTGAATTCCTCGCCCAGAACGGTCAGCTCATCGCTGCCGCCCATGTCCACCTTGTGGGAGTAATCCCCCTCCCGGATGATGCGCATGGAGGCCATGATCCGGTTCAGACGCCGGGAGAAGGCGTTGGAAAAGGCCACGGAGAAGGCTGCAACGATAATCTCCAGCATCAGCGTGATGCGAAGCAGGGTCTGCTGGAGAGATTTGATCAGTGTGCCCTGCGTGGTATCGTACTCCGTCATGTATACGCAGCCCACCACGGTGCCATAGTAGACGATGGGGGTCGCCGCGCGGGAGTCGGTAATGCCGTCGTGGTACGTCCATGTAAAGACGTTGTTCCCCTCCGGGGCCTGCTTACTGACGGTAAGCGCCTGTAAGATCTCCGGAAGCAGAACGTAGGTGCCCACGGAAGCGCCGCTGCTGTCATACAGCGCCGCGCCGCTGTGGTCGGTGACCACGAGCCGGGTGACCTTCAGGCTTTCCAGCTGGTTGACGATGCCGGTGACGGTGGAGCTGTTCAGCACCTCCAGAGTGGATATTTCGTCGGAAGCAAGCAGACATTTTTCAATCATGGAGGCTTCCTTGCTCTGGTAGAACAGCTTATGGCTGACGCCGGAGCAGTAGATATTCAGAAAAAACAGCACGACCAGCGTGACCACCACATAGGTCATGGCATACCGGAACTGGGTATTGCCGTAGCCCCGGAAGCCGGTCTTTTTACTTGCGGAAATAATAGCCAACGCCCCATTTCGTTAAAATGTACTTCGGCTCTGCCGGATTTTCCTCCAGCTTTTCCCGCAGACGGCGAATGTGGACGTCCACGGTGCGGATGTCGCTGCGGTATTCATAAGCCCAGATGGTGTCCAGCAGCGCTTCCCGGGAGTAGACCCGGTTGGGATTGCGCATGAGAAACTCAATGACGTCGAATTCCTTTGCGGTCAGATCGGCCAGCTGGCCGTTCCGGTAGGCGTTCCGGGCGTCCAGGTCCAGCGTGATGGTGCCGATGGTCAGGCTGTTTCCCGCGGCCTTTTCCTCGGTGCGTCCGGCGCGGCGCAGCAGGGCGCGGATTCTCGCCTTCAGCTCTAAGATGTTAAAGGGCTTGGTCAGGTAATCGTCCGCTCCGTGGTCGAAGCCGATAAGCTTGTCCATGTCGTCGCCCTTGGCGGTGAGCATGATGATGGGCACGTCGGAAAACTCCCGAATCTTGGCGCAGGCGGAAAGGCCGTCCATGTTGGGCATCATCACGTCCAGCACCACAAGGTCGGGGTGCTGGGTTTGCACGGCCTGCACGGCTTCCAGACCGTCGCTGCCGGTGATGACCTCGTAGCCCTCGTTCTGCAAATTGAAGCGAATGCCCTTTACCAGAAGGGCCTCGTCGTCCACAACTAGAATTTTCATTTTCATCCTCCGATTGTAATAAGGTCAAGTATGGCTTCCAGACGCTTTTCTCCGATACCCTCCACGTTCTTAAGCTCATCGGTGGAAAGAAAGCTGCCGTTTTCCTCCCGGTATGCAATGATGCGCTGGGCAAGAACCTCTCCGATGCCGGGAAGTGCCGTGAGCTGCTCCGCGTCCGCCCGGTTGATGTCGATGGGGAAAGTAACGGCCACTGTTTCCGGGGTGGTCGGCTCCGGAAGGGTGGTCTGGGGCGGAAGCGTCTGCATGGCGGCGGGAACGGACAGCTCTACGCTGCAGTGATTGCCGTTTCTGCCCAGAAAGAAGCCAAGGGTGAATACGGCGAAAAGAAGGGTTACGGCGATCAGAATGCTGAGCCGTGGTTTTTTCATGGGAATCTGCCTCCCGGATTGACTAGAGGGGGAAAAGCTGTTATAATATCTCCATCATTATACACGACTTTTCACCGCCGGACAAGTCCGGTGAAGAAATATTGAGGGGAAAATATGAAAAAATTGAGATTGCTAAGCTTGCTCCTGTGCGCCGCGCTCCTTTGTCAGATAGCGATTCCGGCGTCTGCCGCGGAAACCGGCGCGTCAACGCAGGAAACGCAGCCCGCCGAGCAGCAGGCTGCCCAGATCCCCTTCGGCCGGGTCTGCATCGATAACGGCTGCCGCACTCTGAACGGTATGCGCCCTCTGGCGGGAAGCGACAGCCGGCTGGATACGGCGCTGGCGGCCTTCGCCTATGAGACGAATACCGAGACAGTCATCTACTCCTATAACCCCGATACCAAGCTGCCCACCGGTACCCTTGCCAAGATAGTCACGGCGCTGGTGGCGATCGAAAACAGCAATCTGGACGACATTGTCACCTGCTCTGACGGCATCCAGTCCAAGGTGCCGGGAAGCAGTCTGAAAATGAAGCCAAATCTGAAAAGCGGCGAGCAGCTGACTGTGAACGATCTGCTTCACGCGCTGCTGATGATCGGCGCCAATGATGCCGCCGTGGCGCTGGCGGAGCATGTGGCCGGTACGACTGACCGCTTCAAGGAAATGATGAACGACCGGGTCAAGCAGATGGGCTGCATCAGCACGGAGTTCGGCAACATTTCCGGTCTGGATACGGCGACGTCCTACACCACCGCCCGGGAAATGGTGAAGATCACCATGGAAGCGACGAAAAATGAGACTTTCGCGGAAATTTTCAAGACGGGAACCTATAAAATTCCCGCAACGAATCTTGTGAGTGACGAGCGCCCTCTCACCACCACAAACTATCTGGTTGACGACCACGTCATCACACAGTTCATGAGCTCCCGCTATACCGGCGGCATTGCCAGCTATACGGAGAATTCCGGGGCGAGCATCGTCGGCACAGCGGAACACAATAACATGCGGGTCATTTTCGTGGTTTTGGGTGCTGCCCGTAAGACGACCGAGAAGGGCATCGTGGAAACCTATGGTAACTTTGAAGAAATAACCGAACTTGCCAATTACGTTTTCAACAACTATAAGGTCAACCGCATCATTTACGATGGCATGGCGGTGAACCAGTGGCCGGTGTCCGGCGGTGAATGTCAGGTAGTGGGACAGTCCTTTACGGACGTGGATACGGTGGTTCCCGCCGGTGTTCAGATGAAGAATTACGTCATGAACTACACCGTGGAGGGCGGCGGCCTGACCGCACCTATCAAGAAGGACGATAAGATCGCCACGATGGAGGTCTGGTATCAGAATTCCTGCGTCACGGAGGTGGAGCTGTACGCCATGGCGGACGTCCGGGCGACGGGGGACACCGGCGTGTCCATCCGCTCCAACGGAGAGAAGGACGGCGTCGGCGGCTCCGGGGTGCTGTCCACCATCGGAACCATCTGCGTGATCGGTCTGGGGCTTGTGGGCGCGTATCTGGCCTTCAATTCCTTTATGCGCTCCCGCATCCGCGCCCAGCGCCGCCGGAGACGGGCAGAACGCAGGAGGAGCCGGTAACGATGCTGAACTGGGACGGACTGAAAAGCGTCTGCGCCGACTGCACTCGCTGCGGCCTGTGCGAGACGAGACATAACGTGGTGTTCGGCGTGGGGAATGAGGACGCGGACATCATGTTCGTGGGAGAAGGCCCCGGGGAACAGGAGGACTTGAAGGGGCAGCCCTTTGTCGGCCCGGCGGGAAAGCTGCTGGACGATATGCTGTGCATCATTGACCTGAGCCGGGAGACGAACTGCTATATTGCCAACATCGTCAAGTGCCGCCCGCCCCACAACCGTGACCCCCTGGAGACGGAACAGGACGCCTGCATCGGCTATCTGCGCAATCAGGTGGCGCTGGTAAAGCCGAAGATCATCGTCTGTCTTGGGCGCATCGCCGCCAAGCGGCTGATCGACGCGGACTACCGCATTACGAGGCAGCACGGCCAGTGGGTGGAACGGAACGGCGTCTGGATGACGGCGATATACCACCCGTCGGCGCTGCTGCGGGATGTATCCAAGCGCCCGGAGACCTTTGATGATCTGCTCGCCATCCGGGCGAAAATCCGGGAAATAGATGCAAATATGTGAAAAATCCGCTGTTTTCGGAAACGAAAACAGCGGATTTCTGCTCGTTAACAAACGGAATCGTTGCCTGCCTTATGAAGAAATTGCATTATGGCTGCCGGTGACGGAAAACTCCACCCACTCGGCGATGTTCGTGGCATGGTCGCCGATGCGCTCAAAGTATTTGGCGATCATCAGCAGGTCAAGGGCGTATTCTCCCTCGGCGGGGTTCTTGGCGATCATGTCGATCAGACCGCTCTTGATCCGGGTGAAGTAGTTGTCCACCACGTCGTCATGCATCTGCACGGCCTTGGCGAGATATACGTCCTGCTTGACGTAGGCGTCCACGCTGTCCGTGACCATGGCAATGGTCTCCTTTGCCATCTCCCGGATCTTGGGGTATTCTTCATGGGGATGGGCGATCATGCAGGGGACGATCTCCACAATGTCCTCCGCCTGGTCGCCGATCCGCTCCATGTCCGTGATCATTTTCAGCGCGGCGGAGACGGCACGCAGGTCCCGCGCCACCGGCTGTTGGCGCAGAAGCAGACGCATACAGATGGTCTCGATGGTGCGCTCCTCTTCGTCGATCTTCGCGCCGACCTTGGAGACCTTCTCCCCCAGCTCTTTCGTGTAGGAGCCCAGCGCCTGGGTGGCAAGGGAGATGATCTCCTCGCACAGGGAACCCATTTCCGTCAGTTCCTGATTCAGCAGCAGAAGCTGCTCTTCAAATAATTCCCGCATTATCCGAACCTCCCCGTGATGTAATCTTCTGTCCGTTTGTCCAGAGGCTGAGAGAAAATCTGTTCCGTTCCGCCGAATTCCACCAGCTCGCCCAACAGGAAGAACGCGGTGTAATCAGAGATACGGACGGCCTGCTGCATGTTGTGGGTGACGATGACGATGGTATAGTCTTTCTTGAGAGACGCGGCCAGTTCCTCAATTTTCAAGGTGGAAATGGGGTCAAGAGCGGAGGTCGGCTCGTCCATGAGAAGTACCTTCGGCTCCACCGCCAAGGCTCTCGCGATGCAAAGCCGCTGCTGCTGGCCGCCGGAAAGACCCAGAGCATTCTTTTTCAGCCGGTCTTTTACCTCGTCCCAGATGGCGGCGTCCCGGAGGGAGCGCTCCACGATCTCGTCCAGCTTGGCCTTGCTGTGAATGCCGTGGGTGCGGGGGCCGTAGGCGATGTTGTCGTAAATGCTCATGGGGAAGGGGTTGGGCTTCTGGAACACCATGCCCACTTCCTTGCGCAGGTTGTTGACCTCTGCCTGAAAAATGTCCTTGCCCTCGTAGCGCACGTCTCCCGTGATCCTCACGCCGGGGATCAGATCGTTCATGCGGTTCAGGGTTTTTAAGAATGTGGATTTGCCGCAGCCGGAGGGGCCGATGAGGGCGGTGATGCTGTGCTCCGGGACGGTGATGTTAATGGATTTCAGTGCCTGGGTATCCCCGTACCAGAGGCACAGATTTTTCGTGGTAATCATGTCAGCCAATTCGATTCTTCCTCCCATAATACTTACTTACCAGAGACGCGGACAGGTTAATGAGAAATGCCAGCACCATCAGAATGGCGGCAATGGCAAAGGCGACTCCGAATTCTCCCTGCTCCTTGGCGTAGACGTACAGGGCAACCGTCAATGTCGCGCCCGCGCTGTTTCTCGCAGCCCAGAAGCCGCCCACCACATGGGCAAATCCGGCGGTGAACAGCAGCGCGGCAGACTCACCCAGAATGCGGCCGATGGAAAGGATGCAGCCGGTGACGATTCCGTCCACGCAGTTGGGAAGCACCACCGTGCGGATGACCCGCCACTTTCCCGCGCCCAGACCGAACGCGCCCTCCCGGTAGCTCTGGGGCACGGTTTTCAGGCTTTCCTGCGTGTTGCGCATGATGGTGGGCAGGTTCATGATGACAAGGGTCAGCGCGCCTGCCAGCAGGGAAGTGCCCATATTGTTGGAAAACAGCAGCATACCCACAAGACCGTAGATGATGGAGGGAATACCGGAAAGGGTCTCGGCGGCGTACTCAATGACCGCGACGACCTTTTTATTGTGGGCGTACTCCGTCAGATAGATCGCCGCGCCCACGCCAAGGGGAAGCACCAGAATCAGGGTGTAGATGATGATGTACAGGGTATTGAGAATGTCCGGCAGAATGCCGATGCGGTCGGCAAGGTAGCTGGGCTTGGTGCTGAGCAGCTCCCATGTGATGTTGGGAATACCCTTCGCTAGAACGTAGACCATGAGAAACAGGGTCAGTCCGGCGGTCAGCGCGGTGGCAAGATACATCCCGCCCCGAACCGTCCAGAGAAACAGCTTTCGTTTTTTGGAAATCATTTTGCTTTGTCTCCCTTCAGGAAGAAATTCAGAGCGGCGTTAATGAGCATGATGAACAGGAACAGCACCAGCGCGATGGAGAACAGCGCCTGCTTTTGCAGGCCGCTGGAATAGGACATTTCGCTTGCCACGGCGGTGGTGAGGAAGCGGACGCTCTGAAACAGGGAAGTGGGCATATTGGGGACGTTGCCTGCCACCATCATGACGGCCATGGCCTCGCCGATGGCTCTGCCCACGCCCAGCACTACGGCGGCGGCAATGCCGCTTTTGGCGGCGGGGACAGAGACACGGAAATAGGTCTCCTCAGGCGTCGCGCCCAGCGCAAGGGAAGCGTCCTCGTATTCCTTCGGCACCGCTTCCAGTGCAGTGATGGACATTTTGATAATGGAGGGCAGAATCATCACAGCGAGGACGATGATGGCGGCGAACAGGCTGGAGCCGTCGGGAATGTGGAAGAGCTTCCGCAGTCCCGGCACCAGCACCATCATGCCGACAAGGCCGTAAACCACGGAGGGAATGCCCGCCAGCATGGAGACTGCCTGCTCCATAAAGCGTTTGACGGGCTTTGGCGCCATTTTCGCCAGATACACCGCCGTCAGGAATCCGATGGGTACGCCGATGGTGACAGCCCCGGCGGTTCCGTAGACGCTGGTGAGAATGAAGGGGAGAATGCCGTATTCCGGCTGCGCCGCCGTGGACGCCCATTTCTTGCCGAACAGGAAATGGAACAGGCCGATCTGACGGATGGCGGGAATTCCGGAGATGATTAAGTATATGGTGATCAGAAGCACGCAGCCCACGGTGATCAGTCCGAGAATCAGGAAAATACCGTGGACGACGGCCTCAAAAATGTTTGATTTATGTTTCATGTTATCAGCCTTTCGAGAAGGTTTACCATCTTACCGAATTGAGAAAACGGCAGTTGGCTCCCCCGATGGGGGAGCCTTTGTTCGCTTGTTTTAGCCGTTGGCGGGAACCACGCCGGAAGCGGTGATGATGTCATTGGCCTGACCCTTGGTGGCGTAGTCGAAGAACGCCTGAGCAACGGGGCTGAGCTCAACGCCTTCCTTGGTGACCAGCACGAAGGGACGCTGGATGAGGTAGGTGCCGTCCTTAACGGTCTCCTCGGTGGGAGTCACGCCCGCGACCTTCAGAGCTTTGACGGAATCCTTGACGGAGGCGAGAGAGGCGTAGCCGATGGCGTCGGGGTTCTGGGCGACCGCGGTGATGACATCGCCGGTGGAGGTCAGCTCCTGACGGTACTTGCACTTGTCAACGGTCTCGGTCAGTTCCTCGAAGCCGCTGCGGGTGCCGGAGCCGGCTTCACGGCCGACCAGAACGATCTCAGCGTCAGCGCCGCCGACCTCGGACCAGTTGGTGATCTCGCCGGTGTAGATTTTGGCGATGGTCTCGATGTCCAGATCTTCCACGGTGTTGGCGGGGTTGACGATCATGGCGATGCCGTCGTAGGCAAGGACGGTGCCGACCAGACCGGACGCAACCTCGGAATCCTTCAGCGCACGGGAGGACAGGCCGATGTCGCAGCGGCCTTCGGACACGGCGGTGATGCCGGAGCCGGAGCCGGTGGGGTTATAGGTGAAGTTTACGCCGGAGTTCGCTTCCATGAAGGCTTCACCCAGAGCGCCGATGACCTTCTCCATGGAGGTGGAGCCGTCAGTGGCGACGGTGCCAGTCAGAGCAGCGGCAGTTGCGGGGGCTTCGGTCTGGGGAGCGGCGGCCGTCTGTGCCGGGGTCTCGGCAGGAGCGGCGGTGGGGGCGGGCTGGCTCTGAGAGCAGCCGGCCATGGCGACAACAAGCATGGCAATCAGTGCAATGGAAATGACTTTTTTCATAATCTTACTTCTCCTTGTAGGCTTTATTTTTGATGTACTCGGGATTTATCCTACGATTCGCATTTTACTAGTTTAATGTAAATTCCAAAATCTTCGCTATGTAAAATCAAAATCAAAGAGCAAAGCGAATTGTAAAGAATGAAAAGTCCTTGACAGAGACGCACGATTCTTCTAAAATAGGAGTGAAGGGTGATACCGCCCTCCATTGGATAGACAATACTTTCGCGGAAAAGGAGACGCTATGTATCGTATTTTGGATTTGAATCCCCAGCTTGAGCCTTTCGCCGGGGATATTGATTTGCGGATGCACCTGTACCGGTCGGCAAAAAAACGTATTCTGTCCGAGGGACAGAGCCTGAATGATTTTGCCAACGCTCACATGTACTTTGGCTTCCATCATGTGGATGGCGGCTGGTACTACCGGGAGTGGGCGCCCAGCGCCTACCAGCTGTATCTGGAGGGCGAATTCAACGGCTGGAACCAGACCTCCCACCCGCTGACCAATCTGGGCAACGGCAACTGGGAGCTGTATCTCCCCGGCGACGACGCCCTGTGGGACGGCTGCAAGGTCAAGACTGTGGTGGACGCCAACCTGACCCGCACGGAGCACATCCCCCTGTATGCCCGCCGGGTGGTGCAGAACAAGCAGAACATCACCTTCGAGTGCGAGGTGGTGGATGACCGTAAGGCATTCCCGTGGACGGACAAGGGCTTTACCGGCGAGGACGAGCTGTATATCTATGAGGCCCACATTGGCATGGCGCAGGAGGAGGGCAAGGTCGGTTCCTACCGGGAGTTTGCCGACAACATCCTGCCGAGAATCCACAAGGCGGGGTACAATACCCTCCAGCTCATGGCCATTATGGAGCATCCCTATTACGGCTCCTTCGGCTATCAGGTGAGCAGTTTCTTCGCTGCTTCCTCATGGTTCGGAAAGCCGGAAGACCTGAAATATCTGGTGAACAAAGCGCACGCCATGGGCATCCGGGTGCTGCTGGACGTGGTGCATTCCCACGCCGTCAAGAATACCGCCGAGGGCATCAATATGTTTGACGGCACCACCTGGCAGTTCTTCCACGACGGCCCCAAGGGCGACCATCCTGCGTGGGGAACAAAGTGCTTTGACTACGGCAAGACCGGCGTTATCCACTTCCTGCTGTCCAACCTGAAATTCTGGATGACGGAGTACCATTTTGACGGCTTCCGCTTTGACGGCGTGACCTCCATGCTGTACCATGACCACGCCCTCGGTACGGACTTCACCTCCGACGGCAAGTATTTCTCCTACAACACCGACACCGAGGCGGTGACGTATTTGCAGCTTGCCAATGAGCTGATCCGTCAGGTGAACCCCAAGGCCATCACCATCGCCGAGGACATGTCCGGTATGCCCGGCATGTGCCTGCCCATTGCGGACGGCGGCATCGGCTTTGATTACCGGCTGGGCATGGGACTGCCGGATATGTGGATCAAGGCGGTGAAGGGGCAGGACGAATTCTGGGACATCAATCAGATGTGGGGCAGTATGTGCCTGCGCCGTCCCGGAGAGAAAACCGTGGCCTATGTGGAGTCCCACGACCAGGCGCTGGTGGGCGACCAGACGATGATCTTCCGCCTGGCCGGGGCGAACATGTACACCGACATGAACAAGGACTGCCACAACCCTGTGATCGACCGTGCCATTGCCCTGCACAAGATGATTCGTCTGTTCACGCTGTCCGGCGGCGGAGAAGCGTACCTCAACTTCATGGGCAACGAGTTTGGCCATCCCGAATGGATCGACTTCCCCCGGGAGGGCAACGGCTGGAGCTTCCATTACTGCCGCCGCCAGTGGAGCCTGAAGGACAACGGAATGCTCAAATACCAGTGGTTGGGTGACTTTGACGAGGATATGGTTCGTTTGACCAAGGAAAACCGGATTTTCGACCAGCGCATGGCAGACCTGCTGCTGATGAAAGCGCCGGAGCAGACCCTTGCCTACTACCGCCACGGGCTGGTGTTCGTGTTCAACTTCCACTTCGGTAATTCCCTGAATAACGTTCTTGTCCCGGTTCGCCAGCCGGGGGAATACACGGTTGTCCTGTCCACCGACGATGAAAAGTACGGCGGCTTCGGAAATGTGGCGGAAAAGACATATGCAACCAAGCGTTTTGACGGTAGGGACTACATTGAACTGTACATCCCCGCGAGAACCGGCTTCGTGCTGAAGGAAAAGGTGATCCTTCCCGAAACGCCCGCAGCCCCGAAAAAAGCAGCGAAATAACGGAAGACGGCGTGACCGGGTTAGGTCACGCCGTTTTTGTGCGAAAATATGCAGTAAAACAAATTGACGTGTGCAGGAAACTTTGTGCATTTCATAGATTTCTTGACTTTTGAGACGAAAAATGAATTTTTGCCCAATCTGATGTTGCATTTTTGGGGCTTCGGACATATAATATACACGTAAAACTTGTCAAAATGCCGAAAGGATGATCGATATGACTCCCTATTCCTGCATGACCCGGGAAGAACTGGAACGTGAATACGGCAGTGTGCTGGCGTCCTACGAAGCCTGCAAGGCGCAGGGGCTGAATCTGAATATGGCCCGCGGTAAGCCCGCCAAGAAGCAGCTGGATCTGGTCAGCGGCCTTCTGACCGTGCTGCAGACTCCTGAGGACTGCTTCGACGACGGCGTGGACGCCCGGAATTACGGCGAACTGGCGGGTATTCCCAGTGCCCGGAGGTACTGGGCGGATGTGCTGGGCTGCAAGGCGGATCAGGTGTTCGTCGGCGGCGCGGCTTCCCTGAATATGATGTTCGACGTGGTGTCCCGCGCCTACACCCACGGACTGCTCCACAGCCCCAAGCCATGGTGCCGGGAGGAAAAGGTGAAATTTCTCTGCCCCGCCCCCGGATATGACCGGCATTTCCAGATCGGCGAGTTCTTCGGCGCGGAGCTGATTCCCGTCCCCATGACTCCCGAAGGCCCGGATATGGACGTGGTGGAGGAGCTGGTGAAGGACCCGCAGGTCAAGCTCATATGGACGGTTCCCAAATACTCCAACCCCGACGGAATTATTTACTCCGACGAGACCATCCGCCGCTTTGCCCACTTGAAGCCCGCTGCCCCGGACTTTGCCATCATCTGGGACAACGCCTACGGCGTCCACGAATTCGAGGGCGACTATGTCCCGTTCCCGGACATCCTCTCTCTGTGCGACGAGGCGGGACGGCCGGATATGGTCTATGAGTTCGCGTCCACCTCCAAGATCACCTTTGCCGGCGGCGGCATTTCCTGCATGGCTGCCAGCGAGGCCAATATCTGCTATTTCACCGGTATTTTCGGCGTGCAGATGATCTCCTACGACAAGGTCAACCAACTGCGCCACGTACTGTTTTTGCAGGATAAGGCACACACGCTGGCGCTGATGCAGAAGCACGCTGCCATACTGCGGCCTAAGTTCCGGTGTGTGCTGCGCTGCCTGGAGCGGGAGATCGCGCCGCTGGGCATCGCCGCGTGGCAAAAGCCCACCGGAGGCTATTTCGTATCCGTGAACACCCTGCCGGGGCTGGCCAAACGGACGCTGGCGCTGTGCAAGGAGGCCGGCGTGACCATGACCGGCGCGGGCGCTACCTTCCCCTATGGCGTCGACCCGCAGGACAGCAACATCCGTATTGCCCCCTCCTTCCCGCCTGTGGAGGATGTGGAGAAGGCCATTGCCGTTTTCTGCACCTGCGTAAAGATGTCTGCATTGGAGAAGCTGGGCGTATGAGATACAAGGGAAGCGTTTACCGTCCGCCCTCTGAGGCGTACAGCCTCATCGTGCAGGTGACCTACGGGTGCAGCCACAAC
>OFMM01001027.1_pt1 | contig 14864 bp, 13 predicted proteins | sample 1541811 | NCBI WGS metagenome assembly OFMM01 (sample SAMN04209246, study PRJEB22552) | human gut metagenome | biome: gut; material: feces | host: Homo sapiens | place: USA: Oklahoma
CAGCTGCTCGAGCGAGACCTGCTCAATGCCGGCCTCGGCGGCTTCCGCGTGCTCGTGGCGCGCATAGCCCAGCACGCGGGCGCCAAAGGCCTTAAAGAGACGACCCGTGGCGCAGCCGATTTTGCCGCAACCCACGATGCCGACGGTCTTGCCGCAGATCTCGGTGCCCATAAGACCGGCGCTCGTCTTGCCGGCACGAACGGCGGCGTCGGCAGTGCCCACCTTGCGGAGCACATCGATGGTAAGGCCAAGGGTGAGCTCGGCCACCGAAACGTCGGAGTAGCCGGCACAGTTGCGTACCTCAACACCGCGCTCGCGGCAGGCGGAAAGCCCCACGTGGTCGATGCCGGTAAAGGCGACGGCGATCATCTTGAGCGCGCTGGCGCCGGCGACGACCTCGGCAGGGTAGGGGTTGTTGGCGATCATGACGACCTCGGCGCCCTCGCTGCGGCGGGCGAGCTCGGCCGGATCGGTGGTCTTGGTGTCAAAGTAGACAAACTCGTGACCGTCTTCCTTGAGCGGTGCGGCAAGCTCGTCGATGGTCTGCGTGGGTACGCCTAGCGGCTCGAGCAGTGCAATCCTCATCTATGGGCTCCTCTGTATAAACCTATTCGGTAGGGCTGGTATTAGATTGTAGGGTTCTTTGTCGCCAAAGGTACTCTGCATGTAATTTGGCCGAGGTGTGAGCTGTTAGCGTATCATTATCTATCGCTTGTTTGCACTGCTCAGGGAGGGGCCGCGCATGGCGCAGGAACACGATCTGTTTGATGACATTATCGAGATCAGCAAGGGTTTCGATTTCCTTAAAAACCCGCTTGGCGGCGTGACTGACGCGCTCGATCCGTCGACGCCGCAGTGGAATCCTGCCGACTATAAGGAGCGCCCGCGCGGAAACACCATTCCGTGCCTGGCCTGCAAAAACGAGAAGAGCGGCTGCACCGCGTGCATGGATGTGTGCCCGGTCAACGCCGTCGAGGTCGAAGAGGACGCTATCGAGATCCTCGATACCTGTCGCAAGTGCGGCCTGTGCGCTGCTGCCTGCCCGACTGAGGCGATTATCTCGCCGCGCCTGGCGCCCAAAAACCTCTACGACGACATTGTCTCGGCTGCCACGAGCCACGAGACCGCCTACGTTACCTGCACGCGTGCCCTTAAGCGCATGCCGCGAGAGAACGAGGTCGTCGTCGCCTGCGTGGGCGATATTACGGCCGAGACCTGGTTCTCGGTGCTGGCAGACTATCCCAACGTGAGCGTCTACCTGCCGCTGGGCGTGTGCGATAAGTGCCGCAACACCGGTGGCGAGGATATTCTGGGCGAGGCCATCGCCACTGCCGAGGAGTGGGCCGGTACGGGTATGGGCCTGGAGGTCGACCCCAAGAGTCTCAAATGCCACAAGCGCCGCGAGTACGAGCGCAAGGAGTACATGGAAAAGATCGCCCGCACCACGGGCTTGACCGTGACCAAGCTCAACCCGGCAACGGCGGCACTGGCTTCGGTGACGCAGAAGCTCAAGGCCCACCGTCACCAGATCACGCAGCTCGAGCGCACGCTCAACACCATGTGCGGCACCACGACGACCAAGCGTCGCCGTTCGCTCACCCATGGGCGTCAGCTGGTGCTCTCGACGCTGCAGAATCACCCCGAACTTGCCCAGAATATGCAGGTGAGTACGCCGGAGTGCGATTTTGACAAGTGCACGTCGTGCGGCGAGTGCGTCAACGTGTGCCCCACGTTTGCCTGCGATTTGGTGGGAAGCGGTCGCTTTGCACTGGAGTCCACGTATTGCCTAGGTTGCGGAGCCTGCGTCAAGGTGTGCCCCGAGCATGCGCTCAAGCTGGTCGAGCACGATGCGTCCAATCTGGTCGTTGTCGACCCCGAGGCCGAGGAAAAGGCCGCTCAGAAGGCCAAGGCCCACGAGGAGGCCGAGAAGGTCAAGGCCGAGGCAAAGGCCAAGCTCGATAAGATGCTCGACCAAGTGGAGAAGCTCGCGGACTAGCCAGCGACCCCCAATCTCTGCTTCATTTGCGCCGCCGCGGTGTCCGGATTCGCCCGGATGCTGCGGCGGCGCTATACTTATACGGTTTGAAGTACCTGTACCAAAAGGAGCTGTCGTGTCCCTTTCCATCGGTATCGTGGGCCTGCCCAACGTGGGCAAGTCGACGCTGTTCACCGCGCTTACCAAAAAGACCGGCCTTGCCGCCAACTACCCGTTTGCCACGATCGACCCCAACGTGGGTATCGTCGACGTGCCCGATAGCCGCCTGCAAAAGCTCGCCGACATCGTCAACCCGGGTCGCATTGTGCCGGCGACGGTCGAGTTCGTCGACATCGCAGGTCTGGTGAAGGGCGCTAACGAGGGCGAGGGTCTGGGCAACCAGTTCCTGGCAAACATCCGCGAGACCGATGCCATCTGCGAGGTCGTGCGCTACTTTAAGGACCCCAACGTCATGCGTGAGGTGGGCCGCACGGGCGAGTTCGTCGATCCCGCCGGCGACGCCGACACCATCATGACCGAGCTCATCCTGGCCGACATGGGCACGCTCGAGAAGCAGCTGCCCAAGCTCGAGAAGGAGGCCAAGCGCGACAAGGAGCTCATGCCCAAGTTCGAGGTGGCCAAGCGCCTGCTTGCTTGGCTCAACGAGGGCAAGCGTGCCGCGTCCATGGAGATGACTGACGAGGAGCGTGCTGCCGCTAAGGGTCTGTTCCTGCTCACCATGAAGCCCATCCTGTACGTGGCCAACGTGGACGAGGACATGCTCAACGACGACCTGGCGCCCATCGACGGCGTCAAGCCGCTGCCCATCTGCGCCAAGATCGAGGCCGAGCTTTCCGAGCTCGATCCCGAGGATGCCGCCGATTACCTGGAGAGCCTGGGCCTGGAGCAGCCCGGTCTGGACGTGCTCGCGCAGGCTGCCTACAAGCTGCTCGGTCTGCAGTCGTTCTTTACCGCCGGCGAGATGGAGGTCAAGGCCTGGACGGTGCGCCAGGGCGCGACTGCCCCGCAGGCTGCTGGCGTGATTCACACCGACTTTGAGCGCGGCTTTATTAAGGCCGAGGTCATTGGCTATGACGATTACATCGAGCTCGGCGGCGAGCAGGGCGCCAAGGCCGCCGGCAAGCTGCGCATCGAGGGCAAAGAGTACGTCATGGCCGACGGCGACGTCGTGCACTTCCGCTTTAACGTGTAAGGACGACGCATATGTTCAAATATGGCAAAAAAGCTGGCTACATGGGTATTGCGCTGCTCGTACTTGCGGTGATTCCGCTGGTGGTTGCAGCGTGTGTTATCCCCAACATTGGTCCCGAGGTGGCAACAAAGTTTAATGCCGCCGGCGAAGTGACGCGCTGGGGCAAGAGCTACGAGTTGCTGGCGCTGCCGGTGCTCAACCTGCTGCTCGGCGTGGCGACGTACTTTACGGCGGGACGTCAAGCTAAAAACAATGATGACTCCGCCGCCATGGCGCGCATCGTGTGCGAGCGCTACCTGCGCAACGGTTGCATCACGGGTGTGTTCCTCAACGTGATCAACGTTTACTTTATGTACTCGGCGATTACCGGAACGGGCTTTGGCTTTGGTTTCTAGCTTGTCCTTTTAGGCAACGAGCCTACAAGCAAATTCGATGGCTGCTGCGAGGCCGCCGCTCGATCGTGGTTTAAAGACCATGTCGGCGGCGGCCTCGTTTTCGTATCCGGCACCGCGAAGGGCGAGCGCGATACCGGCTTCCAAGAGAAGGGGCAGGCCGCGTTGGCTGGTTGCAATTACGGCAGCCTGATTGAGCGAGCAACTGTGCGTCTGGCATTGGATGGCAAGTTCGCCTTGCGCCGGGCAAGGGACCAGAACAGCGGCGACGCGACTTGATAGCAATGCAAATGCCGTGCGCTCATCGAGCGAAAGGCATGCAGCTTCAACGATGACGAGCTTGGGCGGCGCGCTGTTTGTGCGAAGCGTGGCTCGGTACATGCGGACCGAAGAACCCGACATAGAAAACTCCTGTGTATTCGGCAAAACGTAAACTATAGTTTACGTTTTTGTTCGGCTCCATTTCAAACTCGGCTGCATGGACGAACGTGCGAAACAGATTCTTGGCAGGCGGGTCGAAGAGACACGCAGAGACCTTGGTATCTCCAAGGTTGATTTTTGTGTGGCGACAGGAATCAGCCGACCCTACCTCGACCGAATCGAAGATGGGACGGCAAATTTCACGCTCAAGGTTCTATTTAAGATCGCGCCCGCACTCGGCATGACGGTGTCAGAACTTCTCGAGGGTATCGAATAGGGCGTTCCCCCGCTGCATTTGACGCTCTTTGGGCGGGTCCCCCTGGTTGCGATGTGCAAAATCGCGAGTATTCAGCACCAGTTCGGCCGTAGATGGTAGCTCGAGCGGCTGGCTTTGCCTTTTTGACAGTAGATAATCCACACGCTAAATAAAAATGAGGAATAAATATTTACTAGACGGCCCCTTTGTCCTAAATGTACGTCTAACAATCGGCCGATTCTATGCCTCCGGAGGAGAAATTGCAGAATACTCCGTTTTTTGCACGGCCCGAGGGGGACCACCTGTCGTTTGAGGCTGCGATAAGTGGAACTGCCTTAGGGATTAGGCCATCGGGATGCGGTCGTGGTTGACTTGGCTGTAGAACAGGCGCTGAATCTCTGCCGCATCGCGTGACTGGCCGAGTGCCCACATGGTCTTGGCCACGAGCGTCTCGGTGGTCATGTCATCGCCGCGCAGAATGCCCGGATGATCGGCGTAAGCGCGGCCGACCTCATAAACGCCCAGATCGAGACCCTCTTCGGGGACCTGCGTGGTCATAACGACGGTGCGGCCCGAATCGACCCAGCGGAAAATCGCCTCCTGGAATGACTCGCCGGACTCGCCAAACTCGGGAATACCGCCAATGCCAAAGGTCTCAAGGATTACAGCATCGTAGCTATCGGCTAGGGCGTCGAGGATGCCCGGGTTTACGCCGGGCGTAAGCTTGAGTACAAATACGCGCGGGTCGATGCTGTCGTAGAAATGCACCGGGTTTTCGTCCTGATGCGTGCCGTGAAGCCCGTTGCGCACGATGCGGTCGTTGCGGATATAGGCGATGGGCGGATAGTTGACGCTAATGAACGCGTTAAAGCTCATGGTACGCTGCTTGCGGGCGCGCGTGCCGGCAATGGCGACGCCGCCAAACACAATCGAGACATCGTGCGAGTGCTCGTCGAGCGCATAGAGCAGGCTCTGGTACAGGTTGAGCTTGGCGTCGGTAAATGGATTGCCCATGGGCTTTTGCGAGCCGGTGAGCACGATGGGCTTGGGGCTGTCCTGAATCAGGTAGGAAAGCGCTGCCGCGGTGTAGCTCATGGTGTCGGTGCCGTGCAGAATCACGAAGCCGTCGTGGTCGGCATAACCCTCGACGATGACGTCGCGGATACGCATCCAGTCACTGGGGCGCATATTGGTGCTGTCGATGTTCATGGGCTGCACGACGTCGAGCTCGCAGAGGCCCGAGATCTCGGGGACGCTCTGGGCGAGCTCCTCACCGGTCAGGGCGGGGGAGAGGCCGTTGCCGTCCTCGGTCGATGCGATGGTGCCGCCCGTGGCGATGAGAAGGATGCGCTTCATGCTGGTATTCCTATCGTATTTGCCGCCGCAGAGGCGGAGTCGTTCGGCAGTATTGTGGCACAGGGCGTCCAATGTTCAAACGTATTACATCATCTGTAACGTTTGAAAACACTTCAATTGCCGTCAAATAAGGGCCCAGGTCGTGCGTTTGCCGTGCGCTGATGGCTGCGAGGGGCGAGAAACCCCATATAACGTGTACACTATGGAGGTTATTTTCGTTCATTCACGCGGGTGGGCACCGGCTCCCCGCCAACAAGAGGGGGAACCATGGATCAAAAGGCTTCCGCAAAGGTCCTCGTACTCGACTTTGGTGCGCAGTACGGTCAGCTCATTGCCCGTCGCGTCCGCGACCTCAACGTGTATTCCGAGATCGTCCCCTGCGACATCTCGGCCGACGAGATTCGCGAGATGAACGCCTCTGCGCTCATCCTTTCCGGCGGCCCGGCTTCTGTGTATGCCGAGGACGCTCCGTCCATCGACCCTGCCATCTTTGACCTGGGCCTTCCCGTCCTGGGCTTTTGCTACGGCCATCAGATCACGGCCGTGACGCTCGGCGGCAAGGTCGGCCACTCTGAGGTGGGCGAGTATGGCCGCGCCACCATCACGCGCACGGCTGGTGCCAAGCTCTTTAACTCTACGCCCATGGAGCAGACCGTGTGGATGAGCCACCGCGACGCCGTTTCCGAGGTGCCCGAGGGCTTTACCGTTACCGCCAGCACCGACGTGTGCCCGGTCGCTGCGATGGAGTGCGTCGAGCGCAAGATCTTCACCACGCAGTTCCACCCCGAGGTCAAGCACTCCGAGTACGGTCAGCAGCTGCTGAGCAACTTCCTGTTTGAGATCTGCGGCCTGGAGCCCAACTGGAGCATGGACAACCTGGTCGAGACCATGACGGCCGAGTTCCGCGAGAAGGTCGGCAACGACCGCGTGATTCTTGCCCTGTCCGGCGGCGTTGACTCCTCCGTCGTGGCTGCACTGGGTGCCCGCGCCGTGGGCAAGCAGATGACCTGCGTGTTCATCAACCACGGCCTGCTGCGCAAGGGCGAGCCCGAGCAGGTGGAGGAGGTCTTCACCAAGCAGTTTGACGTCGACTTTATCCACGTCCACGCCGAGGACCGTTATGCCGAGCTTCTGGCCGGCGTGACCGAGCCCGAGGAGAAGCGCCGCATCATCGGTACGCAGTTCTGGAAAGAGTTCTTCGCCGTGGCGCAGCAGCTCGAGACCGACGGCAAGCCGGTCAAGTACCTGGCCCAGGGCACCATCTACCCCGACATCATCGAGTCCGGCGCTCGCAAGACGGGCGGCAAGACGGCCACCATCAAGAGCCATCACAACCTAATCCCGTTCCCCGAGGGCGTGCACTTCGACCTCATCGAGCCGCTCGATCACTTCTTTAAGGACGAGGTCCGCGCACTTGGTCTGGCGCTCGGCCTGCCGGGTCATATCGTGTTCCGCCAGCCTTTCCCGGGCCCGGGTCTGGCCATCCGCATTATCGGTGCGGTCGACAAGGAGAAGCTCGAGATCCTCAAGAACGCCGACGCCATCGTGCGCGAGGAGCTCGACGCCTACAACCAGCGTCTGTTTGAGCAGACCGGCGAGCGCAACTCCGAGCACAGCTGCTGGCAGTACTTTGCGGTTCTGCCCGACATTAAGTCCGTGGGCGTCATGGGCGACGAGCGCACCTATCAGCGCCCGATCATCCTGCGCGCCGTCGAGTCCAGCGATGCCATGACCGCCGACTGGGCTAAGCTGCCCTACGACGTACTGGCCCGCATCTCCGGCCGCATCGTTGCCGAGGTTCCCGGCGCCAACCGCGTGTGCTACGACATCACGTCCAAGCCGCCCGCGACGATTGAGTGGGAGTAGGCTGATAGGGTTCTGACCTGCATTTTTGAGTGCCGCACTGTGCCGCTGAGTTTCGTTTCGTACGAGAGTCATGGCAAAGCCGTCAGCGACGGCGGTGAGTAAATACGATGATTTAGCCTCCGTTCCAGTGCTGGGACGGAGGCTTTTTCTTTGCCGTTTTACTCCCTTTCACCTGCGATTTCGCCATTTACTCCCCGTGTTTCGAGACGGCAAGGCACTGGGCGGTATTCGGAGGAATGGGAGTAAGGATTTATCCCAAGTGAGTAGACGCGCGGTTTTTGTCCCCGAAGGCGAAAAGAGGCCGTTTTGGGGCCTGTGAAACTCAAATCGAACTCAATCGGTTTTTCGGCGGTCTCCGTACGACGTTTCCCCAGGTGGTTAATGGGGAGTAAACAATCTCGCCGTCTCAAGGAAAGCGGGAGTAATCAGGGGAAATGCCGCGGCGTACTGCCGTGTGCCGCCATGTAAGCCACCGCGTTATTTACTCCCCATGTATGCCGGAAATGCCTTGGCATGCAATGGGGAGTAAAAACTCAGCATACTCAGGTGCGAGCGGAGCTCACCGCCTAGCCTGGCGTCCTGATTCGGTTGCGTTGATCGCGAAATGCGGGGTGCCGCTACAGCGAGGCTTTCCAGTCCTCGTACTCGGCGGCGTCGATCTCGCCGTCCTCGAGCTGCGCGCGCTTCTCTGCCCACAGCTCGATCGCCATCGCGGCTTTGGGCGCGTGCGGAGCCTTGGGGTTCAGGGAGAGCCCCGTGCCGTCGGCCGAGGGAACGATGCCGAAGGAGTCCTCGAGCCGCACGAGCAGCGACATGAGGTCGCCCGCGGTCTCGACGCCGTAATCCTTGAGGGCGTTGACGGAAACGCCGAGCGCGGCGGCGATGGATTCGAGCAGCTCGGGCTTCACGGCGCGGATGCCGCTCTCGTAGTGGCGCACGGCCCCCTCGGTCAGGCCGACAGCCTCGGCGAGCTGCGCCTGCGTCATGCCGCGCAACTTGCGGTACCGCCTTATGTTCTCGCCTACGGACATGCGCCCTCCTCCTGGAATTACGTACCCGCACATCTTATCAGCGTACGCAAATGTACGCAATTCTATTGACAGTACAGATATGTACGTTTACTCTGAATCTGTAAACCGTACGTATGCGTACGCTGTTGATAGGAGGAACCATGGACGAGAAGGTGGCGAAGACGCCGAGGCCGCACATGCTGGACGCCGACGAGGTCGCGGAGCTGCTGAGGATCAAGAAAGGCAGCGCCTACGAGGTGATCAGGAAGATAAACGCCGAGCAGGAGGCGCGGGGGCGCGTGGTGATCCGCGGGCGCGTCCGGAGCGACGTCTTCGACGCCTTGTACTTCCCGGAGGTGGACTGACATGCCCGTGTACAAGGACGACAACAACGGCACGTTCTACGTGCAGTGCTACTACCGCGACGCCCGCGGCTCGAAGCGCCACAAGACGAAGCGCGGCTTCTCCTCCGAGGTGGAGGCCGCAGTGTGGGAGGGCCAGTTCAAGAGCCTTAACGGCGGGGCCATGGACATGACGTTCTCCGAGTTCGTCGAGGTGTACGCCTCCGAGGTGAAGCCTCGCATACGCGAGCACACGTGGATCACCAAGGAGTACATCATCAACGACAAGCTCGTGCCGTTCTTCGGGGACATGCGCATGTGCGACGTGAGGCCGATCGACGTCATCAGGTGGCAAAACGAGCTCACCGAACACAGGGATGCCGACGGGAAGCCCTGGGCGCCGACGTATCTGCGCACGGTGAACAACCAGCTCAACGCCATCTTCAACCATGCCGAGCGCTACTACGGCCTCACCGACAACCCGGTGCGCAGGGTCGACAAGATTGGCTCGAAGAAGGGCGGCGAGATGCAGTTCTGGACCAAGGACGAGTACCTGAGGTTCAGCGAGGCAATCATGGACAAGCCGCTGTCGTTCCACGCCTTCGAGCTGCTGTACTGGACGGGCATACGCTGCGGCGAGCTCCTGGCGCTCACGCCGTCCGACTTCATGCTGGAGAGCTCCCGGCTTCGCATCAACAAGTCGTACCAGAGCGTCCACGGCGTGGACACCGTGACCGACCCCAAGACGCCCAAGTCGGTGCGCACGATCGTCATGCCCGCCTTCATGCGCGACGAGATGGCGGACTTCATCGAGCTGTGCGACGACGTTGCGCCCGACGAGCGCCTGTTCGCCGTGACCAAGCACTTCCTGGCTCACGAGATGGAGCGCGGGTGCAAGGCGTCTGGAGTGAAGCGCATCCGCGTACACGACATACGCCACAGCCATGTGAGCCTGCTGATCGAGATGGGCTTCTCCGCGCTGGCCATCGCCGAACGCATGGGACACGAGGCGGTGGACATCACCTACCGCTACGCGCATCTGTTCCCCACGAAGCAGGACGAGATGGCCGCCGCGCTCGACGGAGCGAGGGGGTAAGAAGGATGCCGTGCGAGAACAGCGCCCGCAAGCGCAGCAAGACGATGGCGTTCCGCTGCACGCCCGAAGAGCACAAGCTCATATGCGAGATGGCTGCTTGGAGCGGCATGCTCAGGCAGGACTATATCATCGCCAAGCTCACCGATACCCAGGTCGAGGTGAGGCCCTCATTGAGCGTTCAGAAGGCGCTGAAGGACTCGATGGCGGAGTTGGCCAGGGAGGTGCGCCTGGCGGCCTCTTACGGCGAGCTGAGCGATTCTCTGCAGCAGAGGGTTGAGCTCGTAATGAAGTTCTTTCTGGCGCTCGGCGAGGAGGTTGACGCACCAGCGGAGGAAGAGGCGCAAATAAAGGCGCCCTTGGCTGTACCGAAGACGCCTGAAGCCGGCGCCGATGGCGACACGAGCATCTTCGGGATGGGGCGCGGGTAGCGTAATATCTGAAGCCACCCTTGAAGGGTTTGCGCAAAATTGGTTCTTGATCCATGCGCGCAAAAGGAGAAGATGGGGCACATACGCTGATGAAGGGTGATGACGTGATCTAACTGCGAGAAGCTGTTCCCGATAACCTCTTGCTCAGCTAGACACGGAACCAAAATAGATTCGCGCATGAGATCGTCAGGAACCAATTCGTTCATCATGGTTCCGCTTTTTGTAGCGTTGACAAGGATTGGTCTCATCGACTCTTCGCGCGGAATATAGTATTTCCAGAAGCTATAACGCTGCTCGACGATGGGCCTCAAACATGAAAATCGCGGCGACATAAGCCCGTCACCTGCATCGTTGAGAACGAAGCGTCCATAGGCGTGCACTTTGTTGGTATGGCCCTCAAAGGCGATATCTCCAATTCGAATGACTTTGTAGTTGCTTAGCGAATCGTCGGCTGCGCCGTTTCCGCCATTGAAAGTCATCGTCGCAATGGAAAGTGTCCTATCGTATCCAAGCTCACAATTGACGTTTCGCTCATTGTTGACCACATACATATCCGAGAACTTACGCTGTTCCCAAGAAAGATACCCGTATAAGCCACGGTATTGGCACTTACGCTGATGAAGGGTGATGAGGGAATCGATTGGCTTCAAGATCGACCCTATGAGTCGTTGCTCTTCGGCATCAATTGGTACAGCTAGAAACAAAGCAGCAAGGTCATTCGCGTTAATTGCCGGATAACTTGTTCCTGTGCAGTGCTCCAAAACGCAAGAGACGAATTGGTCTCGTTGTAAGGATGAAAATAAGAACCTCCCATCACAAAGCGGTCGAAGCTGTGCATAGCCCGTTGAGAAAACATAGTCCTCATCAGGCAGTTCATAAAAATAGTTGTTCTTCTGATACGGTCGCACGGTTTGATAAAAAATATCGCCAAAGCTGGCAAGTCGTTGGGCACGAGAGGGAGCAGTGAGTTTCTCTTCGCGGCGGTGCGAAATCATATCCGTACCGGCAACGGACTCTAGGTCAACATACTCAAATGAGTCTGGCAACACGGCCGTCGGATTCAATTCGCAGAGCTCGCCCAACTTACGCTGTTCCCAAGATGAAGCGAGGGGACGCATGGTCACATACGTCCCCTCGGATTGACAAACTCTCGATTTCGCCTGTTCAAAATCACTGCTCATTCGTCGATATCGAAGCCGCCTTCGAGGATGAACTTCTTCAACAGCGCCGCCGCACGGGTGTTCACCTTGAACAGGGGGAGCGTTTTGCCTTCCTTCTGCTCAAAGAAGGCCTTGGCGCGTACCTTGTCCACCGAGTCCTTCAAATCATCGAAGCGCCCGAACTCGTTAATGTTCGATTCCGTCAGGTCAAGCGCAGCCATGGTGGTAAGAAGCTCGCCGTCTATGCCGAGCGCCTCAACGACTCGCTCGACTTGAGCGTTTTTCGCCTTGCGGGCATAGGACGTGATGTAATCCCTCAGCGTCTTGCCGTCTTCCAGGGCGGCGTCCCCTCGCTCCACATCGTGAAGGAACAGCTCGGCGAAGCGCTGGTCATCCTGGCTTAGGGACGCGAACGATCGGTGGAGCTCCTTGCGCGCGGCGGCGAGCCCCTCGTCGTCCTGCTCAAGGCATTTCAGCCACTTCTCGAAGTTCGCGTTCATGTAGTCGCTGTCTATGAGCCCCGTGTCGATCTCGGTTATATGACCATCAAGCTCGTAGGGCGCTTCAGGCGCGTCGCCAGGGCCGCCCCCTCCTGCGAACAGCTCCTTGTAGCGCTGCACGAGGATGAGGTAGGTCCGCTCGTCGATGACCGGCTGCACGAAGAAGGACTTGCCGCTCAGCTCGCCTTCTTCCGGCTCCTCCTCGAATTCATAGGTGTCCTGCTCCCATGTGAAGCCCTGCACCTTCGCGGCCTCGAGGAACTCGTTGAGCTCGACGAACTCCTTGGCGAACTTACGCCTGGCTTCCTGCGATGCGGGGAGCTTGGAGAGGTCTCCTACGCCAGCTGCCTCGAAGACCATGAGTATCTCCTGAAGGCGCGCGTCCATCAGCGCGATATTGTCCGGGAGCTTCTGCACGAACATGTCGAGCGGGCGGTCGCCCGAGTACAGCTTCACCGCGGCCTCGATGTAGCCCTTCATAGTATGGGGACGGCGGTAGTAGCGGATGGTGCCGAAGGGCTTGTCAGGGCCGAACAGGCGGTTGGTGCGGCTGAAGGCCTGGATGATGCTCTCGTAGTCGATGACCTTGTCGAGATAGAGCGTGTTGAGCCACTTGGAGTCGAAGCCCGTGAGCATCTGGTCCACCACGATGAGCAGGTCGATGCGGTTCTCGCGGTTGGCGTCGACGTTGACGTAGGGCTTCTTATGGGAAAGGCGCGCCGAGATGTCCTTCTTCATGGCGGGCCAGGTGGGAATGGTAAACTCCTGGCCATATGCTTTGTTGTAGTCCTCGATAAGTTCGACCAGAGCGTCCTCCTTCACAGTGGAGCCGGCATCGTTGTCGATGCTTGGGTCGAAGAGCGCCGTCACCTTCATCTGCGGTGCCTCCCTCTTGAAGGCGCGGTAGTAATCAATAGCCTCGGGGATAGAACTCGTCGCCAGAATTGCGTGGAACTTGTTGCCGTGGGAAAGCACAGGGAAGCGCCGCAGCACGTCCTCGACGACCTTGCCGTGGTGCGGCGTGTCGGGCCAGTACTGAGCGCGGGTCAGGAAGTCCTCAATGCCCTTGATGTGGTTGCCGGCGCCGTCAACCATGGGACCCATGGGGACCTTCGCCTGGTCCATGTAGTGATAGAAGACCTTGCTCTTGCGCTCGTCGGAGATGGCCTCGCCGACGCTCGAGGCCTTAGCCTGCTCGAGGGCCACGGCCTCGCGCACGTCGCGATCGTCGAAGGTCGTCACCATGTACGGGTCGAAGCCCAGCACATTGCCGTCACGGATGCCGTCGGCGATGCTGTAGCGGTGCAGGCACTCGCCGAACACCATGGCGGTGGTGGAGCCTTTCTTCTGGTTCTCGTCGAGGATCGGCGTGCCCGTGAAACCGAAGAACAGCGCGTTTGGGAAAGCCCGGCGTATGTCCTGGAGCATGTCGCCGAAGGTTGAGCGGTGGCACTCGTCTATAACGAACACAATCCGCTTGGCAGCCAGGCGGTCGAGTTCCGCCTGGGTGATCCTGCCCTCGCCGGCCTTCACGTTGCTCATCTTCTGGATAGAGGTCACGATGAGGCGGTTCTTGGGGTCGTCGCTCGCGAGCTTCGACTTCAGTACCTGCGTGTTCTCGGTCCCCTGCACGTCATCGGCGTCATCGGCGAATGCGCGGTATTCGGAGAGCGACTGCGTGCCCAGCTCGATGCGGTCCATGAGGAAGACCACCTTGTCGGCGTCGTGTGAGTCAGCTATGAGCTGGGCCGACTTGAAGCTCGTCATGGTCTTGCCGGAGCCGGTGGTATGCCATATATAGCCGCCAGGATGCCCCGGGGCGCTGCTCTTGGGCCTCTCGTCCCACTTGCATCTGCGCACCTTGTCGGATATGGCGGCAGCCGCGTAGTACTGGTAGCTGCGCATGACCTTCAAACAGCCGTCCGAGCTGTCCGCCACGGTATAGAAGCCGATGAGTTGGTGCGCCATGGGGATGGAGAGCAGCGTGGAGGTGAAGCGCTTCCATTCGTCTGTTCCGGGTTTGTCGCCCGCGCAGACGGGCTCGTTGTTGAAGTCCTCCCAGTGGAAGAAGAAGTTCGGGTTGAACGCGCCCGTGCCGGGGTTGGCGAAATAGCGCGCCTCGTCGGGGGTCATCCCCACGAAGATCTGCGTCAGGCGGAAGAGCCCGGTGAACACGCCCTCGTGGGCATACTTCTCGATCTGACCGGTGGCCTGGCTGACGGGGATGCCGCTGCGCTTGAGTTCGATATGGATGACCGGCATGCCGTTGATGAGCAAGCACAAGTCTCCGCGACGGTCGTTCAAGATCTTGCTCTTCGCAGGATAGACAGGCTGCTGAGCGATCTGGTAGCGGCTCTGGCCGGCTGCAATCTCCTGACGATCATAGATTTTCAGGCTCACCTCCTTGCCCAGATGAAGCGCATCGTCGGGGTTGTCGCGCGTGATGGCGACAGTCTTTCCGTTGATGAACCCGTTGAGCGCGAGCGGGGTCTTGAGCGTTTCGATTTGTTCGATGACCTGCGCCATCTCGCCCTGGGTGAGAGGGCAGCCGTTCAGGCGGTCTATGTCGGCGTTGTTCTGGAATAGAATCTTCGCCCAGTTGTTGATGAGGTCCTGCTCGGTGGGATAGCGAAGCACGCCCCCCGCGTCGTCCCAGCCGTGCTGCTTCAGCACGGTGATGACCGCTTCCTCGAACGCGGCCTCTTTATCGAAAACCATGGCGAAACCTATCTACGAACTGCAAAAAGTTATGCACTTAACTATTGGCAATCATTATAAGACATAGATACATCTACCTGGGAACAGCGTAAGTTGGGAGAGCTGTTTGTCGAAAGCGATGAGCGCTCCTCAA
>OFMM01001031.1_pt1 | contig 14818 bp, 10 predicted proteins | sample 1541811 | NCBI WGS metagenome assembly OFMM01 (sample SAMN04209246, study PRJEB22552) | human gut metagenome | biome: gut; material: feces | host: Homo sapiens | place: USA: Oklahoma
ACTAGATACTTCATACATAACAAATATGTCTAAGATGTTTTATATGAGTTCAGGTTTAAAATCAATAGATTTGTCTAACTTTGATACAAGCAATGTTACTAATATGAATGGTATGTTCTGGGGATGCTCTAGTCTACCTGCTTTAGATTTAAAAACATTCAATACTAGTAAAGTAACAGATATGAATAATATGTTCGCAGAATGTTCTAATATAACAGAATTAGATTTAAGTAATTTTGATACTTCAAATGTAACTAGTATGGGTAATCCATATGCATATTCTTATGGCGGAATGTTTAGAAATTGTAAGTCATTAAAGAAATTAAATGTAAGTTCATTTAATACTTCAAAAGTAAAAACAATGAGTAATATGTTTCAAGGATGCTCTAGTCTAACCACTTTAGACCTATCTAACTTTGATACTTCTAATGTAACAGCAATGGCATCAATGTTTCAAGGATGCTCCAATCTAACCACTTTAGATTTATCAAACTTTAATACTAGTAAAGTAACAAATATGCAATGTATGTTTCAAGGATGCTCCAATCTAACTACTTTAGATTTATCAAACTTTAATACTAGTAAAGTAACACTAATGAATAATATGTTTTATGGATGCTCCAATCTAACTACTTTAGATTTATCTAGTTTCAATACAGGTAGTGTAACAAATATGGTATTTCTGTTTTATGGATGCTCCAATCTAACTACTTTAGATTTATCTAGTTTCAATACAGATAGTGTAACAAATATGCTTGGAATGTTTAATGGCTGTAGTTCACTAACTAGCTTAGATTTAAGTTCATTTAATACATCGAGTGTTACTAATATGAAAGGAATGTTTAGTTATTGCAGTTCATTAACAAATTTGAATTTATCAAACTTTGATACATCAAATGTAATCAATATGGAAGAAATGTTTAGAGGTTGTACTTCATTAGTAAGTCTAAACATATCTAGTTTTAATACTAGTAAAGTAACAAGTACTTGGTATATGTTTATGTATTGCTCTAAAATAACGATATTAGATTTATCAAGTTTTGATACTTCTAGTGTTACTTATATGGATGGAATGTTTTATTTAGCGAGTTCTTTAAAAACAATATATGCATCAGATTTATGGAATACTAGTAAAGTAACAGGTTCTACAAATATGTTTGGTAGTTGCTCTTCATTACAAGGTAAAATACCATTTGATAGTACTAAAACAGATGTAACTATGGCTAATTATACTACAGGATATCTAACATATAAGAGTAATAACTAAGTATATATTTATGGCTTATATATAATGGGTATGTAGATACATTGTTATTAGACTATAGGCTAATAACAACACTTTAATACCTTAGAATTAAAGTGAATATAATATATTATCTAAATATGTCGAATATCTTTACAAATAAATAAACTATTGCTATAATGTAAGTGTAAAATAAAGGAGAGCCTATGATTACACAAACTATAGATATATCTAATGTAAAAAAGATATTAAAATGTTGTCCACATTACGATGATATAATAAATTCAGAAGTCGACTATGAAGATGAATTATCATTTGATTTAATAGATTGGTATAAAGATTTAATATTCTCTTGTAATGCCGATAACGAAGAAGAAGTAAAAATAATTAGATTAATTGATAGGAGTCTCTATATGTATGTAAATAGTTATAAATATAAAATAGGCTTAAAAAAAATAATAGATATAAAAGATATAGATTTAAATAGTGATAAAAGTATTAAAAATCTAATTAAAAAGATTATTAATTATACCACTAAATATGAAAATAACGAAATATTAAATATAACTAGCGGAAGATGGCTATAAAATATTATAGCCATCTTAAATATTTAATAAACAAATTTCATAATAATATGATAAAATAATAAGTAGGTGGTAGTATGTATATAAATGTATTAACTCAAATAGGAGCCAAAGCAGTAGATCAAAATTATATCTATTCAGTACCAAAAGAATTAATAAGTAAAATAAAAGTAGGTATTAGAGTAAAAATAAGTTTTGGTAAAATGATTCTTGAAGGATTTGTTACTAAGATAAATCCAGATATAAATTATGATAAAACCAAAATAAAAGATATACTAGATATAGTAGATGATACTCCAGTATTAAATAAAGAAATGCTTCTTCTAGGTAAAGATATGAGTAATAAACTATTATGTTCATTAGTATCAGCCTATCAAGTAATGCTACCTAAAGCCCTAAAAGCTGAAATAAATACCAATATCAAAATAAAATATAACAAATATCTTAAAAGATTAAAAAGTATTGAAGAAATAGATGAATATATTAAAAATTGTAAATATGAAAGTCAAATAAATATATTATGTAAGTTAAAAGAAGGAGATATTCTAATAACTAAAATGACTAGTAGTATTAATACTATTATTAAATATGGTTTTGCTAAAATAGTCATGGAAGAAGAAAAAAGATATAATTATACAGGTTCACATAACTATAAGAAAGTAGAACTAACTGATAAACAAAAAGAAGTAGCTTCTAGAGTAATAAATTCATTCGGTACTTCAAAAACATTTCTTTTATATGGAGTTACCGGTTCTGGTAAAACTGAAGTATATATGAATATTATAGAGAAGACTATTAATAATGGAAAGACCGCTATTATGTTAGTACCAGAGATAAGTCTAACACCTCAAATAGTAGGTAAATTTATCTCTAGATTTGGTAATATAATATCTGTATTACATTCTAAATTATCTGATACTGAAAGATATGATGAATATAGAAAAATAACCGAAGGTAAATCTAAGATAGTAATAGGTACAAGAAGTGCTATCTTTGTACCATTTAATAATATTGGAGTAATAATAATCGATGAAGAACATACTTCTTCATATAAACAAGAAAATCATCCAAGGTATAATGCCAAAAATATAGCTATTTGGCGTAGTAACTATCATAAATGCCCAGTATTACTAGGTAGTGCTACTCCTAGTCTAGAATCAATGGCAAGAGCAGGTAATAAAGTATATGAACTTCTAACACTAACTACTAGAGTAGGATCTAGTACTCTTCCTAAAGTCCAAATAGTAGATATGAAAGAAGAAGTAAAAAAAGGCAATTTCATATTATCAAGTATTTTAAAAGAGAAGATAAAAGAAAAACTAGCTAAAAATGAACAAGTAATATTACTTCTAAATAGAAGAGGATACTCTTCAGTAATAACCTGCAGGGACTGTGGTTATACTTTGAAATGTCCAAACTGTGATATTACATATACTTATCATAAAAGTAGTAATAACCTAAAATGTCATTACTGTGGTAAATCAGTACCATTAAATAATAAATGCCCTAAATGTGGGGGAGAAAATGTCAAAGACTATGGACTTGGTACTGAGAAACTAGAAGAAGAATTACATAAATTATATGACACTAAAATAGTTAGAATGGATGTCGATACCACTAGTAAAAAAGGACAACATGAAAAAATAATTGAAGACTTTGGTAGTCATAAATATGATATCTTAATAGGTACTCAAATGATAGCTAAAGGCTTAGATTTTCCACTGGTAACTCTTGTGGGAGTAGTATCTGCTGACTCATCATTAATGGTACCAGACTTTAGAGCGGGAGAAAATACCTTCCAGTTACTTTCCCAAGTATCTGGTAGAGCGGGCCGTAGTACAAGTCCTGGTGAAGTAATAATCCAAACATATAATAAAGAACATTATAGTATCGAATTATCTTCAAGACACGACTATATAAGTTTCTATAAAGAAGAAATGCAAATGCGTAAAATGCTAAAATATTCACCATACTATTATATGACTTTAATTAGTATTATCTCTAAAGATTATAATATAGGTTTTGAAGAATCCGGTAAAATAGGAAACTATTTAAAAAGTAAATTAAACCCCAGTACCATAATATTGGGACCTACTACTGCAAGTATGTTTAAAATAAATAATATATATCATTATCAAATAATATTAAAATATCAAAAGGATAATAACCTATATGATACATTAAAATTTATTGATAGTATGTATAAAAATAATTCCAAGGTAAAAGTAGAGTTTGATTTTGATCCAATAAGGATATAAAAATCTTGCTCTTTTTTTCTTTTTACTATATAATTTAATTATGGTAGGTGATAGAGAATGAAGAAGTTATCAAATAAAGGATTTACTTTAATAGAGTTATTAGCCACAATATTAATAATAGGTTTAGTATTAGGTCTAACAACATATGGTATTATTAGTTCAGTAAAAAGTGCTAAAGATGAAGGCTCAAAATTAACATTAGCTGGTATAAAAGAAGCTGCTAGAACATATTCAAATGAATACACAGATGATACTTGGAAGGCTTCTAATAAACTTAATAATATATATTTTTGTACTACAATACAAGAACTTATTAATAAGGGTCTTTTAGATAAAAATGCTAAGAGTGTTGAAGGTAATAGCATAAGTTTAAATGATTATATAGCAGTAGTAAAAGATAAAACTACTAAAGTAATAAAAAAAGAATTTGTTTTAACTTTACAAGCCTTCAATGAAGATGAAGAAAAACACGAGGCACATCAATATTGTACTGGTAATATTAAACCAGAAGATATAAAGAAATTGCCTATCATTAACAAAAAAAATACATATACTGATACTATAATTGCAGAATTTACAGATGCCGAATTTAAAACTAAAGATGGTAATGTTAGTAATATTAAAAAGAGAGAATGTCTTTATGACGAAACTACCAGTGGTAATTTTACAAGCAAAGGTACAATCACTAATAAAGAGTGTAAGATTGAAGGATTAGTGCAAAACAAAAACTATTATGTTAAAGTTTGTATGACATCAAAAAATGATTCACGTGCTTGTTCTACTCCAGAAATAGTTAAAACAAAAGAAGTAAAATCTCCAAGTATAAATATAAATACAAATGATAGTATTAAGATAACTTATGATGATACCAATATAATAGATGAAAATGGTAATCAAAATGGTAATCATTATTTTAAATCTGATGTTAATGCTACATCTAATAAAAATGTAAGTACTTGTAACGAAGAGGGAGAAACTTTTTCTTGTAGTAGTGATAGTACTATAAATATTACAGAAGATAAATGGTATAAAGTAGATGACAAAGAAGTTAAATTATCTTATACAAATAGTGGAGATATTACTATAGCTGCGGTAACTAGAGACAAGAGTGGTAATTATAAATCTACTGATAAAAACTATAGTTTATATAAGATTATATTTAGTAGAGGAACTGCTGATACAATTGGTGGACAAACTAATGATATTAAAAAATTGTGTTTGGTAAATAAGGATGAAACATGTACTATTACTTCTCCAATTATAAAAAAAGCAGGATATAATGTAGTTGGTTGGAACACCGATAGTAATGCTATGACAAGTACTTGGTCACAAAACACTTCAAAAAATATAAATAAGAGTGAAACATATTTTCCAATAGTAAAATTAAAGACGTATACTATAAAATATAATGCTAATGGTGGAAGTGGTGCGCCTAGTAATCAAGTAAAAGAACATAATAAAAACATAACTTTAAGTACTAGTAAACCTATTAGAACAGGATATACGTTTGTTAATTGGAATACTAGTAGTGCTGGTAATGGAACCTCATATTCTGCTGGTGCAACATATTCTGGTAATAGTGATATAACTATGTATGCTCAGTGGCGTAGAAATAGAGTAATAATAAACTTTAGTGTTAATGGTGGTACCTTGATATCTACGGCAGCATATTCAGTAGATGCAAATGGTATAGTTACTCAAAATGGTAGTAATTTACATTCAATGTATTATAATGATACTATTATGTCTACTGGATTACCTAATTATAATAATTCAAGTTATTTAAATATTATGAGAAATGGTTATGAAGGTGTAAGTGGAGCAGAATGGAAATGTTTAAGTGGAAACTGTACTAAGCAAACATATAGTCAAGATACAAATACATATAAAGCTAGTGATTTCTGTGATGCTAGTAAAACTGATTGTACAATAACGCTTGGAGTTAATTGGACTGAAGTTAGTACAAAAACAATGTATATAAATGCTAATATTGGTTTAAATTGCCGTAGTGGTTCAGGAACAAGTTACTCTATAGTTACAGCTTATGCCTGCGGTGTACCAGTTAAAGTAAGAACTAAGCTAGTTAATGATTGGTGGTATGAGGTTGATGATAAATGCTACATGTCAAAAGGTGGAACAGGTTCAGATGGTAACTGGAAAGATTATTTGGTTGATAGTAGAAGTAAATTAACTTGTCCAACCAGTTCTGGCGGTTCTGGAGGCTCAGGCGGTGATTCTAGTGAAGGAAAATTGTTAAATTGTACTTGTAATGAAGATGCTGATTGTGGTGTTGCAGGAGGTAATTTAATTAATTTATATTGTGATACAAATATGAAGAGTGGAAAAACAGAAAAAGAAGGAAAATATATGTGTGCTTGGAAAAATAAATACAAACCAAATGTTACACATTGGTGTTGGACTCGATAAAAAGACAAATATTTAATTATAATAAAAAACTACTTAAAAAAAATTAATAGAAAGTAAGAAAACAAGTAAATATTAAAATACTTGTTTTTTTATACAAATTTTTCTTATTGTTTAAGCAAGCAAGAAATGCATTATATTTCAGTTATAAAATATCTTGCTCTTTTTTACCTTTTACTGTATAATTTAATTATGGTAGGTGATAAAGAATGAAGAAATTATCTAATAAGGGTTTTACTTTAATAGAGTTATTAGCCACAATATTAATAATAGGTTTAGTATTAGGTTTAACAACTTATGGTATTATTAGTTCAGTAGATAAGGCTAAAACTACTAGTACAACAATATCAGTAAGTGGTATAAAAGAGTCTGCACGAACATATTCAGGTGAATACACTGATGATACTTGGAAGGCTTCTAATAAATCTAATAATATATATTTTTGTACTACAATACAAGAACTTATTAATAAGGGTCTTTTAGATAAAAATGCTAAGAGTGTTGAAGGTAATAGCATAAGTTTAAATGATTATATAGCAGTAGTAAAAGATAAAACTACTAAAGTAATAAAAAAAGAATTTGTTTTAACACCACAAATTAGTGAGAATGAAACGGATAAAATAGAGGCATTTAATTATTGCACTGGTGGTAAAAAACCAGAAAATATAAAGAAACTCCCTACTATTAAAGGGGAAGAAACATATACTGATACTATAATTGCAGAATTTACTGATGCCGAGTTTAAAACTAAAGATGGTACTAGTAGTAATATAACAGAAAGGAAATGCAGCTATGCTAAGAGTAGAATTGATGGCGGAAATGCAGAATTTATAGAAAATAACAATACTACAATTAATGGTAATAAATGTAAGATTACAGGACTAGAATCAAATACGGGATATGACATAAGAGTATGTATGACATCAAGTAATGATTCAGAGGCATGTACTACAAAAAATATTAAAACACTAGATATAAAAGAACCTACTATAAGCATAAATGGTAATGATAGTATTAAGATAACTTATGATGACACTAATATAATAGAAGCCAAAGGGGATCATTATTTTAAATCTGATATTAATGCTACATCTAATAAAAATGTAAAGAAGTGTACATTAAGTACTATAACAAATAATTATGTTTGTGATAAAGAGACCAAGGAAATATCAATTAATTCTTGGTATAAAGTATCAGATAAAGAAGTAATACTTTCTTATACAGAGAATGGGGATTTTGATGTTACTGCTGAAACAAGAGATAAAAGTAATAATTCTAAGTCAAGTACAAAAAGTTTTAGTTCTTATATAACTATATTTAGTAGAGGAACTGCTGATACAATTGGTGGACAAACTAGTGATATTAAAAAGTTATGTTTAGCAGATAGAAATAAAAGTTGTACTATTACTTCTCCAATTATAAAAAAAGCAGGATATAGTGTAGTTGGTTGGAATACTAATAGTAGTGCTACAACAAGCAGTTGGAATGTAAATATTTCAAAATCTATAAATAAGAGTGAAACATATTATCCAATAACTAAATTGTCAACATATACCATAACATATAATAATAATAATGGAAGTGGATGTACATCAAAGACTGTTAATTATAATTCACAAATTGGTACTTTATGTACTCCAAAAAGGAAAGGCTATACTTTTATTGGATGGTATAACCCTGATTACAAAGACAAACCTTTAAATTATTATGCTGATACAAATCCAGATTTATATAATGCTTTTAATTATGATGCAGATAAATTATATAACCATTATTTAACATATGGTGTAAATGAAGGCCGAAGAGTAGCACAATATTTATCATCTGATACATATAACTATACAAAAAATATAACAGTCTATGCTGGCTGGAAGGCAAATAAAATTAAAATTAAATATAATGTTAATGGTGGTCAATTAAATACTAATAATTCTGCTTATAGTACAAGTGGATCATATGTAACATTAAACGGAAGTACAATAATAGAAGCATATAATTATGGTGATATGTTGGGTTCGAATGGTTTATATAATTATAATAATCCTGCATATATAAATATTGTAAGAAGTGGCTATAAAGCAGTTAGTGGTAAAGAATGGTATAATGATGCAAAAAATACATTTAATCAAGCAACTAGATATGATGTCAATGATTTATGTGATGCATCTAATTCAGATTGTGAAGTAACATTATATGTTAATTGGATTAAGGAAGATTCTATTAATGATTATAGATGTTCAGGTAGTGATTACTATTATATTACTACATGTGATTCTGCTTCAAGCGCTGATGCAAGATGTAACTACACATCAAAGAATAAACAAAGTACATCAGGCACTATTCTCAGAAATAATTTAACACAATGTCATAAAGTTACATTTTATGCTGATGGAGGTAAATTTAGTGATGGCACTACAGAATTCTTCTTTATGGCCACCGCAGGAGTAAGGTATACCTTTGATAGTAGTTATTATTTAACGAATATTACTATGCCAAGGATATCAAGAAGCGGCTGCTCACTATATGGTTGGTACTATTATCCAGAAAGTAAAGTCATTAGGCAGTGGTTTGATGTTGATAGCGATGAATATAATATTGAACTTAAGGCTAATTGGTATTGCCCTAGTAGTGGTGGTACTGGTGGTGGTGGTACTGGCGGTTCTCCCGTAAAACCATGTGGCTATTGTACTAAAGATAGTCAATGTAGTGCTAGTAATTCATGTGGTGCTGCATGCGTAAATAACCAGTGTAGAGTATATCAGCAAAAGCCAAATGGTAGTTGTACAGGAACTTATGATGCATGTAATTAGAGGTGAAATATTATGAAAAAAAAGATATTAATTATACTACTATTAGTACTAGTATTTGCAATTATTTTTGTAACTATTATTTATATTACAAATAGAAATAATATAAAAATAGAAGAACTATATGGAACATGGACACTTGAAGAAAATAAAACTATATTAGATGGAAAAGAAACTTCTAATATGGTTCCATGGAGATGTGTTATTGAATTACAAAAAAATAATAATATGAAACTTTGCCACTATAATAGTGATGATAATATCGAGTGTGGCACAGCAAATTATACATATGAAGGCGGTATCTTAAATATTAAAGATAATGATTGGTATTTAAAAGGCAAATATTATGTTACTTTAGAGGATGCCAATATGCTGATATTAAAACAAGAAATTTCAAAAGAGGAACAAACTATCATTTATTATAAAAGAAGCTAAAAAATATGAATTTATTTCATATTTTTTTCTTATTACTAATATATTTAAATAGAAAGAAGAGGAAAGAATATGATTAATAAGAAAAATTTATGGTTTTTAACATTATTTAGTTTAGTATTAGTATTATCTATTTATTATGTAACAATGCCTAATGAAGTATTTGATAAAGATTTATCAAATAAAGAATCAGAAACTACAAGTACAGAAATAAAAGAATCAAGTGTAGTTGCTTCTCTTAAAGTAGAAGATGATACCACAGTTAAAGAAAAAATAAATAGCTTGAAAGAAAAAATTACTGATAAAAGTGTCAGTATCGAAGAAAAAAACAATTATTTTGAAGAATTAAAATTAATAAATAAAAATTCTTCTAAAGAAGAGACAATAGAAACTAAGATAAAAGAAATGTGCAGTTGTGATAATTTTGTTAAAATAGATGGTGATAATGTAAGAGTGGTACTCGATTCAGATGATTCTAATACCTCTAAAGCTAATGAGATAATGCGACTAGTTCAAAAAGAGTTTGACAATAAGATGTATATTTCGGTAAAATTTAATTAAATTAGGTTAAAATACCTCACTTTATTTTAATATAGGAATACAATAATATGAAAAGACATTGACCACCCTATGTACAAGGGAAGTGAGGTATTTATGAGTAAAGGTATATTAACCAAAAGAGAAAAAGAAGTATTTTCGTTACTAGTGGATAATAAAAGTACGAAAGAAATAGCTGATATTTTAAATATTAGTGAGAAAACAGTTAGAAATCATATTTCTAATACTATGCAAAAACTATCTGTAAAAGGAAGAGCACAAGCGGTGGTAGAACTAATTAGGCTTGGTGAAATATCATTATAAGCACAATTTGTGCTTTTTTCTTTTTCTCATGTAATTTATTTACTAATTAACACATATATTTTACTAGGTGATAGGTTTATGTTAAAAAGAATGTCTATTAAAAAAATAATGGTATCTACTGCAGCAGTTTTACTGCTGCTAATAATATATTTAATACCAGATAATAGAAAAGAAATAGAATTAAAAAACAAAGATATTGAATATACTTATAATAATATTACTGACACAATATATTTAATAGATAAAAATGATTATGTAGCAAGAACAAATATTGTTAGTTGTAATTGTAATGATATAGATAAAGCTAAAGATCTATTAGATAGTCTTACTATTGGAGGAAAAAAATCAAATATTATTCCTAATGGCTTCAGGAGTATTATACCACCAGATACTAGTATACTTAATATAGAATTAAAAGATAAAATATTAACAATAGATTTTTCAAAAGAATTTCTTGATGTATCAGAAGTAGAAGAAGAAAAGATGATTGAATCAATAATTTATACTTTAACTAGTATCAAAGGTATAGATAAAATAATAATTAAAGTAGAAGGAAATATATTAACAAATCTTCCACATAGCAAAAAAATAATTCCTTCAGTATTAGATAGAAGTTATGGTATAAATAAAGAATATGAATTAACAACGATTAATAATATTGATTCATATACGGTATATTATGTAAATAAATATAACGATAGTAATTATTATGTACCAGTAACTAAATATATAAATAAAGAGGAAATAGAACCGGTAAAAGTAATAATTAAAGAATTAAGCAGTTCTCCAATATATGAAACAAATTTAATGAGTCATTTAAATGCCGGTGTAGTATTAAATGACTATGAATTAGAAGGTAATAATTTAAAATTAAATTTCAATGAACTATTATTAAGTGATCCAGATAGTAACAAAATACTTGAAGAAGTTATATACACAATAGGACTTTCTATGAATGATATATATAATAATTTAGAAACAGTATCTTTTTATGTTAATAATAATGAGGTATATGCTTTAACATTAAGTGATTTGAAATAAAAAATATTTTCTTTCAATTGACTAATAAACTTCAAAATGATATACTTAAATAGAAAGAGTAGGAGATATCTATGAAGGAAAATAAAAAAATTAAAATAATTGGAACTATTATTGGTATAGTACTATTTGTTATATTGATCGCAGGATTTACTTTTGCTTGGTTTACTTGGGAAAGTAGTAGAATAAATATAAGTGGTAATACAGCTTGTTTTAATATTAATTATACCGAAGGTAATTTAGTTACTGATGATATGCTACTTGTAGATGCTAATAAATTAATATCTAATAATAAGATTACAATAAAAAGAGGAATGGCTGTAACTAATTTAAGTGCTAGCAAAGATCCAAAATGCACAAAAGTAAAAGCCAAATTATCCATTCAATTAAATGCAGATTTAATACCAAGCATATATAATGCTTCGGGTAGTTGTTCTGGAGCACTAAATTATGTAGTAGCAAGTTATGATGCATCCCTATTTTCTGGAGTTGATGCAAGAACGCTAGAAAATATGACTTTTGATATTTTAGCTACAGATACTATTCCAAGTTCTGGTAGTAGAACTGTCTATGAAAAAGCACTTGCTGATGATGGTACAAGACAAGATTATCTAATAATATTTTATATAGATGGAAATAAAGCTAATGATGATATTGATAGTAAAAATATTATTGTTAAAGCTAATGTGACTGCTGTTCAAACTAATTAAAAAAAATACTAGAATAATAAACTCTAGTATTTTTTAATTACTCCAAAATAGGTGAAAAGTAAAATAAAAAAGCCTTATTTTATAAGGCTTTAATATTTAAAGTGGTGTCCTGGTGGAGATTCGAACTCCAGACCGATCGCTTAGAAGGCGATTGCTCTATCCAGCTGAGCTACCAAGACATCAGTCAATATAGATTATACAACAACATTAAAAAAATAGCAACCATTTTTTAAAAAAAATTGCAAAAATTTAATATTTAATATATAATTTAATTGTAGGTGAGTAATGAAAAAGAAAATTAATATTATATATTTACTATTTATGTTATTTTTAGTACTATTAAACTACATTACTAAGAATAGTAATATATTAAATTTAGTATTAAGCTCTAGTCTAAGTATATTACTATATAATATATTTTCAGAATTAAATATAAAAAGTACATTAGAAAAGTATAAAAATAAATATAAAATATATAAAATAACAATTATATTTATTAGTTTATTATTTATAGTATTTAGTGCATTATCATTCTTAATAGGTAGTGTTATGTCTATTAAAGGATTAAATATAATAAATGTACTTGGAGTATTATTTACTTTAACTATAATTATAATTAAAATAACAAGTATATTTCTAGAATATACAAAATATAAAAAACTGGGTAATAAATTATTTAATATATATTTATTATTACTATTATTAATAAATAGTATATCAAGTATACTTTTATATCAAGTATTTAAATTAGATGATTATATTAAAGTATTACTGTTATACTCAGTAAATATAATGATATTTATTATAATAATGTTATTACTATATATCTTTATATTAAGAAAAAATAAAGTAAAAGTAAGAGAAAAATATAATTATAAAGAAATAATAAGAAGTATATTAGATATTAATAAAAGTATAACTATATATAATCTTATTAAAGAAGGCTATATATATACATCAATAATAATACTATATTATACTTTAATTAATAAATATAATTATAGTTATGAAAATACAAGTATAATTATAGTTAATGTATACTTCTATGGAATATACTTTATAAAATATATTAGTTATATATTAAAAAAACATCTTGAAGTAAATAGCGATAATTTTAGTAATCAAATAATTAAAGTATCTAATTATTTGATTACAATAACAATACTTTTAATGATAATATCAGGTCCTATTTGTAAAATACTATTTAGTAATAATAATTTTCTGTTTGATTTAGTAGTATTAATATTCTTTTATACATTATATAATTATGTAATGGATATAAGTATAAAAGTTACCAGTAGTAAAATAAATAAAATATCCTTATTAAGTGGATTAATAATTAAACTAGTATTTGAAATACCACTTATTAATGCCAGTTATCGTATGGGTAGTAGTCTATATTTTGGTAGTGTATTATCTATAATAATAGGTATGGCTACTAGTACAATTATTAGTATTATATTTATAAATAAAAAGTTAAAAATAAGCATTTTAAATAATTTTAGTAATATTTTAAATATTATTTACGAAAATATAATATTATGCTTAATATTAGTATTATTAACCTTAATAGTAAGAGTAGAAAATACCAGTATAATAGGAAGTATCTTAGTAATAATATTCTATACATTTATTACAATATTATTTTACATAATCAAAAAAATACTCAAGAAAAAAGTGTGAGTTTATTGCACTTTTTTTTATATTATGATATCATTGTATTAGTAGAAAAGTAAGGTGAATATAGTGAAAAAGAGTAAACTATTTATGATAATTTCTTTAAGTGTATTAGTGATAACAATAATAGTAAGTGGTACTTATGCTTTATATAAAGCTCAGTTATCTAAAAATATTGGAGTAAATACAACAACACATGGACTAGCATATTATATTAATTATGTTAAAGGTACTGATATAACTGCCGCTACTTTAAATCCTAGTACTTCTTATGAAGGTGGAGCAAGTAGCGATATTGAATTTTGGAAGAAGGATGACTCTTATGATATATATGGTAAAATAGAATTAACTGTTAATACTATAGGTACTAATTTAAGTAATAGTCCTGCACTTAAATATGCCGTAGTAAATAATGGTAATGTACTAAAGGAGGGATCTTTAAAAGGTACTACATCCGGTTCAAAAGTAACAATATTAAAAAATCTATATCTAGAACAAACTAAGCAAATATATACAGTATATGTATGGCTTGATAATAGTGAAGAACTAGGTAATATATCTAATGAATCTCTTAGTATATCAGTAGATTGCACTGCTAGTCTTCAAAAAGAACCAACAGCAGCAGACACTATTATTAGTTTATATACTAGTGCAGCAAAGGTAACAGCAACAAATAATAGTATTACATATAATACAGCACCATCAGTATCATTAATGAATGATAGACTGGGTGGTACTACAACTGATTTAGATGGTGGTAATATAAGATATTATGGTGCTAGTC
>OFMM01001032.1_pt1 | contig 14806 bp, 15 predicted proteins | sample 1541811 | NCBI WGS metagenome assembly OFMM01 (sample SAMN04209246, study PRJEB22552) | human gut metagenome | biome: gut; material: feces | host: Homo sapiens | place: USA: Oklahoma
ATGAAGTAGTTGAGGATGTAGGGCTTGTATAGCGAAAAATTCTATTGCTCTCATATTATTTACTTTACTTTGCTAAAAAAGCTCCTGTCGGGGCGCACTGCATAAAGAAAAATGTGGTTTAAACATTCTGAGTTTTGCCCATTGCACTATTAAAAAATCCTGTTAATACTTAAGTATTAACAGGATTTTTTCAATCATAGCTATTATTTCCTTTATTTTATATTGGATATTCTTTGTTTATTACTAATAAAAATGCAGACACGAAAAAACCTATGGTAAATGGTTAGCTATCTGTTATTTCTTTGTTGTAACAGTCTTAGCTTTTGACCAGCCTGAATAAATCCTTATGGATTTGCCGTTAATCTTAACTGTCTTATAGGTGCGAACTCTTACATAATATTTTTTCTTTGCCTTAAGCTTTTTAACGGTAGTCTTTGTAGTCTTCTGCTTCTTGATTGTTACGGTTTTCTTGTTCTTCTTGAATTTCTTATTGGTTGCGACTTGAACTTGATAGCCTGTTGTCTGTGTAGCCTGCTTCTTCCACTTTACTGTAAACTTCTTTGAACCTGCTGTAAGTGAGGAAATACTTGTTGCCTTTGGCTTGATTGTGAAATAAAGCGTCTTTGTTCCGCTGTATTTACCCTTAAAGGTAATCTTTACTGCGTACTTGCCAACATACTTTCTGCCTTTTGCATAAGACACAGTATAGTCAGTATTCTTAACAAGTGTCTTTCCTGTTCTGTCCTTAACAATAACCTTAGGTGTTCTAACCTTTCCGTTATATGTTAATGATGTTGCTTTAAGCTTTATGCTTGATGCCTTTGGAATTACTGTTGTTGAAAGAGTTTTCTTACATACCGAACAGTAATTTACTATCTTGCCGTTTGCTGTTGGGGTTGCCTTTGTTACGGTTTGCTTTGTGGTGTGGGCAATCTTAGCAATATTGCCCCAAGATGCAAGGTCGGTTATTTCCTTTGTACCGAGTACATCTTCATAGAACTTGCCACAACCTTCGCACTTGTAGTATGCTTCCTTACCGCCCTCTGTGCAGGTGGCAGCTTTCGCAGCAACCAAAGTCAGATTGTGAGTGTGTTCTTCGTTTTTATTTTTGTAATAATATGTAACAACCGTTCCGTCCGAAACAATAGGTTCATTCAAGCCGTCAGCCTTTACAAATTCGTAATCATAAAGCTTTTTTGCCGGTGTCAAATCAAGCTTTGTGCCGTATGGCACGGTAAATGTTCCGCCGGCAGTGTTTGGAATTTCAGAGCCGTCCTCAAATTTATACTGAATTGAAACGGTTGTGTAGCGCTGTGTTTCCGTATTGTCGTCTGCAAGCACATTTCCGTTTTCATCGAGCACCTGAAATGCCACGGTATCGCCGCTCTTAAGCTGTGCATCAGACGGAATTTGATAAATAAGCGAGCAACTCTTTAAGCCTGAATTAAAGTCGCTTTTGATGTGATCCAAAGCACCGAGCGGCCAGAAATTTGCCTTATCATTCCAAACAGGAATGTCAAAGGTTTGTACTGTTTGAAGCGGATTCCCCGATGAATCGGTCGCAACGCTTCCGTCGGAGTGCTTAATCCACATTTTGAATGTTAATTGTCGTGCATTTTTATCTGAAATGTTTTGAATAACAGTTCTAAGCTCGATTTTTTTACCGTTCATATTAGTATTAAATCTGCTTTTGCTGTTGCCGCTCAAAAGTCGGTCATTGCGATTATATGTGTAATTATAATATGAACTTGTTTCAAGGTCGGTAAAATCAGACGGCTTTGAATAAGCACCCGTATATTCCTTAACCTCGGGAGTTGCAACATAAAGGTCTACATCCTTAACAAGCTGAGACATTCGCTTGAAGCCCTGCAAACGGCAAACCTCGCAGAATTGATAGTTTGTGTCTCTCATTATGCACTCATAACTTGAAACAAGCATTTTTGAGCCGTAAGCATTGCGGCAGGTATATGTGTTTCTAAAACCTAAAAGCTGTCGCCATTTTATCTTTTCCGGGTCTTCAACCGAGGAAAGATTGAGTGATTTAAGCTCCTTATCGTCAAGCAAATATCCGCCGCTGTATTCATCACCGAGACCGAGCAAACCGTGTCCAAACTCGTGTGCAAAAGTTTTTGACGCACGATAACTGTCTGATGGCGAAATGAAATAATGGAAACCGTATTCACGGTTATTATAAGCACCGCCGAAATCATTTGTTGTATTTACAACCATAGCGAACTGGGCAATATAATCGTGAACATAATAATACGGCTTATATTCCGAATCGGACGGAATTGTATTCGGGTCAGTTGTTTTTTTAATATGAGCATCGTGAATTTTCTCGATAAATTCAGGACCGATACATCTCTCAAAAATATGATTTTTCCATTGACTTCCGTGGAGATTATTAGAAATAACAGGTGAATTATATTTGTCGATTATAACATCAAAGAAGGTACTTCCGCCATTGTCAAAACTTGATTCGGAAGCCGTACAAAGAGCGTAAACATTAAATCTGTCGGCATAACTGCGATAAGGCTCATATTTCATAGCATCCTGCCAAAGCCGTTTTACATCGTTGATGAATTTGCCCTGCTGACTTTTTGTATATCCCTCGCCGCAAACGACAACAACCATATTTTCAAGATCGCTTCGTGTCTTTTGAATAGTATAAACAGGGATGGTAGGATTAGAATATTTTCCGTCATTTGAATACCACGGGCCGAGGGTGAGCTGAATGCTTTGCTCGGTGCTGACATTCCAATCGGGATTTGCGTCCTCGGCAGGTTCCGAAATTGTATAATCATCCTCTTGCTTATTTGGAGCAGAGCCGATATAAGGACTGCTTTGTGAGCCGCTGCCGGAAGTTGTAACAAAATATTCGGAATCGAGATAAAATGCAGGTCTTACGCCCAAATCGGAATACCACGGAGCATAACGACCGACCTGACCCGATGAACTGATATAACGCATATCGTGATTGCAATCGGTAACAGGAGTGCGAAGCCAATAAGGCCAAGCCATACCGTCATTATTATACGCAACATAATAACCTTTGAGATTTTTCCACACGGCATTAGCCTGCTTTACATCAAGAAGAAAAACCTTTTCGGTTGTAGTTTCAAAATATGAACTGTCGTAGTTTGCCACCGCTTCCGAAATATCGGTGTAGTATAACAAATCCGAATTTGCGTCTCCATCAACTATGCCCTTGTTGTATTCGGGATGAGAAACGAGAGAACGCTGGGTAACGGTTTTCATTGCCGCAATTTCAGATTTTGAAAAAGCGTTGAGAAAACCCGCTTTTTCGTTGTACGCTCCCACACCGCTTACATATCCGTCTTTCGGAGGGTTGCCGCAAAGCCAATCGACTTTGCCTGCCTCTGCGGTTGAATTTAACCAAGAACGCATATTGCTGTCTTTCCAATAGTTAGAACCGTAATCATCACGCTTATAGCTTCTGCTGTGTGATTTTGAATTGCTGTTGTCATTTGTTTTGGCATCATATGCAAGGGTGTCAACAATTTTGTCTGCAAGCATAAGCGGTCCGTTATTGTCAATGCTTACACATCGCCAAAGAATCGAGGCATTGTTATACGTGCCCATTTTAACATAGTCACCGACTTTAATATCCGGCTTTGATGCCGCCTGAACGCTCATCGGCAAAATTGAGATTGCCATGCACAATGCCAACAATATTGCCGCTATTTTTTTCGTCATTAAGTCACTTCCTTTATAAGCGATATATTTGCTTTTATTATATCGTAAGGAATAATGTGTGTCAACGAAAATTCTGTTAATTCTTTGTCAATTTTGCAGCCGGTACATTTAATATTATACGAAGAAGAAAATCTTATCAAATATGCAAAAAGGCTTCTGCCCAAATACCGCCGTAAAAAGCAGTATTAGGACATAAAAATAGGCTGAAAGTAAAACTTCCAGCCTTGTGGCAGATTATATCAACCTGTCAAGTCACGGTAGTATTTGCTTTGCAAATCTCCACCTTAAAGACTTGACAGAACGTTTTTACGGGTTTAATTGCATTATAAACCCGTAATAAGAACATCACCCATTTACAAAATCACAGATTTTGAATGGGTCCCGATAACCTTGTTACTCGCTTCGCTCGTAATAAGGATTCGAACCCCAACAAACAGAGTCAGAGGCTCGCAATCTTTTTTCAAAGCCGCCTATCTAAGCCGTTTTTCAGACTTTGCGTCTCTCAAAAATCTCTCAGAATTTTATTTTTGCTTATAACCGCAAATTCGTATGAGGAATTGCGAACCTTACACTGAGGTGTCGAAAGAAACTCTAAATCCGCATCATCTTTTACAGCAGGATACTGTGCAATTTAATGACGAAGAATATAAAAGCTAATTATTCAATCAGATTTAATCCAAACTCAAGTCTCGTATATTCTATTCAATAATTAGGTAACAAAAAAGCGCCGTATTTCTACGACGCTTTTGTCTTGCTCAAAAGATGGAGCAAGGGAATGCTATTCAATTATCTGTTGTACTTTTTCTTTCTGCTGGCAACCGTTGTAGCAAGGGTTGCGCCGCCGCTGGCTAACAGCAGGGAAATCCACAGTGCAAGGTTGCTTGTATTGCCAGTCAGCGGACTCTTATCTGATGTTCCCAGTTTAGTACTGGCAGGCTTTTTCTCAAGAGCAGCAATCGCATCTTCGATAGCCTTTGCCATCTTGTCTACTTCGGATTGCTCTGTAATATTTTTACCACGGGTCACAGCATTCACAGCGGCTTCCACGCCGGTGAAGTCCTTGTAGTTATCCTTGTTCAGTGCATTTGCTTTGGCAATGGCTGCATCTACTTTTGTGTAATCTGCATCCTTGTATTGTAGGGCAGCAATGGCATCTTCAATAGCCTTTGCCATTGCATCAACCTCTGTTTGCTGGGCTTTGCTTTTTGCTCGGTCAACAGAGTTAATGGAATCTTTTACCGCAGAATAGTTTGTATAAAGGCTGCTATCAAGAGCCGTTGCCCTTGCGATGGCTGCATCGACAGCTGTGTAATCAGCGGGGATGTTATTGTCATCCCACACAAAAGTTGGATGACCGATTCCTGCAACCCATTCAACGCCCGCACCGGCATTGGTTTGCAAGCCAGCAAGGACATCTGCGGAGGTGAAGCTGGAGACAGCAGTGCCGCACGATGACTGGTCAAATGTCGGGTCGGCACTCGCAGTACCTGCATCCCAATCTACCACCAGCTTAGCAACGGCTAAGTAATTGCCTTTATTATCAGGATATTTTTCTTCATCAAGCGTTACACCATCAGGAGGGGTATCCGGCCAAATGCAGTCGGTAACATGGGTCTTTACAACAGCTGTAATCCAAGTGATATTGCCAGGCTCAGCGCAAGTGATGTTTTTTGTTGCAACTATGCAATTTTTGATTATTACGCCAGGCTTGTTCCCAGAGAAGTTTTCAAAGTTTGCACCGAGAATACCACCTACAGCTGAATAGATATTATTGCAGGAAACAGAACCGCCAAACCAACAATCGGTAATCGACGAGCTGTCCGCAGAGTTTTCCCACTGACCAATCAGCCCGCCAACGGTATCAACATCATCTTCATTGGACTCTGTACTGATAACCGTGGCGTCTGAGCCACAGCCTTTTACCTGTGTACTCCAAGTGCATTGACCAATCAGCCCACCAACGAACTTGCTGCCAACATTGTTTTCTATTTTTCCGCTTGTATAGCAGTTTTCAACGGTGCCGCCATTGACCCAATCCGCCAAAATGCCAGCAATTAATGAACCATCATTCGAGTCAATATCAGCGTCTATAACAAGTAAATTCTTTAATGTACCACCGTCAGAAACAACTCCGAAAAGTCCATTTCGAACAACTTCATCCCCAGTATAGTGATGGTTCAGATTCATGATTTTATGATGCTGTCCATTAAAAGTACCAGCAAAAAATCTTCTATGGTTACTGCCATCTCCAATGGGAGTCCACTGGGAGCCGGATAAGTCGAGGTCATTATCTAAGTAAATCGTTTTTCCTTCAAATGATACAGATGCAGTTTTGTCATTGACTAACTGCGCTAAACCAGCCAACTGTTCGGCAGTGGTGAAATGGTATTCAGTATCCGTCTTATGGTCGGTGTACCAGCTTGTATCTGCCGTACCGTCCCAACTATCTACTGAAGTTCCTTCAGCAAACGCTGTCATCGGAACAAGTGCCATCACAAGGCACAACGCAAGCAGAAGGCTTAGAAGTTTCTTCTTCATTTTCATTCCTCCAAAATAATTCTATCCGCTATTTACTTTCTCCGGCAGCGGACACGCCGAGAAAAGATGTGTTTACGGGTGGTGGTTAGGACTTCAATATCAAACCACCATCCTTCCGGCAAACGCAAAAAGCCGAAGCCAAGGCATAATGCGCCCTGTCTCCGGCAACTGGTTCGTTATAAATTGTATGAAATAAGACTTGACACACTGAAAAAACGGCGCTATGCTCCTGCCGAGCCAAGGCGAGCCGACAATGATTGTCGCATTTCCGTTTGCCATAGTCAAATCCTCCTTCCATAATTTCTAAGGAAAAAAGGATATAAATCCTCCACTATATAATAACGCAAAAATATTATAGCAGATTTTTCCCGAAATCTCAAGAGGTTTTCAGAATATTACACTTCTCTTTTTCTCAAATCATTGCCTTCTTCCATTACTCACGGAACTGTATGACTTCTTGAATACTTCCCGAAAAGGAAAAGCCGCCGTCTATGACAGCGACTTTTCTATTTAGCGGGTAAACCGTCCGAGAAAATATTGTTTCCGCCTGCTTGTTAAGGTCTGTATGGTAATCGTTCAGCTTGTTGGTAGTCAGTAGCTCGGCATACAAGGGACCTTGTGATTGCTGATATACCACAGGTGTCGCTGTCCCCAACTCTATCTTGTATGTGAAAAAATCATAAGACAAATTTTTAATCCGTAATTTCTATTGAAAAAGAACCATTGCTATTAAGCACCAACTTAAGATTGTTCATTGTAGTGTTGTAAAGGTGGTCTCCTCGCCGTAGACGATAATGAGGCACGAGTTTGCGTAAGTGCTTCTCTAAAGATTTGCTCCGCATTTGGCAAAACAAATGAGTTTGCAATTACTTTTTCAAGTTCTTTCTTGAACACTGTATCAAAGAACTTGTCCTTTTCAGGTGTCATAAACTTATCAAGATAGCAATAGAAAATAATGTTATTCCAAAGAAGTGATTTGAAGTCAGAACCATATTTTGTCTTTTCAATAAGAACAAAATAATTTGCATCAACATCCTCGATAACAGACCAAAAGTCAGAATCACTTGAAGCAAGAATTATAGAATCCACATCATCCTTATATACTGCTTTTGAAACACCGGCAAGAGCTTGTGATCTACAAGTGACTTGTCCTCTTTAATACGCTCAACAACAACGGTTCCGACTTCCACATTATATGTAAAGAATTTCAGTTGCAGCCAAGCCTTTGATGAGTTAAGTTCATCATAATAAACTACTACTTTGTCAATCTTCTGTATTCATAACCATTAAGGCTATCAAACATAGCAGCTAAGCGATAAGGATCGCAATTTTCACCATCAACAAAAATTCAGAAGGTTTGATTTCTCGAACCCTTTTCGACAAACTGAAGGATATAGCTTTGGCTATATCCTTTTAAACACTTAAAACCTAAATGTTTTACTCTCCCCTGCTTTAAATTCAACTGTTTGTGATTTACCGCCGGCTTTAATATTAAGCTTTTGGTCAATATCCGAAGTAACGGTTGCGCTTATTGTTTTACCGCCGTCTGCCCATTTTAATTCAGTTACGGTAGCACGATTACGGGTTTTAATCCCTTTGAGCGTTCCGTTTTCAAAACCCGAATTCGGGAGGGCCGGAAGAAACTCAATATCATTATTATGTGAATAAACAAGAGCTTCATTTATAATACCGAGATAGCCTATCGCAAAATCAGTACAATAGCAACTGCCTTGGTCATAATCGTGGTTAGTCATTAGTGAATCGTACCTGATTTTATGGTTCACAAGTTTAACGAGGGCATCTGTTAAAGAATCTGAATCCTTTAACCTTGAAGCAATAAGACTGCGGTGAACAAGTGCGTGTGACGCTTCATTTTCACTCTGTCTGTTTGCAATTGCCTGCTTGCAGGCTTTTGACAGTTCATCATTTCCCTGCGTTTCAAAAAGCGGCCATACACCGTAAAGATGACTTAAATGACGATGTTTATTATTTTCATCAAATGAAGTTGTTGCCCATTCTTTAAGAGCGCCTGTTTCATCATAAAGATACGGCGGAAGATTTTTTTCAAGTTCCCGCCATTTAGAAGTATCAGCACTTTTATCAATGTCGCCCATAACTTTAATAAGCATATTAAGATTATCACGGCAGGCAGAAATATCAATAGCACAGTTAGCATCCGATGGGCTGTTATAATTTGACGGATTATTTTCAGGCGAATAGCTTGGCAAAATGCAATATGTTTCACCGTCATTTAATGATGTTTTGCCCTCTTCATAATGAATAGAACCGTCTTTTGCGGTATAATATTCAGGGGTCATCAGCTGACTCCAATAATTTGCACTTTTCACCAAAAGCGGATATAAAATATCTTCTTCAAGCCTTAAATATCCACGCTTTTTAATTTCTTCAATTTGACTTTCTGTTAAGTCTTTTTCGGTAACGGAGAGAACCGATTTAAGATTTTCAAGGTCAAATTCATCACTTAAAGGAATATTGATATTACCATATGAAAGAAGAGTTTCATAAAGCGGGTTAATCATCCAAGACGTGCCGGCGTTCCAATATCTGAAAGGATAAGGATAGCAGGTTTCGGTGATTACTGCTTTATCACCATCGGTATTGACCGGAGCCTGAATAGCATCTTTAAACCCATGTGTTGCATATGCATTTTCTTCCCAATCAGGAAGTTGTCTCAAAATGAAATATGCATAGCCGATAGGGCTGCGTGACATATTGCTCGTATTCATTGAAGAAGTTTGCAAGTTAACATTTGCGTCCATTGTATATTTACTGCCCCAGCCGGTGTTAAATTCACCTGTCCACATACCGTAAAGTCGGCTTGTGGAATAACCCGAACAGCAAAGATACGCATATCTGCCGGCATAATATGTACGCTGGGCAAGAGCGGAATTTATTTTCTTTTTACCCTTTTGCATTTTTAAAAGTGTTTCATTTGACTCAAAATTATCATCACCCAACGAAAGTGTAACGCTGTCGAATTGCGGCTGATAAATTTCCAAGTGATTATTTAACGCTTTATCATAATCAAAATCATTATTACCTGCATATTTTGCTGCTACACATTCAAGCTTTGCTATACAATCTTCGAGAAGTTTGAAACCATTTTGCTTTTCAAAATCCTCAATTTTTCCCATATCGCAAGTTCTGTCACTTACGGTAAGAAGATAAACACTGTCGGCATCGGTTATTTTAATGCCTGTATTTTCACCCAAAAACTGTGTTTCGTCTGTTTTCTTATCTATCAACACTTTTTCTTTGTTTCCGCCTGAAGTAATTACATAAGTTACTGTTGCATAACCGCCGTTTTTAAGTTCACTTTTTTCATAATCAGGATAGTGTGAAACAAGTGCAAGGTAGTTTGCATTATCATCAGTTAATTTTTTATACTTCATATTAGCTTCGTCACTGTCGCCGAAATTTGCAAGAGTTGAAAGGTTATCAAATGATAAAGTTAAATTAAGCTTACTGCCGGAAGATGATTTATTAAGCTTGGTAATCACAACATCATCTGCCATTGAAGTGAATGATGTACGCTTCCAAGTGCCGTTTTTGTCCGTAAAATCAACACCGACCTGCGATGTTTCATAATCTGTATAGCGAATATATTTTTTAGTGCTTTTCTTATCAAAATCAAGCCGTAATTGGCCGCCCGGGTGATAACGGTATACGTCATCATAGTTTGCATTATCCGTAATATCTTTACATTTAACAATACTTTGCTTTACTGTTTCAAGTTCATCATAAGTTTGAGGACAAGTACGCTGATTTTCATTAGGCATTATAAAATGCATATTTTGAAAAATAAATGTGTCGCTGTACGGACTGCCGCTTGTAATAAACCCTTGAAGTCCGTTTCCGGATACCATCCCCTGCCTCCAAGATTTAGTTTTATTTTTTCTCGAATCTTTAAGCTCGGTATAATTATATGAAAATGAAATTTTAGAAGTATCTTTAAAGAGAGATTTAATATCACCTTCGCTGACTTTGCCCCCTGAACAAGATGCCAACGAAAAAGCAAAAGTTACAGTTAATAACACACAAAGTGATTTTTTTAAATATCTATTCATAAACTCACCTCGTAAAAATTATAACATACAGGCATAAAAACAACACGACATCATCTTTATGTAAATGTCGTATTATGTTATAATAAGCAAGGTGATTTAAATGGATTTCATTTGGAACAAAATACAATTTGTAATAACAGATTTGGGTGGCGGCAAACTCGGCGAAAAAATACCGATGCACGTTCACGCAAAAGGCTGCTATGAACTGCATTTTATAACCGAAGGTAAAGGCACGCTTATAGCCGATGGCAGAGAAATTGAATTAAAGAAAAACGATTTTTTCATTACAGGGCCGAATATTAGGCATAGCCAAAATTATGATGAGCAAAGCCCTATTGAAGATGTATTTGTATTGATACAAATTAAAAACGATAAAAGCAAAAATGTATTTTCAAGTATTTTTACACAGCATAATTTTTGTTATCTTGAAAATGTTGACAACAAATTTGCAAAAATGCTTTTAAGTGAATGGAAAAATAAAAATCCTGATTACGAAAGTGTGATATCGGGATTGATGATAATTATTTTAACACAGATTACAAGATTGCTTTTGCCAAAAGATTTTCAAGAATTTGCTAATAAAGAAAACTTGAATGACAAAAGATTTGCAATAATAGAGCAAGCATTTTTGTACGAAAACGAAATTACTCTTACAAAGCTTTCGCAGATGATAGGTTTGTGTGACAGGCAAACACAAAGACTTTTAAAAAAATACTATGGCAAAAGCTTTAGAGAAATAAAAAAAGAATCCGGCAGATAAAAACAGCGCTTTACTTTTAGCAAAGTGCCGTCAGCAGGTAGGGAAACCGAATTTTAAATTTCTACACGCCGGTAGATTTTGAGAAGGTGGTATGAATTCTGCGTTTTGCTTTGGCAAGAGTCATCTTTGCTATAAGATATAGCCTCTATGACAATTATTATAACGCGGCGCGTTTTAGCCACTTTATCGACAGTCTGAGAGTCCTTACCTTTTGGCAAAGATTCCGTTTTTATGACTTAACCTCAATAATTGCATTCTTTATCGTCTTGAAATCCTTATTCTGCGATAGGGGAACACGAACCAGCTTTTGATTGCTGTAAATATCAATAATCTGTTCTTTATATGAATACCATGTATCATACAAATCAGAAATGATTGGATCTTTTTCATTTCGTCTACGATGGAATTTACTAAGCGTTTACCTTTTGTACTGAAATAGCCATATACCTTTTTACCTTCATAATCAGAAAGGTACTCCGATAAAGAAACCAACAAAGCTTCTATCTTTGGATTATCATATAATCGCGAATTCACTTGGTCGATAATATCATAAATTTGTTGTTCTCCGGCTTGTCGCAAATTATCTCTGCTTTTACTGGCTCACCCGTAAACGGGTCTATATACTCTTTTAACGTCATTTGATCATATTCTAAATCTTCTTTTAATTGATTTTGAATATACTCCTGTATTTTCTTTGCATTCTTTCCAACCGTGTCAACATAATATCCTCTACACCAGAAATGACGATTTCCAAATTTATATTTCAAATTTGCATGCATCTCAAATATCATTAGGCAAATATCATTAGTGTACTTTTTCCTTTCAAGTATCCCACAAAACTTGATACACTTATACTTGGCGGAATTTCTACCAACATATGAACATGATCCGGACACATTTCTGCCTCCACTATTTTGACACCTTTTCGCTTACATAAAACACTTAATATATTGGCTATGTCCTGACGTAACTTCCCATATATTATTTTTCTACGAAATTTTGGTGCGAATACAATATGATACTTACAGTTCCATTTTGTATGTGATAAACTATTATTGTCCATTATGGATACCTCCTGTGATTAAATGCGGTTGGCGAACCTGCATTTACTATATCACTGGAGGTTTTTTACTGTAAGCTAAAGCGTCTTCAACCACTCGCATAGCAAGTGGTTTATTTGTTGAGCTTTGCTCAACAGGGCCTTGCCCTAACAATAAAAGGTCCGGCTACCCAGCCAGACCCTCATAAAAGACCCTATCGAAGAACCCTAAAAAACTATGCTTTTTTTAATGCCAGACCCTATCGACAAACCCTAAAGAACTTTGATTATCCAAAAGATATGTAGCCTTTCTTATCTTATTGTTTAATAAATCATTTTTTTACTGATAATCTTTCAGCTCATCCTATTGAAAATCTTCATGTTATTCCAGATATACATCGTTTAAATATACCATTACAGCATATTTACGTTCGTTTCAAAATTCACTCAAACAGATATGAAAAGTCATCAATATTGTAATCTCTAACTTCATAAACGATGTCATTCACTTTGACTTTATTATCCATAAAAGATATTAGAGTAATTTCTCCCCCCTTTTTTTCTATTTTAATCAAATACTGCCATCCTTTATCTTTTTCATCTGTTATTTCTTTTAACGAATACGAATTAAGTTTACTTATCAAATCCTCAAATTTTTCTTTTTCTATTATAACATCTTGTTTCTGTCCAGTAGTTTGAGTTGATACTGTAATCTGTTCTATCCCATCTATCTTTATGTTCATAGATTTTTCATCTCCTAAATTATTCGAAATACAACCTACTAAAAGCACAACTGCCAATAATGCACTAAAGGTTAAACCAAATAATTTCCGAATAAACCGCTCCATATTTTCCTCCTTGTTTTTTGAAAATTCTACACACTACCTCAAAAATTAGAATCATAGTCTGCCAATTATCTATCTCCATTTTTGTACCTCTGAGGATTACTATAATACATAAAATCTCATCTCTCTTTTTCATTTTAATCAGTGAAACAAATTATTGATTACTATCGACACTTACAGTTCTGACACTTACAGTTCTGACACTTATAAGTTCCTATTCCATCCAAGTCGAAAACCGAATAAATACAAGTCCCCAGTTCTCTTGCTATTTCATTTGCAACTTTCATTGATGGTTCTATTTCATTTTTTTCAAGCAAACTTATATATTGCCTTGAAATATCCATATTTTCGACAAGCTTTGCTTGTGTAATTCTTTTTTTCCTAAGTTCTTTTATTCTATTTTTCATTCCATTACTCTCTTTTCATTTTAAATATATCAGTTTACAATAGATTTTGCAAGTATGATTTGCAAACCTAACCATATTACCATATTTTTTAGATTTCAATAATCCCAGCTTTTCAAATTTCAGCACAAAAGAGCGAATGGTTGCGTAGGCGCGTTACCGAAATCTTTTTCAAGTTGTTTTGTTGAAAAGTCGGATATGCCGTAATTTGCTACAACGAACTGCCACAGTTGTTCCTCTTTTGCGGTTATTTCACCTTTTGACAATGCTTGTTTGAACAAATCGAAAACGTCAACACAAATTTCCCGATTTTCAAACTTGCCGTAAACATTTTCGGCAAAATAGATTATAAACGGAGTGACATCAATTACACCTGTTATTTTTTGATTTTCTTCAATCAAAGTGTATGCCTCATAGTATTTTTTAACGCTTTTCATTATATAACTCGAAAACGGAATAAACAGTGTATTGCTAAAACCCTGCTGCACCAAATACCACAAATGAACAAAACGAGCCATACGACCGTTTCCGTCGAAATACGGGTGCAGATATGCGATATAAAAGTGAATAATCGAAGCTTTTACAAGCTCGTTCATACCGTCATTTGTATTGATAAATTTAACAAAATTTTTCATTGCATTCGGCAAATTATCACAGTTAATTCCCATATGCGCAATCTCGCCTGCAAGGTCTTGAATATGCACGCAGTCGTAACGATAACTGTTACCCTTAAGCAGTTTGTTCTCTTCATCAAAAAAATCGCCGACTGTCATCATATATAGCTTGTAGATATTTTCTTCTGTAATGATATTATTTTTATCAACAATGAAATCAAAGCCTTTTTTATACCGAAAATGCGAGTTTCTTCATCATCTTTAGGTGCATAGCCTTTAAGGATACTGCGAACACTATCCCTGTTGTAATCAATGCTCTCAATTTTAGCAGTTGAAATAATTTCCTCCTCAGCAGCCTTTGCCCCATAAGCCTTACCCTGATTCATCATCAAAAGTTTGTAACTGTCCATATTGATATTAGCCTTGCTTTCAATATACACAAGATTATAAAAGGGCAAACTTAAAGAGAGGGTTTAAAGTTTTATTACTTTAAGCCCTCTTTATTTTTTGAAATGTCTCTCAAGTTTTTTGCTCTTTTCAATTCGTATTACGATTTTGATTTGAGCAATGTCTCTCAAAAATCTCAGTCCTAAATGCCCCAAATCACACTAAAAAGACTTTGGAATTTTGAAATCTGTTGTCTCTTAGAAACTCTTAAAAGCTCTCGAAATATTTTAAATCAAAGAAAAAATGCCCGAATGCTGCCGTAAAAAGCAGTATTCGGGCAAAAAAAGCCTCGGAACAATTTGTTCCGAGGTATTGGCAGAGGTATAACAACCTGTCAAGTCACGGTAGTATTTG
>OFMM01001040.1_pt1 | contig 14670 bp, 9 predicted proteins | sample 1541811 | NCBI WGS metagenome assembly OFMM01 (sample SAMN04209246, study PRJEB22552) | human gut metagenome | biome: gut; material: feces | host: Homo sapiens | place: USA: Oklahoma
CCGGCAAGCAGTTCCGTATGGGTAAAAAATACGGGGCTGTTTCTTTTTTGCAGATCCTCGCCCCGGAGCTGAATGACCGGATGCTGGCGGATTTTCTGGATATGGAAAGCTCTCTGATCGTCAGCCTGCATATCCAGTCCGTAGATCAGATCAAGGCCATCAAGACGGTCAAGCGGAAAATCACCGACCTGGATAAATCCAAAATTGAGGAACAGAAAAAAGCCGTCCGCGCCGGATATGACATGGACATCATTCCCTCCGACCTTGCCACCTACGGTGCCGAGGCCAAGAAGCTCTTGCAGGATTTGCAGAGCCGAAACGAGCGAATGTTCCTTGTGACCTTCCTGGTGCTGAACACGGCGGACAATCCCCGGCAGCTGGGCAACAATGTGTTCCAGGCCAGTTCCATCGCACAGAAGTACAACTGCCAGCTGACAAGGCTTGACTTCCAGCAGGAAGAAGGGCTGATGTCTGCGCTGCCCTTGGGCCTCAATCAGATCGAGATTCAGCGGGGGCTGACCACCAGTTCCACGGCTATCTTTGTTCCGTTCACCACCCAGGAGCTTTTCCAGAACGGCAAAGAGGCGCTGTACTACGGTATCAACGCCCTGTCCAACAACCTCATCATGGTGGACCGCAAGCTGCTGAAAAACCCCAATGGACTGATTCTCGGCACCCCTGGTTCCGGCAAGTCCTTCAGCGCCAAGCGCGAGATCGCCAACTGTTTCCTGCTCACCAATGATGACATCATTATCTGCGACCCGGAGGCCGAGTACGCGCCCTTGGTGGAGCGCCTGCATGGGCAGGTCATCAAGATTTCGCCCACCAGCAGCAATTACATTAACCCTATGGATTTGAACCTGGACTACTCGGACGATGAAAGTCCGCTGTCTCTCAAGTCCGACTTCATCCTGTCTCTGTGCGAGCTGATCGTAGGCGGCAAAGAGGGCTTGCAGCCGGTTCAGAAAACCATCATTGACCGCTGTGTGCGGCTGGTGTATCAGGACTATCTCAATGACCCCCGCCCGGAGAATATGCCCATCCTGGAGGACCTCTACAACCTGCTGCGGGCGCAGGACGAGAAAGAGGCGCAGTACATCGCCACGGCGCTGGAAATCTACGTCACCGGCTCCCTCAACGTGTTCAACCACCGCAGCAACGTGAATATCGAAAACCGCGTGGTCAGCTTCGATATCAAGGAGCTGGGCAAGCAGCTCAAAAAGATCGGGATGCTGGTGGTGCAGGACGCGGTGTGGAACCGCGTCACAATTAACCGGGAACAGCGCAAGTCCACCCGCTACTATATCGACGAAATGCACCTTCTTCTGAAGGAGGAGCAGACCGCCGCCTACACCGTGGAAATCTGGAAGCGCTTCCGCAAGTGGGGCGGCGTTCCCACGGGCATCACCCAGAACGTCAAAGACCTGCTCTCCAGCCGCGAGGTGGAGAACATCTTTGAAAACTCCGACTATGTGTATATGCTCAACCAGGCTTCCGGCGACCGGCAGATTCTGGCGAAGCAGCTCAACATCTCGCCCCATCAGCTCTCGTATGTGACCCAATCCGCCGAGGGCGAGGGGCTTTTGTTCTACGGCAGCGTGATCCTGCCCTTCGTAGACCGCTTCCCCAAGGATACGGAACTGTACAAAATCATCACGACCAAGCTCTCGGAGCAGGTGCAGTCAGAATAGAGACGAGAAAGGATGTGCGAATATGAATAACCACCTGATGATCTTTGAAAACCCGGAGTTCGGTGAACTGCGCTCCCTGCACATGAACGGCGAACCGTGGTTCGTGGGCAGAGACGTTGCGATGGCGTTGGGCTATGGCAAGGGGAAGTCTCTGAATAATGCTGTTTCCAATCACGTTGACGATGAGGACAAAGGGGTCACTGAAATGATGACCCCCGGCGGAAAGCAGAATGTTATTATCATCAACGAATCCGGCCTTTACGCTCTTGTCCTCTCCAGCAAGCTGGAGCGCGCAAAGAAGTTCAAGCGCTGGGTGACGGCCGAGGTGCTGCCCTCCATCCGCAAGCACGGCGCGTATATGACGGATGCAATTCTTAGCCGGATGGATGAGCACCCCGAGCTGATCTCGGAGTATATCGGCAAGCTCCGTGCAGAAAACGCAAAGGCGAACGCCGCGCGGGAGGCGCTGAAAAAGGCGGAGGCCGAGAACGCGCGGCTGGCTCCGAAGGCCAGCTACTACGATTCCTTTGTGGGCGTTGAGAGCCTGACCTGTCTCCGCTATACCGCCAAGGAGCTGGGCGTTCCGCAGAAGAAATTTATCGGCTACCTGCTGGAAAAGGGGTATGTGTTCAGAGACCGTCACCGCAGCGACCGTGTATTTGTCAGAGCCGGCAAGCACAACGACCCGCTGTTTGTGACCAGGGATTTCTACCTTCCCAACGGCACAAAAAGCGAATACACCCTCGTCACGCCTGCCGGAAAGGCGCATTTTCTGAAAATCGCGGAGAAAATCCGCGTCTGGGAGCCCCGTGAGGTTGCAGAGGGCAAAGACGCCAGCGAACAGGCCGTTTTTGCCGCGTGCGTATGACGATCCAATCCCCACAGAATCGAGGTGATGAATATGGCAAAACGCTCGCCAAGGCTGATTTTCACCGAGGAAGAACGCGCCCTGCCGGAGCTGGAACGAGCTGTTCGCAAGGCGGACAGGGCGGCGGTTAAGCTGGAAAAGGCCGAAGCGAAAGTCCCCAGGAAAACCGTAAAGGTCAGTGAGCGCGTTGTGGACAGTGAGAGCGGCAAGGTCACGACGCGCCTTTTCTTTGAGGAGGCGGACAAAAAGCGTCCGCCCTCCAAGCTGGCGCACGCCGCAAGGAAAGCGCCGCCGGATACCGTCCGCAGCGCAGTCCACCGCAAGCTTCGGGAGGAGGGCGATGACAACCCCGGCACGGAGGCGGCGAACACCCTGACCGAGACGGCGGAGCGCACCTGGCGCATTGCGGAATCGGCGCACCGCTCCCATGCGGAAAAGCCCTACCGCAGGGCGGACAAGGCGGAAGCCGCCGCAGACAAAGCCAATCTCAAGGCGCTGAACAAACAGTACGAGCAGGAATACGGCAGGGCTTCCAACCCCTATTCCCGCTGGCAGCAGAAGCAGGCCATTAAAAAGGAATACGCCGCCGCAAAAGCGGGGAACGGCGCGAGGAATACCGTCAAAGCGTCCGAGACCACCGCGAAGGCGGCAAAGCGCGCCGCCGAGGGAAGCAAAAAGGCCGGCAGCTTTTTTGTCCGGCACAAGAAGGGCTTCCTCATCGCGGGCGGCGTCGCCGCCGCGATACTGCTGCTCATGACCTGCATTTCCTCCTGCTCCACGCTGTTTCAGGGAGGAATATCCGGTGTTGCATCCTCCACCTATCCGCTGGAGGATGCGGATATGCTGGCGGCGGAAGCCGCCTACTGCGCCATGGAGGACGAGCTGCGGGAATACCTGAACAGCTACGAAAGCACCCACGATTACGACGAGTACCACTTCGACCTGGACGAGATCGAGCACGACCCCTATGTGCTCATTTCCATGATTACCGCCCTCAAGGGCGGAGAATGGACGATTGACGAAATAGGCGGGATTCTGGAGATGCTGTTTGAAAAGCAGTATATCTTAACGGAAACCGTCGCCACGGAAACCAGATACCGCACCGAAACGCATATCGGCTATTACACCGACGAAAACGGCAACCTGCAAAGCTACGAGTACGAGGCGGAGGTTCCCTACACCTACTATATCTGCCATGTGGAGCTGGAAAACTTCAACCTCTCCCATGTGCCGGTGCATATCATGTCCCACGATCAGCTCTCCATGTACGCCGTGTATATGAGCGTACTGGGCAACCGCCCCGACCTGTTCCCCGGCTCCCCGTATGTGAACCGGTACTACCACACCCAGTATGAGAAGTACGAGATACCCCCGGAAGCGCTGGCGGATGAGCAGTTCGCCGCCATCATCAAGGAAGCGGAGAAGTATCTGGGCTACCCCTATATCTGGGGCGGCAGCTCGCCCGCCACCTCCTTCGACTGCTCCGGCTTCGTTTCGTATGTCTACAACAACTGCGGCCTGCACTGGAGCTTCGGCAGGCTGGGCGCGGAGGGGCTGCGGGGCATGTGCGCCTATGTCTCCCCGGAAAGCGCCCGTCCCGGCGACCTGATATTCTTTGAAAAGACCTACGACACCGCAGGCGCGTCCCATGTGGGCATCTATGTGGGCAATAACAGGATGCTCCACTGCGGCGACCCCATTCACTACGCTTCCATCGACACAAGCTACTGGCGAAGCCATTTTCTCCAGTTTGGCAGATTACCTTAACAACAACCATATCAACGCAAAAAGGAGGATGTTATGAACCCGCGACTTGAAAAGCTGCGTCAGGAGCGCGAGAAGCTGGCGGAAAAGCTCACATCGCTGACCGCACGGCTCAAAGCCCTGGACGAGCAGATTCTGAAGCTGGAAAACACGGATATTGTGGGCATCGTCCGCGAGAACGGGCTGACCATCGAGCAGCTCGCGGCGCTGATGGCGATGCTGGAAAAGCGCCCCATGGCGGCGCTGCCCGACGAATACAGAAAAACGGAGGATTTTGTGGATGAAGAATAAATGGAGATTTTTTGCCGTGACACTGGCCGTCGTGCTCTGCATGACGGTCTTTTCCGTTACGGCCTATGCAGGCGGCGATATGGTCGATTCGACAATGGGCGACCCGACCATGGAAACCCCAACTGCAACTACACAGCCAGAGAATACGAATACCGGTGAGCAGACCCCAAACGGACAGACACTGACCGTGCTTGTGACCGAAAATGCGGATGGGAGCCATACCGTGACCATCGGGGATCGGAGCTGGACGCTTCCCGCCAAACGGGAGCAGTCCGGAAAGGTGGTCAACGTCCGCACCTATTTGAACCTGCGCACCGGCCCCGGCACGGATTACACCGTGATCGGGCGTCTGCTCAACGGCGCGGAGGTGAAGGTGCTGGAGGAAAGCAACGGCTGGTACAAGGTGGTCGTGCCGGAGCAGACAGGCTATGTATACGGCAAATACCTTGACGTCATGAACGCGCCGACAGAAAACAGCGGAAGCGATACGGATATGGCGGGACTTCTGGAGATACTGCTGCAATATTACACCGCTGCCGGAGGTTCCGCTCCCCTGACCCCGGACGGCAACCTGACGCTCATGGATGACATCGGCTCCGCTTTCGGCGCAGGCAAGCAGTTCATCACCGTGACGACCAAGGGCGGCAATACCTTTTATCTCATCATCGACCGGGACGATAAGGGCAATGAGAACGTCCATTTCCTGAATCTTGTGGACGAGGCCGACCTGCTGGCGCTGACCAAGGACGGCGAGAGCATCGTCCCCGCCTGCGCCTGCACGGACAAATGCGCCGTGGGCAAAATCAACACGGGCTGCAAGGTGTGCAGAACCAATATGAGCGAGTGCGCGGGCAAGGAAGTGACGGAACCCACGCCACAGCCCGCCGAGCCTGCGGGGACCGCGCCCGAAAAGAGCGCCAACGGTGCGGGGCTCATTGTGGTCGTCCTCCTGCTCCTGCTGGGCGGCGGCGGTGCGCTGTACTGGTTCAAGCTCCGCAAGCCCAAGGCCGACACCCGCGGGGCGGACGATCTGGACGATTACGACTACGGCGAGGACGAGGAAGATGAGGACTACGAGTTTGAAGATGAAAACACTGCTGACAGTGAGGAGGACAAAAACCAATGATGAATACGACCTGTTACCGGCTTGTTGTGTGTGAAAAGCCCTCCGTGGCAAGGAGCATCGCCGCCGTTCTTGGCGCAGGCAGGCGCGAGGACGGCTTTCTTTCGGGCGGCGGCTATCTCGTCTCCTGGTGCTTCGGGCATCTTGCGGAACTTTCGGATGCGGACGCTTACGATGAAAAGTACGGCAAATGGCGAAGGGAGGACTTGCCCATTCTGCCGGAAAGCTGGCAGTACACCGTGGCACGGGACAAGCAGAAGCAGATGAACACCCTCCGCACCCTCATGCACAGAGAGGACGTTTGCGAGGTTATCAACGCCTGCGACGCCGGGCGCGAGGGCGAGCTGATCTTCCGCACGGCGTATAATCTCAACAACTGCCGCAAGCGCGTAAAGCGGCTCTGGATCTCCTCCATGGAGGATGCGGCGATTCTTCAGGGCTTTGACAATCTCCGCGACGGCGCGGAGTACAACAACCTCTACGCCTCCGCCCTCTGCCGCAGCAAGGCGGACTGGCTGGTGGGCATCAACGCCACACGCCTGTTTTCCGTGATGTACCACCGCACCCTGAACGTGGGGCGCGTGGTATCGCCCACGCTTGCGCTGCTGGTGCAGCGGGAAGCGGAGATCAATGCCTTTCAGCCGGAGAGCTTTTACACCGTCCATCTGGACTTTGACGGCTTCTCCGCCGCAGGCGGGCGCATGAAGGAGCAGGCTGAGGCGGAGCGGCTTGCCGGGGACTGCAACAGCAAAACCGCCGCTGTTACCTCCGTCGTGCAGACGGAAAAGACAGAGAAAGCCCCGGCGCTCTACGACCTGACCACGCTCCAGCGGGATGCAAACCGCTTACTTGGGTACACGGCGCAGCAGACGCTGGATTATCTGCAAAGTCTCTACGAAAAGAAGCTCTGCACCTACCCCCGCACCGACAGCCGCTATCTCACCGACGATATGGAGGGCGGCGTAAACGCGCTGGCGCTGTGCTGCGCGGGCGTCTGCGGCACGGAGCCGCCCGCAGCCGTCTGTTCGGGGCAGGTGTGCAGCAGCAAAAAGGTCAGCGACCACCACGCCGTCGTTCCCACGATGGCGGCGGGCGAAACGGACTTGGAAACCTTGCTCACAGGCGAACGGGAGCTGCTGCGCCTTGTTTCCCGTCAGGTGCTTATGGCGGTCAGCGCACCCTTCGTCTATCTGGAGACCGAGGCAAGGCTGGACTGCGGCGGAAATGCCTTTGCCGCCAAGGGGAAAACAATCCTTCATATGGGTTGGAGGGCATACACGGAAAAGGGCAAGCAGGACAACACCCTCCCGGAGCTTTCCGAGGGACAGTTGCTTCCCGTTTCCTCCTGCGCGGTCAAAGAGGGCAGAACGACCCCGCCCAAACACTTCACCGAGGATACGCTTCTGTCGGCCATGGAGACGGCGGGCAAGGAGGATATGCCGGAAACTGCGGAGCGGCGCGGGCTGGGAACCCCCGCAACAAGGGCAGCGGTCATTGAAAAACTGGTGGCCACGGGCTTTGCGGAGCGCAGAAAGGCGAAAAAGGCTGTACGCCTCGTTCCCACCGAAGCGGGCGTTTCCCTCATTACCGTGCTGCCCGAACAGCTCCAGTCCCCGCTGCTCACCGCCGAATGGGAGCACCGCCTCAAGGAGATCGAGTGCGGCGAGCTGGGCGCGGACGAGTTCCTCGCAGGCATCTGCGATATGGTCGCAGCGCTGGTTCGGGACGCTGCGCCTGTGGACGGCGCGGAGGTGCTGTTCCCCTCCGGCAGACCTGTTGTGGGCAAATGCCCCCGCTGCGGCGCAGAGGTCACGGAGAGCAAAAACGGCTATTTCTGCGAAAGACGGAGCTGCAAGTTCGGGCTGTGGCGGGACAACCGCTTCCTTGCCGCCAAGAAGATCAGCCTGACGAAGAAGATGGCTTCCTCGCTCCTGACGCAGGGACGCGCCTACGCCAGCGGTATCTACTCCGAGAAAACCGGCAAGACCTACGACGCATTCATCGTGCTGGAGGACGACGGCGCGCGTTCCTCCTATAAGCTGGACTTCACCAAGTGACCCTCACAGGCTCCCGCACGGGCGTTTCATTCCCCTGCGGGAGCCGCTGTTTTTACCATGATCCAAAGGAGGTATGCATGAAATGGCTGAAAAACAGACCAACAAGGAACGGCTCAAGGACATCACCGACAGCATCGAGACGGGCATAAAGGAGCTGTTTGAGAGCGACAAATACAGGCAGTACCTTGCCACCATGAGCCGCTTTCACCGCTACAGCGTCAACAACACCATGCTCATCTATATGCAGCGCCCCGACGCCACCCATGTGGCCGGCTTCAACAAATGGCGCGATCAGTTCGGAAGGAGCGTTAAGAAGGGCGAAAAGGGCATTAAGATCATCGCCCCCACGCCCTTCAAGAAGAAAATCGAGCAGCAGAAATTAGACCCCGACACCAAGCTCCCCCTGCGGGACGAGAACGGCGATATTATCACGGAGGAAAAGACGGTGCAGATCCCCATGTACAAGCCCGTGGTGGTGTTCGACGTGCAGCAGACCGCAGGCAAGCCCCTGCCGGAGCTGGCGGCGAACCTTACGGGGGATGTGCAGAATTACGAGGTATTCATGGAAGCTCTGCGCCGCAGCGCGCCCGTCCCCATCTTCTTTGAGAAGCTGGCGGAGAATATGGACGGATACTTCTCCGTGGACAAACAGCGTATCGCTATCCGCGAAGGCATGAGCGAGGTACAGACGGTCTGCGCCGCCGTCCATGAGATCGCCCACTCCAAGCTCCACAATAAGGACGAAATCGGAGAAAAATATCAGGCGGTCGAGCTGTTCGGCAAGCCCGCGCTGTTCTCCAACGGGCGCATCGACCGGGATAAGCTGCCGGAGGGCTTGTATGCGTATGACCTGCGCGGCTCGGATTACGATCCGGGGTTGCCCGTGACCATTCAGGAGCACGTTGTGGTGAACCACGCGGCAGCCGTCATTGCCGCAGCGCCCATTGAGCTGCCGGAGCAGGGCTTTCTGTATCTGGGCGAGGACGGGCTGAACTTCACGGGCGGCGAGCAGACCGTGAAGGAGTTTTGGCACGCACAGTACCCGGAAAAGGCAAAGCTCTCCCGTGCCGCCGAGGAGATTCAGGCGGAGAGCATCTCCTTCGCCGTCTGCGCCTATTACGGCATTGAGACAGGCGAAAACAGCTTCGGGTATCTGGCGACCTGGGCAAAGGACAGGGAGCTGACCGAGCTTCGCGCATCGCTGGAGACCATCAACCGAACCTCATCCTCCCTGATTACGGATATCGACCGCCATTACGCGGAAATCTGCAAGGAGCGCGGGCTGGATAAGGAGACGGAGAGCCTTGCCGCCCAGCCGGTGCAGGAGATCGCCGTGCAGGAGCCGGAGCCGGTCACAGCGCCGGACAACGGCTGCGTCCCCGACCCTGCGATTTCTGTTGAGAGCATGAACGCCTACGGCTACACCGATTCCAATATGCTGCCGCTGACAAAGGAGCGTGCGCTGGAGCTCATGGAACGGGACGTGAGCGTGTATATGCTTCACACGGACAACACCGAGGCCATGGCCTTCGATGCAGAGGATATCCGCAGCTTTGACGGCATCTTCGGCGTGGAAGCCTCCGAATGGGAGACGGTCAAAGACCGCCTTACACCGCCGGACTATGAAAAGGCGTTCCTCAGTAACCCCGCCGACAGCTTTGCCATCTATCAGCTTCGGGATAACGACGGCACGGCGCAGCTCCGCTTTATGAACGCCGAGTATCTGGAGAAGAAGGGGCTTTCCATTGAAAAGGGAAATTACGCCGCCGTCTATGCGGGAAACCTTGACCGCAGGGGCGATACGCAGGACAGGTTGGACGAGCTGTATGAGACCTTCAACCTCCGCCGCCCGGAGGATTTTCGCGGCCACAGCCTGTCCGTCAGCGACATCGTGGCGCTGAAGCAGAACGGCGTGGTATCCTGTCATTACGTGGATTCCCGAGGCTTCAAGGCGCTGCCCGACTTCCTCAAGCCGGAAAACTATCTCAAAAACGCGGAGATGGCCATGGAGGACGACTACGGCATGATCGACGGCGTTATCAACAACGGGCCGAAGCAGACCGTGGCAGAGCTGGAGGAACAGGCAAAGTCCGGCAAGCCCATCTCCCTCATGGAGCTGGCGCAGGCGGCGTGCCGGGAACAGGCGCAGGCGGCACGGCAGGAGAAGAAGCCCTCCGTGCTGGCAAAGCTCTGTCCTCCCGTCAACGAGCCGAAAAAGACAGCGCGTTCAAAGCGCGCGGAAAGAGAGCTGCTATGATGAATTTTACCAACGATGAAATGAACCTCATGTGCATCTACCAGAGCGACAGCCGCAGCGGGCTGATTGCCGCCCTCACCGAAATGCGCGGATACCTGGACGAGGACGAAGCCGAGCTGCGGGATCTGACCGACAGCGTCCTGCAAAAGCTGGACGAAATCACCGATGAGGACTTCGCAGCGCTGGAGCTGGTGCCGGACTTTGACACGGACGAATAAGGCGGATGCGGCGGGAGCGGCTTTCGGGTCGCTCCTGCTTTCTCACCACATCTCTATTGGACAAGAATGCGGGTACACGCAAAAATTTTCAACAGGAATCCTGTGCATCTATCACTTGGGGCGCAACCATCCGAAGTTATAGGTGAAATAGTTGAGACTATCACACAGGAAAAAGTGTCAATACGGGTGCGTATTCTCCCCCGAAAACGCACAAAATGAGCATGAAAGAATCCGCACTATTTTTTGAAATCACTTGATTTTCACCGGATAGTTGCGTATAATAAGACTGCGAGGTGAAAATATGATAAAGACAACAGCAATGCTACTGGAGGAACTGCGGGAATACGGTTCTCCGAAGTCAAAGTTGGCGCGTATGGCGGAGCGAGGCGAGTGCTTTCCAATTACAAGGGGGCTATATGAAACTGACCGGAACGCTCCTGCGTACCTGCTTGCGGGCAGTATTTACGGGCCTTCATACATTTCCTTTGAATATGCCCTCAGCCGCTACGGGCTGATTCCCGAAGCGGTATATGCCGTTACCTGCGCCACCTTTGAAAAGAAAAAGAAAAAGAAGTACGAAACGCCCTTCGGAACCTTCACCTATCGGGATGTGCCGTCCGAGGCGTTTCCGCTGGGGATTCGGCTCGTGCAGGAGGGCGATTATTTCTATCGGATCGCAGAGCCGGAAAAGGCTCTGTGCGACCAGCTCTATACTATGCCGCCCGTGCCGAACACACAGGAGCTTTTCCGGCTGCTGACGGAGGATTTGCGGATTGAGGAATCGGAGATTGGGAAGCTGGACGGAAATAAGGTTTGCAAATACAGCGGAGCGTATCATTCCACGAACGTAAAGAAGCTCTGCTCGCTTTTAAGGAGGCTTTGACATGAACAGCGCCATTGAACAGATGCTGAAAAGCTACCATGTAGAGAATATCTACGACAGAAAGAACGCTATGAAGGAGATCATGCAGGAAATTGTGCTCTGCGGCTTGTCCCGTGCGGGCTTCTTCAAAAAAGCGGCGTTCTACGGCGGAACCGCCCTGCGAATCTTCTACGGTCTCGACCGCTTTTCCGAAGATCTGGATTTTTCGCTGGAAGCGGAGGATTTGGACTTTGACCTGACCGCCTACTTTCCCGTGCTGGAGAAGGAAGTGAAAGCCTTTGGGCTGAACGTGGAGATTCAGGAAAAGGAAAAGACAAAAGAAAGCACCATCCGCTCCGCCTTTCTGAAGGGGAACACGAAGGAACATCTCCTGCTGTTCTACGCGGATGAAAAGGTGGCGGGAAGCGTGGCGAAGAATGAAGCGGTCAAGATTAAGTTCGAGGTGGACGTTAACCCGCCCGCCTTCGCCTCATTCGAGCACAAATACCGGCTGCTGCCCGTTCCGTATGAGGTGAAAATGTATGATATGCCCTCCCTGTTCGCAGGAAAAATCCATGCGGTCATCTGCCGTGCGTGGCAGAGCCGCATCAAGGGCAGGGATCTTTACGACTATGTATTCTATCTTTCGAGGAACACCGCCGTCAATCAAAAACACCTTCGGGCACGATTGATTGATTCCGGATATATTTCTGCCGATGCGGACTGTTCCTTGCCGAAAATCAAAGCGATGCTGGCGGAACGCTTCGACAGCATCGATTACGCACAGGCAAGGCAGGATGTGGAGCCGTTCATTCACGATTCCTCCGTGCTGAATATCTGGAGCGCAGACTTTTTCAAACAAATCACGGAGGGACTGACTGCGGTATAGTCCCCGACTGAAAACCGAATACCGCCCCTTACATAGAGCGTCCGTTCCGGGCGCTCTAAATTTATGCCATGAAGGAGGAGCAATATGCCGAGCAAGCTACAAACGTATATGCAGATGGCGGACGAGGCGCAGCGGCAGATCACCGGCAGCTACCGGGGCTGGACGGGCTTTCTCACCACCGCCGCAAGGCTGTACAAATACCCCTACGCCGAGCAGGTCATGATCCACGCCCAGCGTCCGGACGCCACCGCATGCGCGGAGTACGACTTCTGGAACGAAAAGATGGGCCGGTATGTCCGCAGGGGCTCCAAGGGCATCGCCCTCATCGACAGCAGCGGCGAAAGGCCGAGGCTTCGGTATGTGTTCGACGTGTCGGATACGGGCGGCAGAGAATTTCCAAAGAGCCGCTATCTGTGGGAATACCGGGAGGAACACGCGGACGCGGTAAGCGCCATGCTGGAAAGCCGCTACGGTGTGGACGGAAAAGGAGGGCTACCCGACCAGCTTGAGCGCATCGCGTCTCAGCTTGCGGAGGAATACTGGAGGGACTATAAGCGGGATATCCTCGCCATCGTTGACGATTCCTTTCTTTACGGGTATGATGAGTTCAACGTAGGAGCGGCCTTCCAAAGTGCCGCCGCCGTCAGCATCTCCTACTCGCTCATGTCCCGCTGCGGGCTTGAAGCGGACGACCGCTTCGAGCATGAGGATTTCCTGAGCATCTTCGATTTTAATACCCCGGAAGCCGCCGCCGAGCTGGGCACGGCGGTGAGCAGGATCAACGGAGAGGTGCTGCGGCAGATCGAAGTCACCATCAAGAATTACGAGCGCGAGAAACTCGCGGAAAGGAGCCATAGCCATGACAGAGCTGACCTACACCAAGAACGGGGACTACCTGATTCCCGACCTGACGCTGAGCGAGACGCCGGAGGACGCGAGACCCCTGGGCAAGTACGGGAGACTGCGCAGGAGCTACCTTCAGGAGCACAGACCGGGGCTGTACAGCCGTCTGGTGCTGTCGGAGAAGCTGTTCCCGCACCTGCGGGAGATCGACGAGACGGCGAATCGGAGATTGGAGCAGATGATGCCGGAGCTGATGAAGTCGGCGGGCGTAACGGAGGAGCTGAAAGCCCGCGATCAGATGAAATGGGTGGGGCTGATGAACAGCCTGAAAGCGCAGGCCGAGGAGATCATCCTCAGCGAGCTGGTGTACAACTGACCAATGACGCGCCGGAAGCGGAACCGGCGCAGCCTCCGATACCGCAGGCATACCAACTGAGCCTGTTCCCCACGGAGGAAGAGCAAATCGCATATATCGCAGAAGCGGAGAGCTACACGCCCTCCGCTTTTTCCATGTCCATCCCGCAGGCGGATATCGACCACATTCTGCGCATGGAGGGCAACGCCGACTATGCCCACATGAAGATAGCCACGGAGTTCTCCAAGGGCAAGAGCGTGGAAGAAATCGCGGCGTTTCTTCAAAGCAGCTTCCACGGCGGCAACGGCATCGTCACCGAGAACGGCAGATATTCCGCCTGGTACGCCGAGGACGGCATCCACATCGCCAATGGGGACGCGGCAAGATACCTGACCTCCGCAAAGGTCGTAAGCTGGCAGGAGGCGGCGGAGCGCATCGGACAGCTTCTCACTCAGGGCGAATACGCAACCAACGTAGAGCTTGCGGAAGCGCCGGGGCACGAGCGCGCGGAGCTGGCGCAGGCCGTATGGTATCTCTGGCAGGATTTAAGTGAAAAGGCGCGGGCGCAGGGCTATCTCTCCTGCCTGTCGGATATGCGGGGCGGCGGTTTCCCGGAGGAAACAGAGCGGCTTGCCGAGCGGCTGAGAGACCCCGCGTTCCGCGAAGTCCTCATGGACGATTTTGCACAGCTCCGTTCCGACTACCGGGAGGACAGGAGCCTGCTGCGCTTCCATTATCACAAGCCGGACAAAATCGAGCAGGGCCTGCGGGAGCTGTCCCTGCCCCGCAGGGAGTACCGCACCGAAATGGCGGAGATCCCCGCCGTGCAGCGGTTTATTACCGAGGACGAGATCGCCGCGACCCTGACCCGCGGCAGCAATATTGAAGGGAGCAAGGGGCGCATCTACGCCTATTTCAAAGAGAAACACAGCCCCAGGGAGCAGGCGGATTTCCTGAAAGATGAATACGGCATTGGAGGCAGCTCCCACGCGGTATCCGGCGCGTCCCACAGCGGTGAGGATCACAGCGGCAAGGGCGTCGTGCTGAAAAAGCAGGACTGCCCGGAAATCCAGCTGAACTGGGCGAACGTCGCCAAGCGTATCTCCGAGCTGATCCGCAAAGACCGTTTCCTGACCTCGGAGGAAAAGACACAGTACGAGCAGTTTCAGCGGCAGACCGCAGCGCGAAGTGCAGCATGGAATGACTACAACGCCGTAAAGGAAGCCCACCCGGACGACCTCGTGCTGTTTCAGGTGGGCGATTTCTTTGAGCTGTACGGCGAGGACGCAAAACAGGCGGCGGAGCTGCTGAATATGAATCTCACTACCCGCAATATCCCCGGCGCTGGCCGTGTGGAGATGTGCGGTGTACCGTCGCACAATTTAGAGATGTATGTGGAGAAATTGCGCGATAAGTATGATGTGACGATTGCCGAAGCGCCGGACTTTAGAG
>OFMM01001061.1_pt1 | contig 14395 bp, 18 predicted proteins | sample 1541811 | NCBI WGS metagenome assembly OFMM01 (sample SAMN04209246, study PRJEB22552) | human gut metagenome | biome: gut; material: feces | host: Homo sapiens | place: USA: Oklahoma
AATCACAAAACAAGTCTCATATGAACTCCATGCCCTTCAGGCAATTAAAATCTTTAAAAAAGATTTTAATTGGAGTTCAGTATGAATTGCTCTAACTGTCGCGGCTCGGCTGCCGCAGTTCAGTAAAAAGTTGATAATCACCCAATCCCGATATTCGGCAAAGGTTGCTTTCCGAATGTCGGGATTTTTTAGTAATGCGGACAGTTCTAAATCCGAATAGGTTTCTTTCACAGTTTCCTCCGCCTTGTAGAGCGGGATATTGAGGCGGGGAATCCTTGCTCATTGCACCAAGAGAAAAAGAATTTGAGGGTGCGTGTATAACTGTTGATGCTGTTGGGGGAAAGGTGCGCGGTGCGCATACTGATAATCATTGCATCCAAATCCGCCTTTTGGAGCATGGCAATGTCCATCTTTACATCCAAGTGCCGCGCCACGGCTTGAAACTGGGCTTGATAACTTTGCAAAGTCTTTTCGGCAAGTCCCTTTGTCTTTTTGGAAATGATGAAGTCGGAAAAGGTTTCCTCGATGGTTGCACTCACTACTAACTTGATTTTAGCCATAATATCTGTCCTCTTGATTTCATAATTTTTAGCCTAAAATCAAGAGCACAGGTCAGCGTTTGCCTTTTGACGAAAACCGAAGAAAATCACACATCACAAGCGATAAAAGCAAGAAAAAGCCTTGATTTCCGAAGAAATCAAGGCTTTTGGTGGAGATAAGCGGGATCGAACCGCTGACCTCTTGAATGCCATGGGCTCCATGGTGTATGCTAAATAATATTTATGTAAAAATCAGTCTAATAAGTCCAATTTGTTTGCATAAAAATCCATTATATATCAGTTGGTGCATAATGTTTCGTCGTAATTCTGGTATGCATTCTGGTACGAAAAGTAACACGCATTAAAAAGTAACAATCGCCTCGTACCGGAAAACTGAGAAAGGATTTTTTATGGAATACATGACAGTAAAAGAAGCCACTGAAAAGTGGGAAATGTCCGGTCAGATCATTCGCCGCTTTTGCCGACAGGAGCGTATTCCTGGGGCAATTATCCGTAATGGTGTGTGGGTAATTCCGGCAAATGCCAAGCGACCTGATAGGGTTGGACAAGTTGTATCCGATGCAGTAGAGTTACCGCCTCTGGCAAAGAAGCTGGTCCGTCAGAAAAAGAAGAAAAACTTCCATGGGCTGTACGACTATGTCCAGACCGATCTGACCTACAGTTCTAGCCGGATGGCAAGCAACCGTTTGACCTGCCAGCAGGTGGAAACCATCTTCAAAAAAGGCAAGGTGTCCGTTTCCTTTGAACCGATGAAAGTCTCCGACTTGGTGGAAGTCCTGAACCACTGTGTCTGTGTTGACTACATTCTGGATCATGTGGAGGAACCCTTGTCCCAGAAATTCATCAAGCATCTTCACTATCAACTCACCTTTGGCACGGTGGATGAGCGCAGAAAGAAAGTCACACCGGGCCAGTACCGCACAAAAAACTCCTACCGCACGGAACCCTTTATGTCGCCGTCAGACAGAATCAGCGATAAGCTGAAAGTGCTGGTTGCGGAGTATGAATCTTTGGAGGAAGTGGATCGCCGGGAGATTCTGGACTTCCATGTGCGCTTCGAGCGGATTTTTCCCTTCGAGGACTGCAACGGCAGAATCGGACGACTCATTATGTTCAAGGAATGTCTGCGGCACGAGGTTATGCCCTTTATCCTGGACGATAAGCGCCGCAGCCGGTACTTAGAGAGCATCCGGGAATGGGACAATGATCCTGGCATCCTGAGTGAAGTGGTAATGGAAGCACAGAGCCGCTTTGATGCCCAGATTCAGTTGCAGATGTTAGCGGAGCATCGGCAGAGTTTCCTGCCGGTTGGATTTATGGAGGACGAACTATGAAGATGACCTATACCCGTGTGGGTGATTACTACATCCCCAACCTGAAAGTGGAGCAAGAGGAACGCAGCATTGGCAAATGGGGCCGGATGCACCGGGACTACCTGAAGGAATACCACCCCATCCGATTCAACCAGCTTGTCCTCTCCGGTAAGCTCTGGACGCACCTCGCCGATCTGAACGAACAGGCCCAGCAGCGCACGGAAACCCTAGTCTCCCAGATGCAGGCCGCAGAAGGCGTCACAGAGGACTTGAAAGCCACCAATCCAATGGCTTGGGCGCAGCGCATGAACAATATCCAGGCCAGGGCCGAAGAGATCGTCCGAGATGAGCTGATCTTCGTATGAACATTACCGAGTTCATCAGCAGGCTGAAAGCCTATGTGGAATCCCACACGCCCAACTATCAGGACGGCAACGCGGAAACACTCTTGGAAATGCTGTTCAATGTCTACACGGAGTTCAATGGATTTGATAACCAGATCATCCGGGAGGACTTCAATAACCTCTACGCAGCTATGAACGGTAAGACCCTCCGGGAAATGGATCAAATCATCTACCCCGTCTGTACTCTCTGCCGTGACCACGAAAAAACCGGCTTCCAGGAAGGCGTCAAAGTCGGCATCCGACTGGCCCAGGAAGCAAATATCGCATAGCAACTAGCCCCATCAATAGGAATGACCCTCTGTTCAAAAGAGGGTCATTTTTATTGGGCATGTTGTATTGGGTCTGCATTGGTTCTTATGGGAAATGCTTATCCAAGATTGCCTCAAACTCGCCAAAGTGAGGATGAATACCTTCTAATGTGTCATACTTAGTAAAGAGGTAGTATATTTCTTCCATCCATGGATTGGTATTCGTTAGTTCATTGATAAAATTAGCATCAAATGCAGTCGGATATAGGTGCTGCCAAACAGCTAGTCGCCCAAGGAAATGGACAACAACATATAGTTGCCTGTCTGGATCATTAGTAGAATTCATTTCCTTTACCATATACTCAACCTGGAATGGAAGCTCAGTATTCATTATATGGGGTATGTGCGCAGTACTTCTAAAATTGTTAAGGGTATATTTTCTTAGGAAATAATGACCAATTGCACGCGCATGGAATTCGGTCCAGTGCAAAAATGTGCGATGAAGACTGTATTCATATAATTCGTCCCAAGATTGGGGAGAAACGATCTTATAATAATCTTTGAAGTCATTCACATGTGTGGCTTCATGCACAAGGGTGCCCACCCAATCAATATTGCCTTTATTTATTGATTCAACAATATAGTCTTTATTCAAGAGAATTGTAAAAGTGTCGCTTCCGCTAGAAGGTTGCACCGTTAACCCGTGATACCGCTGTATATCATTAAGGTATTGAGCATTTTCGCTTGCCTTATCGCCTCTCAGCGATAAATATGATTTCCTCATATCATCGGCGATAATGATTTGCCCATTGAAAGGTTCAACTCCACATGTGGCAGCGTAATCGGCCAGTATGGTATTTATATAGCTAAGCAGTTCGTCAGTTGCATTATTAGACATGGAATTGACCTCCTCTTAAATTTGGATATTTGCGCCTTTAGATAAATGGCGAATCCAGATTAATCATCTTCATTATCTGCAAAGGAATAGTTGTTCAATTCATCAAAATCAAGAAATTCTGCAAGGGTCATGTTAAAGGCGAGAGCAACTTTGTGCAGGGTGGATGCTCTAGGATCTTTGGTCAGCCCACGGACAATATTATCGAGAGTTGACTGATTAATACCAGCACGGTTCGCCAGCTTGTTTATAGCAAAACCTCTTTCTTTACAAAGCTGACGAATCCGTCTTACATAGATTTCTGAATACTCCATGGCGTTCCCTCCGTATGCATCATTACCCATTTGCGGGTTAATATGATGATAGCAACGAAAAACGGAGGGATTACCCGAATACGGGTTGACTTCAATAATAAATAACCGATACAATATATCTACCCTAATTCGGGTAACTCTATTGTGGCGGGGGATGTTACTATGACGGCATGTACATTTTTCGGACATCGTGAATGCCCGGATTCGATCAAAACCCAATTAAGAGCGGCGCTAATCAATTTAATAACCAACCATGATGTGGATATGTTCTATGTGGGTAACCAGGGCCGGTTTGATGCGATTGTGCGTGGTGTTCTGCGAGAACTGAAGAAAGAATATCCCCAGATCGATTACGCCGTTGTGCTGGCCTACATGCCCGGAAAGCAAACGGAGTATGACGATTATTCCGATACCATGCTCCCGGAGGGGATAGAGTCTGTTCATCCTCGTTATGCAATCTCCTGGCGCAATAACTGGATGCTCCGGCAGTCGGATTATGTTGTCACTTACATCACCCACTCTTGGGGTGGTGCAGCACAGTTTGAGGAGAAAGCAAAACGTCAAAAGAAAATAGTAATCAACCTAAAGTAGCAATGACTATCAGTTCAACTGATAGTCATTTTTGCGTGAACCCCTAGGACTTGGTTTTAACTTAGTTTTATCCTAATTTTCCAAGATAAAAAGTTAAATATCCGTCTGATGCTGGGAACCGGCATGCGGGGTCAGGAACTGCTTGCTCTGGAACCCAGACATATCTCCGAAGATGGTGCTTTCATCGTCATTGAACAGGCGGTGTCCATGGACAAGGGAACGGCGGCTCTGGGGACTCCCAAATCCTTTGACAGCTACCGCAATATCCCAGTCCCGGAGAATGTCCGCTACTGTGCAAGACTGCTTCGGGATACACCCAATAAGTATATCTGGGAATCTCCCAAGAAACCGGGCATGCCCTGCAATCCCTCTCACTTCCGGGATCAATTCAAAAAGACTTTGGAAGCCATCGAGGGGGTACGGGTTCTGACACCCCATTGCTGTCGGCACACCTACGTTTCCCAAATGCAGATGCTGGGTGTTGACCTTGCTACCATCCAGAGTATCGTCGGTCACGCGGATGTGGATATGACCAAGCACTATCTGCATGTGCAGGACCCAGTACGGCTGGCCGCAATCGAGAAATTTTCCAACGCATTTTCGGAGCATCCGAAAGCCTCTCATTTGAACGTATTGGACTTCTTGGAATCGTCGTGATTCTGGTACGATTCTGGTACATAAAGTAACACAAACCGGGGTGTAACGCCCCGGTTTGGAAAAGACTGATTTTTACAGAAAATATCCATGTTTGCAAAAGAAAAAGTCCCGAATTCTTACGAATTCAAGACTTTTTGGTGGAGATAAGCGGGATCGAACCGCTGACCTCTTGAATGCCATCGAGCCGTTGCCACGGCTCAGGGAAACTTCGGTGCAGCGAATCGAAAAAGTGTTGTCCCACAGTGGTTTTTCAATTCCATTACTATCCAACTGCTTGTATAAAAGGGTAATTAACTTCTTGAATGCTCTATAATGATGTTAGCACAGCATCCCGAAAAAATCAACTTTTATTCATCTTCTCTTTCGGAACAAAACAACTCCTGTTTGTGTTTTACATTCCTTCCCAACATCTTTCTAACAACTGTGGAAGTCCCGCTTTGTGGTACACAGGAACGCCGCCACCATGCTCTTTTTTACGAGGCTTTTGCCTCGTTTTTTCTTTGCTCTTCTCAGATAACCAGTCATCTTAATACGACAGGCCTGAGATAAAGTGTTATATAATAAAGGCACAAAGAGAGAGGAACACAAAACCTAAAACCTCTCAGTCAGAAGTCAAGGATATGCCGAAACCAAGGCAGCCAATCAGGATTGCAAATGGTAGCTTTGCATGTCTAACATTTGGGGTTCAGTTCATTGCTTGGCAGCGCTGATTATTTGTGATAACGAGTGCGCTCTATTGCAGCCAGCGTTACCAAATAAGGCGCCGGGATGTACTAGCTATACGGGAGATTTTTGGAAGGCTTTATTTTCGCAAGTCATATACGGTGTCCCGCAATACCAGCATTGTGCCAATGCGCATACAAATCGTCGCAGGCTGCGAGTCACTGGACGCAATCTGCTTAAGCAAAAGGGAAACAGCGCTTCCACCCAAAAGCTCTTTTGGAACGTGGATAGTCGTAAGCTTTGGAGAAGTGACATAGGACATCGGCATGTCATCAAATCCAACGATAGAAACATCTTCAGGGATCCTGTAACCGTGTTCTTTGAGGGCGCGCATGCAGGAAATTGCAATGATATCGTTATCTGCAAACAGTGCGGAAGGAATGCGGTCAGCGCTGCGCAAATACCGAGTCATATCATTGTATGCGCTATCCTGTGTGGGTCCAACATGGATATGGGTAACTGAACAGCGGTTGGTAATATCGAAATCAGCGATTGCTTTTGTAAAACCGTTGTATCGCTCGACAAAATTATTGATATGAACATTGGAGTGGATGTAACCAAGATCGGTATGACCAAATTCAATCAGGTGTTTGGTGGCGAGATATGCGCCTTGGCTGTTGTTGATTACAACACAGTCAAGCAGTGTTCCTTCAAAATAGCAGTCCAGTACGACAATGGGTTTGCCGATGGTCAGAAATTGCTGGATATCTTCTGGTTCCATTTCTGTTGCCAACAGAATAATACCGGCACAGTCGGACATCGAGAGCGACTTGAGCTGTTCTGCGTTGTCTTGATTACCATAAAAATAACTAATTTGAAGATTATAACCGGAATTTGCGACCTCCGCACTGATTCCTTCGGTCACGGCAGCGAAGAAAGGCGTGTCGCCATAGACCATGCCGTGCTTTTTGAAGATAACAAGATTGATAAAAGTAGAGGAAAAGGATTTGCGCAACGGACGCTTTAAACCATATTCCTTTGCGGCGCGGAGAATGAAATCACGTTTTTCGTCACTGATCCCTTTTTTCCCGTTTAAAGCAATCGATACAGCGGAAGCGGAAATACCGAGCTTTTCTGCAAGCTCTTTAGCTGTAATAGACATAGAATCAACCTCCGACCCGTTTGTTGGTTATATAATAACATGTAAAGTGGCTTTTTGTCAACTAAAAAGCAAAATATTTTGAAAACTATTTAGAAAAAATTTAGCTAAATAATGCCGGATTTAGACGAAAAACAGGCAGACTGACTGAAATGAACATGGAATATTTGTGTAATTTAGAGATATTGCAATGTGAGTATTGACAATCGCACTAAATTCTGATATAAAGTTAAGCATAAATTAAACTAAATTTTATGGAGGGTTCAGCGTGAATGAGGTATTACTCAAGGCGGAAGGAATATATAAGTCCTTTGGCGCTACAAAGGCAGTCGTGGATTTCCACATTGAAGTTTGCCGCGGAACGATCCATGGACTAATCGGAGAAAACGGTTCTGGAAAAAGCACCTTCTCCTCGATTGTGGCGGGTATCCAACAGCGGGACAGCGGTCGGCTGCTGCTTCGAGGAGAGGACTATGCACCGACTTCTTCGGTAGATGTTTGCGAAAATGGATATGAACATCATGTTTGCTTTGTCCGCGGCCATGTAGCTGACATCCTCGAGGAGGCACTGACAAAGTATATGGGAATTCCAGTTTACCGTCATCGTTAAAAGCTGTGTACTGATGTGGTAAAGGGTGTATACGAACCTGTAGGTATAACAAAACCGCAAGGCTTTCGGCCTTGCGGTTTTGTTGCTTTTGGTGGAGATAAGCGGGATCGAACCGCTGACCTCTTGAATGCCATTGACGGCCGCGGCAGCGTCCGTCAGGGGCAAGCGCTCCAAAAGGAAAAACCGTTGAAATACAAGGGCTTTTTTCTCATTTGCCCGTTTCGCACACTTTACTTTTCTGCTTCATGTGCGCTTGAATTTCTGAATCGATTGCGTGTTTGCGAGGCTGCTTACAGCCCCATTTCTTTTACCCTGCGATAGAACGTGTTGGGCTTCAAGCCCAGCTCTTTCATGGCAGCGGTGGCGGTGATTTCGCCTGCCCGCCATTTCTTGCAAAGGGCTTTCATCTGTGCTTCGTCATAATCAATGGGCTTGCGGCCTTTATATTTTCCCTCGCTTTTGGCAATCTCGATTCCCTCGCGCTGCCGCTCCAAAATGTTTTCCCGCTCCAATTCAGCTAGAGCGCCGAACACGGTCAGCATGAAACGCCCCTGCGGGGTTGTGGTGTCGATGTTCTCTTTCAGACTGACGAACTCCACGCCCTTTTCGGTCAGCTCGGAAACGATGGAAAGCAAGTCCCGCGTGTTTCTGGCAATTCTGGAAATGCTCTCGACTACTACGGTATCGCCCGCACGGACGAAAGCCATCATTTCTTTGAACGCGGCACGGTCTGTGTTCTTGCCGCTTGCTTTGTCCACAAACACCTTTTCGGCGTTCTGTTCCTCTGCCATTTTCAGCTGACGCGCTTCGTTCTGTTCCATGGTGGAGCAGCGCACATAGAAAACCCGCATTGTGAAATCCCCCTTGCTTTATCTGTCATTATTCTATCACAAATCCCAAAGTATGTTAGGGTCTATCTGAAAACCGTCAACAAGCCCAAACAGCGGGTCTTTTCCGCCTGCTGTGCACCATTTTCCCTTGCAATACACAAAGTATTCCCGCGGAAAAATGGCTTCATCAGGCGAAAAATCCCTCGCTGTTGGTCATATTTCCGGTTTTCAGATAGGCCCTAATAGGATATATATGCAATTTGAAATATTTCAAAAATTATGATATAATATATGTGAAACAGAAAAGCAAGGGGGTTTTCATTGTCATTGGGCTATACCCTAATGAAACGGACAGAGAAAGGAGCGGGACACGCGCCCCGCTCCCACAATTACCATTCTCGGTCATTATATGGCGTGTTTTCAACGCCCTCCCCATTTAGCCGCTCAACCATGCGGTCAAGGGTAGGTTTCCACATATTCTTAAACCATGCAGTTTCGCCAAACCATTTTACAAGTGTCGGGCTGATTGCGTAATAGGTACGAATAAATGCGCGGCCATACCATGTTTCAGCCAGAGTATTGTCACGGAAACGGCGTAACGTCCAAACTTCGGGACAGTCATAGGAGCCATATACAGCGGTAGCTACGTAGCAGCCGCCAGTCTGAACGGTGGGAGGCGTGTAAGAGGTATCTTTGTCTTTAATTTCGTTTGTAAGTCGTGCTGTCTCTGTTGTTAGGTAATTTGTGTTAAAAAATTTTCCATTTTTCGACAGGAAGCTATTTTCTGCTTTTTGTACAGCAACTAGCCTACTGGTATTGGACGTGCAGTATTTTTTCAGTGACTTTTCTAGCATTTCATAGATGGATTTAACCGCTACCACTCTATTACTGCATTCTCCAAATACACCATTAACACTTGAATGCTGAGTATAATGGTTAATAGCACCACTTGCAAGCATAGAAGCAATTAACTGCGCATAAGAAATGACGGTATCCAAAGCCCTGTTTTTCTCATCGGTATCTTGCATTTCAGAAATAAGTTTCATTGTGCTATCAATATTATTCGCAACGGAATAAGCGGCACTTGAAATATTCATTATTTTGCACTGCATAGATTGATAATAAACTTGGAAAAATGCTGCCTCCCAGTTGTCGGGGTCTTCCTGCAAAACCAGACCATAATACTTCTCAGCGTTCTCACTATTGTTGTCCTCTCTTGCGCGGCGAGCTAGCACAAGAAGTTTTTCTGTTTCTTCAGTTTTATCAACTTTAACTGTGCCAAGCAGTTTTTTTGCTTCTTCCACAGAATACTTTGTACCGCAATTTTGGCAGACGAACATTCCGTCTTGTTTTACCAAATCTTGGCTACCGCACATTTCGCAAACCATAGCTTTCATTTATATCTACCTCACTTCTTTTGCAACAAGTTTTCAACCGCAATACGGATATTTGCGGGAACGCCCTTCATTTGCACATACTTTGACACGGAGGACGCCCTGCGGCAGGATAAAACGCTTTTAAGCGCATTATCCAAAACCCATACAGGAATAGAATACAGCGCGAAAATCCCGAAAACAATTAACTGGCTGCATAGTATTGGGAAATTTCTCCTTTTTGCCCAAAATCATGGGAACGCAGCAAAAACGCGGAAGATTTTGTGAATCTCCCGCGTTTTGCAGTAAAATCAAAGAAATGGAACTTAAAACAGCGCGTTTTACTCAAAAATCGCATTTGACAGGTCGATGGGGTTCTGGATCGGATTGTCAATATCCGTTCCGTTTCCGGAAAAAACAGTACCGAAAAAGTCCAACGGCATTGCACCGGGAAGGTTTACAAATTGAATGCCAACATCATTGCCCTCAATCCTACAGTCCGGAAATCCGTCTTTGGAAAAGGAATAGCGCAATGTATCATAGGAAAATCCGATTTTGTTATTCCGGAATGTACAGGCTTCCACGCCGATCATGCCGCCGTTTTCCACGGCCGCGCCGATATCATAGCCCGTGAAAGAGCAGTTCTCAATCATCGTCGATGCCGTGGCGGTAAGCCCGTTGCCGCCGTTGCCCACAAAATCCAGATCATGCAGCACTACCTTGTCCGGGACGTGGGTGCTGACGGTCAGACTTCCCTCGATCACGGTTCGCCCGCTGCCGTCGCAGCAGCCATAGAGATTCACCGCGCGGGAGGATATGTGCAGATCGCCGGTGTAGGTGACCGGCGGCAAATAAATATCCACGACGGTGTCTGCCGGAACCTCCCCGTCAATGCGGTCAAGGAGCGCCTTCAAATCTTCTATGGTATTCAGCGGGGTATCTTCCGCTGTAAAAGCCGCATGCACAAGGGGCAGTACCTCAAAGGTATGCTTTAGTCGGATGGTATCGCCGTTTTTCATTGTCAGCGTCCAGACAAGCTCATTTGTTCCGCTTGCTCCGGTAAAAACCACATCCGTTTCCAAAACAGCGGCACTAAACATCTCGTTATAGCGCGGCTCCGCGATATCCAATGCACCGTTTTCGTTGGGGAATGCTTCCAGGATACAGCGCTCCACCTTGGCAAGAAACGCTTCCGGGTCTACCGGCGTTCCGTTCCGGTAAACGCCAAGCATGGCAGGCAGGTAGGAGGTTTCGTCCACGGAAAGAGAAAGCGTCCGTTTTTCCTCCGGCTGCTTGTCTTCAATGTTGTTTAAAGAAGTGCCGACAAGCAGCTCATACGTTCCGTCCTGATCGGTATAAGTGACGGACGCGCCGCCCTCGTAGGTTTTCGGGCGGTGAGGCAGGAACACCGCCAGTGCCGCCGTCACCAGCACAAGCGCGCACAGAGCCGCAATCAGCGCCTTTTTCCGCCACAGACGCGGGGGCTTTACTTCCTGCCTCTCAATCTGGCTTTGGGCGCAATGGGGGCAAAAGGAAGCGCCCTCCGGCAAGTCCGCGCCGCAATTTCTGCATTTTTTCATGTTATTCTCTCCTTAAAGCGTCTCCATCAGATAAAGCACGCTTTTGTATCGTTTTTCCGGATTTACCATGGTGCATTTTTGCACGATACGGCCTAAGCGGCCGCTTGCCAGTTCTTTGGACGGATGCTTTCCCGTGAGCATGATATTCAGCAGCACCCCAAGAGAATAGATGTCCGCCCGCTCGTCCGTCTGGGCAATCCCGTATTGCTCCGGCGCGGCATAGCCTGTGGTTCCCAAGATCTGCGTGTCCTGGTTTGTGTCGCTTTTGAAAATGCGGGAAGCGTCAAAGTCGATGAGTATTGCCTCGCTGCCCCGGATTATCACATTTTCCGGCTTGATGTCCCGATGCACCGCGCCCAATTTATGCAGCACCCACAGGGCATTACATAGCTGCATGGTGATTTTCCGCGCTTCGGCGGGGGAGAACAGCGCGCCCTCCAAAAGGTAGGCAAGAGAATCCCCCTGTATGTATTCTTCCAGCACCGCCACCATACCGTCCCGCTCCGCAGTCTCCATGATCTGCGGCAGGTTTGGGCAGGAGATGCCCACCAGCTTCCGGTAGACTTCCCCATTTCCACGATAATGGCGAAAAATAAAGCGTGTTCCGTTCTGTTTGTTTTGCAGAAGTGAAACACTGCCGCGCTCGCTATGTTTGATCGTCTTTACGGTTTCATAGTCCGTTTCGATGCTTGATAACAAATATGGATAAATCGCGCTCACCCTCTTACGCTATGCAAAGCGCATATTGATTTTGCTCGCCTGAACCAGTATGATTATACAAAGAAAACATACGGTTGTAAAGGCGGTGGAACATGAAAGACACGAATAATCTGCGGCAGGAGCTGATGGAAGCCCCAAGTCTCGACCAATTCTTATCGGAAAATCAGGACAGCTTCAACCGGGACAGCATTTGCGAATTACTGAACCGGCTTTTCCAGAAGCGGAGGATATCCAAAGCGACGCTTGCCAAGCAGTCTGGCATGAGTGAAGTATATTTGCATCAGGTCTTTTCCGGGCGGCGCAATCCCTCCCGCAGCCGTCTTTTGTGCCTGTGCTTTGGCCTGAACGCGTCGCTGGAGGAAACCCAGGAGCTTTTGAAGCAATGCGGGTTTGCCCAGCTTTATCCCAAGGACAGACGGGATGCCATTATCCTTTACGGGATTCTGAACGGAATGGATTTATTTGGAGTAAACGACAAGCTGTTTGCGGAAAATGAGGAGACGCTGTATTGACGGCAGGGGAAAGGATTTGGGGCCACTTGTGCAGCGGTTGATGCTGTTTGGAGGAAGCCCCGCGTTCCGCACGGGAAAATTCATCCTGATTTTCCTCATCGTACCTGACCTCTTGATTTTCAAAATTTCCATCAAAAATCAAGCGCACAGGTGCCTTTTGCAAATACTGCGATTTTTCCACTTTTGAAAAAGAAAAAACCTTGAAATCAGATGATTTCAAGGTTTTTTCTTCACTCTTTCGAGCTTTTGGTGGAGATAAGCGGGATCGAACCGCTGACCTCTTGAATGCCATTCAAGCGCTCTCCCAAAGCTGATGCTTACATACCCCCGTGATCCTCTAATTCCGAGGATCAGGGGGGCGTTTTGCGTGAATGCATATAGAATCACTTGATTTTATTCGCTTTTCCGTTTATCATAAATACAGTTTTCTGTGGTAAGAGGCAACAGGAACTTCTTGCATAAGGCACGTTGATCGTGCCGCATTGGATAAATGAATGTCAGGGGTGTGCGAAATGGTGAAAGAAATGTGCGAACTGGAAAATTATGAATATGTACAAAAAGGCTTCCGGGTGTTGGTTGGCTCTATGTCTGGCTATCTGGGGCAGGTGCTGCGCAGGACTTATCAGGAAGCGTGGTGGACAGAAGTATTGCGCACCCTGTCTGATCAGTGGGATCTTCCCGCTGACGGTACCTACGGGGAACTGGTGGATTCTCTGGACATCGCAAACTGTATCCGATTACTGGACAGAATGTGGAATCCTGTATTCCGTGGACAGTTGAATCCCAACTGCCGTACCTGGGCCAAGGAGCTGATGGGTGTGCGAAATATTGTTGCACATATCGGCCAGCAGGATCTGGAACAGCCTATGGCAGAACGTGCGCTGGATACCATGGCGCTTCTGTGCAAGGAGATTGACCCGGAGGGTGCTGAGGAGATTCGGGATATTTACCGCCAGGTGCGCGCCAAGGCGGAAGGGAACCGCCCTGCCGCTTTTTCTGGTCTGGCCCAGCCTGAGACAGATTCCAACCGTGGAGCTTTGGCAGAAGGCAGCCTCCTTCGCCTGGTGGGGACAGATATGGTCAAAAAGACCACCCTTACCAGAAAAGTGACCTATGGTGGTAAGACTGTGGTGTATCCTGTGTATCAGGTTCGGTTGGATGTTCTTTTCTATAACGATCAGAATGACCGAATTGCCACATGGATTTCCCGGTATGAATCCGAAAATGGCAAGGATTCCCTCAATGATCTGAATGTAGAGATTTATAACCGCATTATTGAAAACTTCATCACCGAAAGCAATCCCGAGGCCATCCAGAAAACCCAGAAAAATATTGCTCTGGTAGGCCAGAGAGAGCCGGGTGTGACCTTAGCGGATGGCCGCATTGTGGACGGCAACCGTCGTTTTACCTGTCTGCGGCGGATGCAGCGGGAATCTGCAGATCCTGTTTACTTTGAAACGGTTATCATGGAAATGGATATCCGGGAGGATAAAAAGCAGATTAAGCTTCAGAACCAGAGTTCGCTTGGTTCCAGGTTCACCAAAGGACGCAAATACGAACCCTGCACATTGTGAGGAATGTATTTGCGCTGACAGAAAGAATCCCACCTGTAATCAGGTGGGATTTCTTTTGCTCAAATAACATTGATTCCCGCGGTTTTCCTGATAGACAGGATGAACCGCGGGATTTTCTTTTTCATTCCATCCCAACCTCGTTCTCTCCAATGTTCACGATCTGTATTAGTCGGTGGACAGGATGATGGCAGCAAAAATATCCCTCTTGAGTGTTATGGATTTCTTTCTGCCAAAACAGCCGATGAGCGGGAACAGCTGTTCAAGATCCTGTTGGAAATGGGCAAATATAGATCCAAGTAAATGATCAGAGGATGCTGCCATTATGGGCAGCATCCTCTTCAGTCTGTCAAATAACCCTCACTTTCAATAAGCGAAAGTGGGGGTATTCTTGT
>OFMM01001074.1_pt1 | contig 14299 bp, 10 predicted proteins | sample 1541811 | NCBI WGS metagenome assembly OFMM01 (sample SAMN04209246, study PRJEB22552) | human gut metagenome | biome: gut; material: feces | host: Homo sapiens | place: USA: Oklahoma
TGAACTGGAAGCAAAAGAAAAGGCGTGACCGAAGTCACGCCAAATCTTCCCCATTTAGGGAACTTTTGCAAATACTGTTTTATGGGAACTCTGCTCTACTGCACATCCTAACTTAATATGCACTGAATAAAAGAAAAAGCCTTATATTTCAATCTATAGAGGCCAATCTGTGGTATAATTGGAGCAAGAGAACTGGAAAAAATCCAGCAAAAACCTTGTACCTGGAGGGCAGCTATGTATCGTTACAGCAATGGCCAGATCAGCTTGGCGGATTAATCGAGTATCTAATGCAGCAGGAGACCATCCTCCGGAAATGTGAGGCAGTGCTGGATCTACCGTCCGTGTATGAGAAAATGGTGCAGTTGTGCAGCAAAGAAGATAGTCGTCCGCCCCTCGCCCCAGCGTTCATCGTAAAGTACCTGCTGGTGAGTTTCCTGTACAGCAAACCATCGAACCGGCAGATCGGGCAGCGCACCCCTTCACCTCAAAGCTAACGAAGCTAATGAACTGCACGCTGCCACCAGCCTTCAGTACCTCCATCACAACTGCGACGTGGACGTTCAGTGCCGCCTCCCTGTCCTTTCTTCGTCAGGCCAGGCTTTTTTCGCAATAGTGGCGACGAATTCGTTCTTGCTGTTTTTCGTTTGAAAAGAGCCTTATGACCTGGGCGCTCTCCGGTCGTGGGTAGCGTAGTAGGCTCGCTTATTTTCGTACATGCAATAGTCGGCCTTGTCCAGCAGCGTTTGCATGATGCAGCCTTCATAATCGGCGGAGATCGCCCAACCGTAGGCGTAGCTGAGAGGAAGCTGATTGCCGTCACGGTTTGCAGCGTCGGCTTCCCTGCGCAGACTGTCCAGTATGCCCTCCACCTCCTGCCGGTCCGTATGGTAAATGACCGCCATAAATTCGTCGCCGCCGTATCTGCCCACGAAATGCTTTTCCGGGATCACCCGGCGTAAAAGCCGGGCAAAGCTCAGGATCAGTTGGTCACCCGCCGAATGACCCCTCGTATCGTTGACGGTTTTCAGATTGTTCAGGTCAAATATGACGCAGGCCGTAGGCTCCCGGAGAATTTCCCTGTTGTTGAGAAGCTCCTCGCAGGAGCCTTTGTTGGGCAGGCCGGTATGGATGTCGATGTATGCCTTCTGCTCCAGCAGTTGGTTTTTCCGGGCCATTTTCAGTGCCATGGCGGTCTGGAGCATGATCAGGATCACCAGGCACAGCATATCCAGTGCCGAGAGGATCTCAATAGTGCGGATCTTCATGGCGATCTTTTCTGAATAGTGTTCCGCGGCAGACACCGTTTCGTCCGCCATTTCAAAATAGGTCTCGCTCATGGCAACGATTTGGGTGTTCTCATATCCACGCTGTCTGGCCGCCGCGACCTCCGCCTTGAGCCGCTCCCAGTAGGCACTCTGGATGTCCAGCCTTTCCTGATAGGCCGCGTCCTTGAGCTTTACCAATTCGTAGTGCCCATCCCCGGATGTCAGATCGCTTAAAATATCGTCTAAATACGCGATCAACTCATCGTTTCGGGTGCCTGTGATCTCCAGCTTTACCGCCCGCTGCGTGTCTCCGCGCACCAGCCCGGCATAATTGATGACGCGGGCCGTGCCCTTCAGGTTGCCGATCTCGACCATCATCAGAGCGACAAGGATCACCAAAATCAGCACAAGGCAGCTTTGCAGGATGCTGATGAGATTTTTGCGATCTATTTTTACATTTCCTTTTATCATAACGACCTCGATCACGGAACGACCATGATATTCTTTATTGCGAATCAGTCTTGATGAATACTTTACTCTGTAACGCACATCATGTCAATAACAATGGAAATTTTTCTACTGTCTCCCAAGAATGATCGGCATGAATAAAATGAAAAGCACGCACTTTATTGCTTGTTTCGGTTGGATGGCTTAGGCTTGTCAGGGATCGCCTCATCCGCCTTGGATGGACGACCCCTGCGAGCCCCAACCAATTCCTCCGCTTTCTGGTTTTCAGGCATAGTCTTTTCTGCTTTTGGCGGACTGCCACGGCACAGCTTTTTCGGCTTCTATAATTGTAAGGAACATGGCTTTTCGCTGAATTGAAAGCGAAGCTGACCCGGTCTGGGGCGGTCTGTAATAAAGCGATATTTTTTTTGAAACTATCTTGACAAAATTTATCAAGATTGATATGATGGTATTAACAAGCAAGCGAAAAGAGGATGTGGAGCATGATCATCACCAAAGAGACGGACTACGCGCTGCGCATTTTGCGGGTGCTGCTGGACGGGGAGAAGCATTCGGTGGCCGAGATGTCGGAAACGGAATTGATCCCCAATCAGTTTGCCTACCAGATTCTGCGCAAGCTCTCCGCCGGCAATTTGGTGCGGGTGAGCCGCGGCGCTCTCGGCGGCTGCGCGCTGTCCTGCGATCTGGACGCGACCTCCCTCTACGATCTCATGGGGGTCGTGGGGGAGCGGGGCATCCTGTGCGCCTGCATGGAGCCGGGATATGAATGCCACTGGCAGGACAAGCATGGGCGGTGCACCATCCACTGTCAGCTGGCGGCCTTGCAGCAAAAGCAGGACGAGGCGTTCCGTGCCGTGAGCCTGCGCAGGCTGCTGACCGGCGGATCCGATCCCCAAGATACAAGCAAGCTGTAAAATTTTAAAAGGAGGTACCCGTATGCTGTTTCAAACCACGTCGGCGCACGAAGAGCTGCGCGCGAAGATCCGGAGTTTTGCGGAGGAGGAGATCAAGCCCCTCGCATTTTTAATGGATCAGAACAATGAGTTTCCCGAGGAGGCTGTCAAGAAGCTGGGTAAGCTGGGCTGGATGGGCATTCCCTACCCCAAGGAGTACGGCGGTGCCGGTCTTGATGCTCTGAGCTACGCCATCGCGGTGGAGGAGCTGGCCCGTGTGGACGGCGGCACGGGCGTAATCCTCTCCGCCCACGTCTCCCTCGGCTCATGGCCCATTTTCGCCTATGGCACCGAGGAGCAGAAGAAGAAATATCTGGTTCCGCTGGCCAAGGGCGAGAAGATCGGCGCCTTCGGCCTTACGGAGACCAACGCCGGATCCGACGCCGGCGGCACGGAGACCACGGCGCTGGATAAGGGGGACTACTACCTCCTCAACGGCGGTAAGATCTTCATTACCAACGCCCCTAAGGCGGACACCTATGTGGTTTTCGCCGTCACCACGCCGGACATCGGCACCCGGGGTATCTCCGCTTTCATCGTGGAGAAGGGCTGGAAGGGCTTTGAGTTCGGCGACCACTATGACAAGATGGGTATTCGCTCCTCCTCCACGGCGGAGCTGATCTTCAACAACGTGAAGGTTCCCAAGGAAAACCTATTGGGCAAGGAGGGCGAGGGCTTCAAGATTGCCATGTCCACGCTGGACGGCGGACGCATTGGCATCGCCGCGCAGGCGCTGGGCATCGCCCAGGGCGCGTTTGAGCACGCGTTGAGCTATTCCAAGGAGCGCGTCCAGTTCGGCAAGCCCATCGCGGCCCAGCAGAGCATCGCCTTCAAGCTGGCGGATATGGCAACCAAGCTGCGCTGCGCCCGGTTCCTCATCTACTCCGCGGCGGAGCTGAAGGAGCAGCACGCGCCTTACGGCATGGAGTCCGCCATGGCGAAGATGTACGCCTCGGACATCGCGCTGGAGGTCACCAACGATGCCTTGCAGATCCACGGCGGCAGCGGCTACCTCAAGGGCATGGAGGTGGAACGGGCCTACCGCGACGCCAAGATCACCACCCTCTACGAGGGCACTAATGAGATCCAGCGGGTGGTCATCGCCTCTCATCTGTTGGGCAGGCTGGGCAAGAGCTCCGGCGGCGAGAGCCGTTCGGCGGCCAAGAAACCCGCGCCCATCACGGGCATTCGCAAAAAGACCATCTTCCGGGAGGGGGATGCTGCCCAGCAGGTGGCCGACCTTGTGGCGGCGCTGAAGAAGGATGGTCACGACTTCTCCGTGGGCATCCCTATGGATACGCCCATCCCGCAGGCGGAGCGGGTGGTCTCCGCGGGCAAGGGCATCGGGGAGAAAAAGAACATGAAACTGGTAGAGTCGCTGGCCAAGGCCGCCGGCGCGGCCATCGGTTCTTCCCGCCCTGTGGCGGAGACTCTCAAATATCTGCCGCTGAACCGCTATGTGGGTATGTCCGGTCAGAAGTTCACCGGCAATCTGTACATCGCCTGCGGCATCTCCGGCGCATCCCAGCACCTTAAGGGCATCAAGGACGCCTCCACCATCGTGGCCATCAATAAGAACGGTAACGCGCCTATCTTCAAGAACTGCGACTACGGCATCGTGGGCGATGTGGAGGAGATCCTGCCCCTGCTCACTGCCGCGCTGGATAGCGGCGAAAAGCTGCCCGCGCCGCCCATGGTAAAGATGAAGCGGCCCACGCCGCCGAAGCCCGCCCCCATCGGCGACCGCTACGTCTGCAGCGGCTGCGGCTACGAGTATGTGCCGGAGTTGGGCGACGAGGACGGCGAGATCGCGCCCGGTACGCTCTTTGAGCAGCTTCCCGCCGAGTGGGTGTGTCCCGAGTGCGCGGAGACGAAGGATCAATTTGTAAAGGCTTGAGGCCGTGAAGGAGGCAAGATAAGATGTATTGCGTGCGTAAAGTAACGAACGACCTCTACTGGGTGGGCGCCAACGACCATCGCCTGGCCCTGTTTGAAAACTGCTTTCCCATTCCCCGGGGCGTAACCTACAACGCCTACTGCCTGCTGGATGAAAAGACGGTGCTCTTTGACACGGTGGACTGGTCTGCCTGCCGCCAGCTTTTGGAAAATCTGGCGTATGTGCTGGATGGCCGCGAGCTGGACTACCTGCTGGTCAACCATCTGGAGCCGGATCACGCCGCCTGCATCGAGGAGATCCTGCTGCGCCATCCCAAGGTGAAACTGATCTCCAACGAGAAGGCATTCATGCTCATGCGGCAGTTCGGCTTCCATGTGGACGGACATGAGTGCATCGAGGTGAAGGAGGGCGATACCTTCTCCTTCGGCAAGCACACCGTCACCTTTGTGGGCGCGCCTATGGTTCACTGGCCGGAGGCCATGGTGACCCTCGACGTCACCGACGGCGTCCTCTTTTCCGCCGACGCCTTCGGCACCTTCGGCGCGCTGGACGGCAAGCTGTTCGCCGACGAGGTGGACTTCGAGCGGGACTGGCTGGACGACGCCCGTCGCTACCTTACCAACATCGTGGGCAAGTACGGTCCCCACATCCAGCTCCTGCTGAAAAAGGCCGGCGGCGTTTTGGATCAGATCAAGTACATCTGCCCGCTCCACGGCCCCGTGTGGCGCAAGGATCTGGGCTGGTTCATCGAAAAGTACGACACATGGAGCCGCTATGCCCCTGAGACCCAGGGCGTGCTCATCGTCTACGCCTCTATGTATGGCAACACGGAGAACGCAGCGCAGGCGCTGGCGACGTCGCTCTGCGATAAGGGCATGAGCAAGGTGGCGATGTACGATGTGTCCTCCACTCATGTCTCCCAGCTGATCTCCGAGGCGTTTAAGTACAGTCACATTGTCCTGGCCTCTGTGACCTACAACCTCGGCATCTACCCCGCCATGCATGACTTCCTCATGGATATGAAGGCACTGAATCTGCAAAACCGCACCTTTGCCATCATTGAAAACGGCTCATGGGCGGTGAAGTCCGGTGACCTCATGCAGAAATTCGTCAACGAGGAGCTTAAGAACATGACGGTGCTCAACGAGCGGCTCAGCCTCGCCTCGTCCATGGGCACGGACAAGCGCACTGAGCTGGAAGCACTGGCGGACGCCATTCTGGAATCTATGAAGTAACTGGCAGGAAAGCCAAAACCAAGACAACAGACAACAAACGGCCCTGCCGCGTCGGCTGCAGAAAAACCGGCTTTCAAAAACAGAGCGGGCAAGCGTGATACTGCGCTTGCCCGCTCTTTGCCCAAAAGGACATGAGAAGTGACCGGAGAAGATGAGAGGATCGAAATGGAGATCAGAAAACGAAACGGGGAGTCTGTTCCCTTTCAACAGGAGAAAATTTTCAACGCCATGAAAAAGGCGTTTGACGGACAGGGCAAGGAGATCGGGAGCAGAGAGATGGATGAGATCCTCGCCACTGTTCTCAACAATCTCTCCGTCACAGTGCCGCTCACCGTAGAACGTGTGCAGGACGAGGTGGAGCGAACGCTCATGGAGCGCGGACACTATGAGGTGGCCAAGGCGTACATCCTCTACCGCGAAAAGCGGTCTGCGCTGCGCCGTGTCCGGCATACCATCGCGCGGACGGTGGGGGATGACTCGCTTGACGAGGTGCTGCGCCGCATCCAGATGGATTTTACCGAGGAAGTCTACTCCCTCGCGGCGCTTCAAATGAAGTTTGAGAGTTTCTGTCGTCTGGGTATGACGGAGGATGAGCGGGCTGAGGCACTGACCAAGGCGGCGGTAGAGCTGACTACGGCAGAGGCACCCAAGTGGGAGTTCATCGCGGCGCGGCTTCTGAACCACTCCTTTCGCTGTCGCAACGCACAGGAATGGGAGGGGCGCGGCGTCGGCGACCTCTATGGCAAGCTTCGCTATCTGACGGATAAGGGACTCTACGGTGACTATATCCTTGCCCACTATACCCACGAGGAAATTGCCATGGCGGAGGACTTTCTCTGCCCGGAACGGGACGAGCTGTTCACCTACTCCGGCCTTGACCTGCTGCTCAAACGCTATGTGATCCAGTCACGCAGCCGCGTGCCGCTGGAAACACCGCAGGAGATGTTTTTGGGTATCGCGCTGCATCTTGCTATGAACGAAGGCTCTGACCGCATGGGGTGGGTAAAACGCTTTTACGATATGCTCAGCCGTATGGAGGTCACGATGGCGACACCTACCATGTCCAACGCACGAAAGCCCTACCATCAGCTTTCAAGCTGCTTTGTGGACACTGTGCCGGACAGTCTGGACGGCATCTACCGCTCGCTGGACAACTTCGCAAAGGTCTCTAAATTCGGCGGTGGAATGGGGATGTACTTCGGTAAGGTGCGCGCTGCAGGCAGCACCATCCGCGGCTTTCAAGGGGCGGCGGGCGGTGTTATCCGCTGGATCCGGCTGGTCAACGATACCGCCGTGGCGGTGGATCAGTTGGGGATGCGGCAGGGCGCTGTGGCGGTTTACTTAGACGCATGGCACCGGGATCTGCCGGAATTCCTTCAACTGCGCACCAACAACGGCGACGACCGCATGAAGGCACATGATGTGTTTCCCGCCGTGTGCTATCCGGATCTCTTCTGGCGACTGGCGGAGGAGAACATAGACGCGCCGTGGCATCTCATGTGTCCGCATGAGATCCTCACGGTCAAGGGCTACGCACTGGAGGATTACTGGGGTACAGAATGGGAGAAGCGGTATCTGGACTGCGTCAATGACCCGCGCATCGAAAAGCGCAGCGTCACCGTCAAGGACATCGTGCGGCTGGTGCTTCGCTCGGCAGTGGAGACCGGCACACCCTTCGCTTTCAATCGCGACAGTGTAAATCATATGAACCCAAACGGCCACACGGGAATGATCTATTGCTCCAATCTCTGTACGGAGATCGCGCAGAACATGGCACCCATCGAGCACATCAGCACTGAGGTGCACACGGAGAACGGCGACACAATAGTGGTGACGGCCACACGCCCAGGTGAGTTTGTGGTCTGCAACCTGGCGAGTCTGTCTCTCGGTAATCTGCCGGTGGAGGACGAGGCCTATATGGAACGCACGGTGGAAACGGCCATCCGCGCACTGGATAATGTGATCGACCTCAACTTCTACCCGTTGGAATACGCGCGGCTTACCAATCAGAAGTACCGCAGCATCGGCCTGGGCGTCAGCGGCTACCACCACATGCTGGCAAAGCGCGGCATCCACTGGGAGAGCGATGAGCACCTTGCCTTCACCGACGCAGTGTTCGAGCTCATCAACTACGCCGCCGTCAAGGCAGACACAGCTCTGGCACGGGAAAAGGGTCGTTACGCGCTCTTTGAGGGCAGCGACTGGCAGACGGGCGCGTATTTTGAAAAGCGGGGTTATACCTCCGAAAAGTGGCGGGCGCTTGCGAAAACGGTGGCGGTGCAGGGAATGCGCAACGCCTATCTGCTGGCGGTCGCACCGACCTCCAGCACATCTATCCTCTCCGGCACGTCGGCGGGCATAGATCCAATTATGAAGAAATTCTTTTTAGAGGAAAAAAAGGGCAGCATGCTGCCCCGCGTTGCTCCGGAGCTTTCTATGGATACATGGTGGTACTATAAGGCGGCGCATCTGATCGACCAAAGCTGGTCGGTACGCGCCGCGGGCCTTCGCCAGAGACATATTGACCAGGCGCAGAGCATGAATCTCTATATCACCAACGACTATTCCATGCGTCAGGTGCTCAGACTGTATTTGGAGGCGTGGAGGGCCGGCGTCAAGACCATTTACTATGTCCGCAGCAAGGCCCTTGAGGTCGAGACCTGCGAAAGCTGCTCGTCATAAGGAGGATAGCATGACGGAACTGAAGAAAAAGCCCCTCTTTAACCCGGAGGGCGACCCTGATGTGCGCCTGCGGCGCATGATCGGCGGCAATACCACCAACCTCAACGACTTCAACAATATGAAGTACGCTTGGGTCAGCGACTGGTACCGGCAGGCCATGAACAACTTTTGGATCCCTGAGGAGATCAATCTCTCGCAGGATGTGAAGGACTATCCACGCCTGCTGTCAGCCGAACGCAGCGCCTACGATAAAATTCTGAGTTTTCTTGTCTTTTTGGATTCCATTCAGACAGCGAACCTGCCTAATATCGGCGCCTACATTACCGCCAACGAGGTCAATCTCTGCCTGTCCATTCAGGCGTTTCAGGAGTGTGTCCACTCACAGAGCTACAGCTATATGCTCGACACCATCTGTTCCCCCGTAGAGCGCAATGACATCCTCTACCAATGGAAAACGGACGAGCATCTGCTGCGCCGCAACACCTTCATTGGGGACTGCTACAACGAGTTTCAGGAGCGGAAGGACGCTCCCACGCTGCTGCGCGTGATGATGGCAAACTATATTTTGGAGGGCATCTATTTTTACAGCGGCTTTATGTTCTTCTACAATCTCTCCCGAAACGGGAAGATGCCCGGCTCGGCGCAGGAGATTCGCTACATAAACCGCGATGAGAACACGCACTTGTGGCTGTTCCGCAATATCATCACGGAGCTGCAAAAGGAGCAGCCGGAGTTGTTCACCGCCGAGAGCGTACAAGCGCTGCGCGAGATGATGCGTGAGGGCGTGGAGCAGGAGATCGCATGGGGGCATTATGTGATCGGCGACGACATCCCGGGGCTGAACCGGCAGATGATCAGCGATTACATCCGCTATCTCGGCAACCTCCGCTGGACGAGCCTTGGCTATCCCGCATTGTATCCAGGCTTTGAGAGCGAACCGGAGAGCATGGAATGGGTCAGCCAGTACGCCGACGCCAACATGGTCAAGACCGATTTCTTTGAGGCACGCAGTACCGCCTACGCCAAGAGCACCGCACTGATAGACGATTTATAAGAAAACCAAAGACATCAGAATAGGAGATACTACTATGAATTACAGCGCTATGATCCAATATCGCAGATCCGTTCACGCATTCCGCGAAAAGGAAGTTCCGAGCGAGGCTATCGGCCAGCTCCGATCCTACTATGAAAAGACCTGCCCCCGTCTTGTCCCGGAGATTGCAACGGAGTTGATCGTCTTGGACAAGGATGCACAGCCGGCGCTGGAGAGCTCAGCGGGCTATAATCAATTTCTCATCGGAGCACCGCACTACCTGCTCCTTATGTCTGCCCCGCATTCCTACGCAGCCATCAACGCCGGCTACATGATGGAAGATCTTGTCCTCAAGCTGACTGAGTTGGACATTGACACCTGCTGGATGACCTTCACCGACAGCGACAAAATCAAAAAGGCACTGTCTCTCGCCACCCCGTTAGAGGTGGCGGCAATCGTTGCCTTTGGCTACGGGGAAAAGACCGCAAGAAAGCTGCGGCTGAATATCCTAAGTATGTCTCAGATCGATGTGCGGGCCGAGCAGCAGTACTACGCGCCCAAAAAGGGCGTGAACGATTTGGTTCACATGGGGAGCTGGAGCAACAAGTCTGGGCTTGACGAGATGATGGACTTCTACGACGATATGCTCTGGCAGTCCTTCTACGCCGCTTCGCTCTCCCCCAGCTATCTCAACCGTCAGCCCTATGGCTTCCTTGTGCAGGATCACAGCATCTATTTGGTGCAGCAGGAGGATGCCTACACCGATAATTTGGATGCCGCATTGGATCTCGGTATTGTCATGCTCCACTTCTCCGCCGTCGCCTCCAAGTGGGCGGGGCAGGTACGCTGGGAACTTTCACCTGCTGCGCCCGACGGCCTGCTGGAAGGACTTCGCTCCGCTGCGGTGTACCACATGTAACGACTCTGGGGGAAGCAAGGCAACGGTAAAATGCGCGACCGTCGATCCGCGGTTGAGCGTATGTTTCGTTAGAAAAGAAGAACCTATCCGTCAGAGTCTGAGTAAGGAAAATAGGAGGTATATTTTATATGGCTATCCAAACGGTAACAGATGCCATCCGCTATGTAGGGGTGGATGATAACACATTGGCACTCTTTGAAAACCAGTACCCCGTCCAGCCTATGGGAGTGAGCTACAACTCCTATGTCATTCTGGATGAGAAGATTGCCGTGATGGACAGCGTGGACGCACGGGCAACGGAAGAATGGCTTTCCAATGTGGCGCGGGTGTTGGAGGGGCGCAGGCCCGACTATCTTGTGGTCACACACATGGAGCCGGATCATTCCGGCAGTCTCATGCGGCTGGCACAAAAGTACCCGGAGATGAAGATTGTGGGAAACGCGAAAACATTTACCCTGATCAAGCAGTTCTTCGGCACAGGTGCATTGTCGGAAGGCCGTATGCTGGAGGTTGGCGAAAGAGATACGCTTGCAACGGTGTACAAAGGGAACATAATAAAAAACTTAATAATGGACTGCCAATCTTACACAAAGTACCGCCCAAACGAGACTACGGGCGGTATTTTTGTATCATGGCGGAGAAAGGAGGAACTTCCCACGGGGGCTTGACTGAAAAGTTGAGCCCCTTTTTTCATGCCAAAAAACAGGAGGTAAATGCTTATGGCAGATGATAAAACCACAAAAACGCCGGAACAGCCGGTAACGGATAGCGGGCCGGGCAAGGAAACGCCTCCCGCTCCCCCAAAAGAGCCGGAGAAGGTTTCCGTTTCCCCGGAGCCGGAAAAAAAGACGGAACCGGAGGTAAAGAACCCACAGGTTTCTGTCTATAACTTCGCTGAAATTATGAAGGAAAAGAAAGTCGAGGAACGGGCGGCAACTCCCGGGGTGGAAAAGCCTGACCCGGCAAAAGCGGAGAAACCGGAAAAGCAGCCGGAGGCTCCGAAGAAAGCGGAGGAAAAACCCAAAGAGCCGGAACAGCCGAAGCGCCGGGGCCGTCCCCCGAAGGCAGATAAGGACAAGGACGCAGCCCCGAAGCCCAAAGCTCCCGCACAGAAACCGGAAAAGGCGGTCAAAAAGGAACCGGAGAAAAAAACGGCTCCAACGGTGCAGACTGCTCCCACTCCGAAGGAACCCGAAAAGCCGAAGGATGCACCACGCCGGGGCAAGGAGCAGATCGTCTATATCAAGCTGAACGAGCTCTACGCCTTCAAGAACCATCCCTTTGAGGTCCGGGATGATGAAGAAATGCGGGCTATGGTGTCCAGCGTCAAGGACAAGGGCGTGACCCAGCCCGCTATCGTCCGTCCCCGTGAGGATGGCGGCTATGAGATCGTGTCCGGCCACCGCCGCCAGAAAGCCAGCGAGCTTGCCGGGTATGCGGATATGCCCTGTATCGTCCGAAACCTGACAGACGATGAAGCCATCACACAGATGGTCGAGGACAATCTCAACCAGCGTGAAGAAATCCTCCCCAGTGAGCGGGCCAAAGCCTTGAAAATGCAGCTTGAGGCTATCAAGCACCAGGGCTCCCGCACTTCGGGCCAGATTGACCCGAAGGACGCAGGCAAACGCTCCAACGAGATTGTGGCCGAGCGCAATAAGATGGCGGTCAAGCAGGTGCAGCGGTATATCCGTCTCAATGAGCTGGTTCCCGACCTGATGAAGCTGATGGATGAAAAAAAGCTGGGCTTTACTACGGCGGTGGAGCTTTCCTATATCGGCAAGAAGAACCAGAACTATATCGCCGTCGCCATTGACAGCCAGCAGTCCTCGCCTTCACAGGCGCAGGCAAAGCGTATGCGTGAGCTGGACGAAAAGAAGCTGCTCAACGGGGATGTGATCGACGGCATTATGATGGAGGACAAAAAGGAGGTAGACAAAGTGATTTTGACAGGTGCGGAACTGAGCAAGTATTTCGGCAAGGAAACTACGCCGAGGGAAATGAAGGACCAGATCATCAAGCTGCTGGACGACTGGAAGGGTCAGCAGAAGGAACACGAAAAGCCGGAGAAGAAAACCGAACAGGAAAAGTAAGCCCAAACTTCGGGTCAGCATGGCCCGAGGATTGCGGGGCTCTGCCCCGCGCCCCGAAGCTCTGGAGATATAAATTATTCCCCGTCGCCAGTTATTCCGTAGCATAGCCGGGAAAATCAGTCAAGGGCAGCGCCGCCGCAGGCGGTGCCAGAGGCACCCTTGACGGATTTCTCCCGGTTATGCTTTTTCCCGGTCAAGCGACGGGGATATAAATTCTCCAGAGCCGTTCCCCTTCCCGGGGGAAGGGGCGGAGGGGTTGGGCGAACTCTTGCTTTTCCCTAAACCAAAACAGAAATGGAGGCTCAACCAATGAAACGACCTTTAGCATACCTGACCGCCGCATGGAGCGGCGAGCCGGATGTTGATATGGAGCTGGCGGCCCACTACTGCCGTCTTGCTTATGAGGCGGGCTTTTCCCCGATCTGCCCGCTCTTGTATCTGCCGCTGTTTTTGAATGACAGCGTTCCCGAGGAACACAAGGCCGGGATTGATATGCGCCGGGATATGCTGCGGCGCTCCCATACCCTGATCGTCTGCGGCAGCGTTGTGGACGAGGATGTGAAAAACGATATTGCGGTTGCCGGGCGGCTGGGCATTGCGGCGACCACACTGGAAGGGGTGCTTGCCGTGAAGGGACACGGCACCCCGGGCCATGCCGGACATTAAGCTGGGGAGCCTTTTCGACGGAATCGGCGTGTTCCCTCTGGCTGCTTCCCGGTGCGGTATCCGTCCGGTATGGGCCAGTGAGATTGAAAAAGCGCCCATCTCCATAACCAAAAGGCACTTTCCCGACATGGTGCATTTGGGGGATATTACGAAGGTGGACGGCGGGAAAATCCCGCCGGTTCATGTAATTACCTTCGGTTCCCCCTGTCAGAACCTTTCTCTGATCGGCAACCGCTCCGGCCTTGCCGGGGCAAAATCAAGCCTGTTCTATCAGGCGTTTCGTATCATACAGGAAATGAGGGATGCTACTGATAACCTATATCCAGCTATCGCTGTTTGGGAAAACGTCATGGGAGCGTTTTCTACAAATGACCGGATGGACTTTAGAGCCGTCCTATCCGCCTTCTCGGACACCGAAGTTCCAATGCCTCCTTCGGGAAGATGGGGAAACGCCGGAATGGTGCGAGGGGGAACGCCTGATGTGTGCTGGCGGCTCATGGACGCCCAGTATTGGGCAGGCTCCCGAAGGCTGGCACGAAGGCAGCGGATTTTCGTCGTGGCGGATTTTGGAGGCAGACGTGCCGCAGACATACTATTTAAGCCCCGTCCAATGCTCCCACTTCCTCCGCCTTGCGGAGAGGGCGGGCGGGCCGCCGCCGAAGGAGATCGAACAGCTTCTTTTGAAACAGGGCGGCAGATACCAGTCATCCACCCCTTTCAGTGCTTCCGTATGCGGGGAGCGGCAAAAAGGCAGGAAGAAACGGCCTTCCGAAACAGCTTCGGATTACCAACTGACCCTTTTCCCACTCTTTTAGCCAGTGATGTAACGCCCTTTGCCTTCTGGTATGAGGGCGACCCGGAGGGCGGCTGTATCCGTTTTCTGACGGAAACGGAAAGCGAACGGCTGATGGGGCTGCCAGAGGGCTGGACAAAGTACGGGGCGGACGGCATGGAGATCCGGCCTCTGCAACGCTACAAGGCGCTGGGAAATGCGATTGCCCTCCCTTGCGCCGATTACATTATGGCCGGGATTTATGAGGTGCTGGCTGACCGGGCCGGAAAGGAGGAATGAGCCCATGTTTGAAGCC
>OFMM01001085.1_pt1 | contig 14137 bp, 8 predicted proteins | sample 1541811 | NCBI WGS metagenome assembly OFMM01 (sample SAMN04209246, study PRJEB22552) | human gut metagenome | biome: gut; material: feces | host: Homo sapiens | place: USA: Oklahoma
TACCCGCCGTGGAATCAGGGCGCGTCTGCGTCATAAAGGCAAACGCCGGCACGGGAGGGGCGGGCCGGAGGAACGGCGTGGCGAGATCCCGGGCGCCCGTCGCGGCGGGCAACGTCCCGAGATCGTGGAGGAACGTTCCGGGCTCGGCGACCGGGAAGGCGACGCCGTCGTCGGCAAAGGCGCCGGGGCGTGCCTCGTCACGCTCGTGGACCGCAGAAGCGGTCTGCTCTCCGGAGGACGCTGCGCCGCGCATGCCAGACGCGACGTTGCCGATGTGGGGATCGGCGCGCTCCGAAGGCATCCGGAGAGCCGGACCGTGACCCTGGACCGGGGTATGGAGTTCGCTGACTTCGAGAAGGTCGTACAGGCCACCGGCGCGGTGTTCCGCTTCGCCCTGCCCCTCCATCCATGGCGGCGCGGCGGCAACGGGGACACCGACGGGCTGATTCGTGAGTGTTTCCCCAAGGGCGCCGGCTTCACCGCTGTCGGCGAGCAGGAGGTCCGGGCCGTGTACGATGCCATCGATCACAGACCACGCAACCGCCATGGATACCGGACACCCTGGGAAGTCCACCATTCAACGGTGTCGCACTTGCTCTGACGATTCAAGCCAGCTTAATGAGGTTAACCGCCCAATTACCGTGCTGTTTTACGGCGACCATTTGCCAGGCTTTTATTCCACCGCATATTCCGATAAAAAGAACATCCTCGGATTGCATGAGACTGACTATTTCATTTGGCCCAACCAAGCATCACGCTCGGCTAACACAAAGCTTGACGCCGTTTCCAGCGGCTACACATCATAAAACTATTTCTCCGCTCAGCTTGCCGAACATCTTAATGCAAAAGTCAGTCCGTATCTTGCGTTTCTTACCGAAATGCATCGGGTAATTCCGGCAATGTCCGTGCCGGATTCTTCAGGCGGCAGCAGCGCTCCGACCTATCTGGACGCGAACGGCAATCTCATCAAGAAAAAGAATCTCTCGAAGCAGGCCAAGCAATTACTCCATGACTATCAGCTCATTCAATATGACATGAGTGTCGGCAAGAATTACCTGAAAGACACCGGCTTTGTCGATCTGCCGGAGTGGCCCGTCTACAATAGGTTAGGATTACGGCAGCAATGGGAAAGGCAGTTTGGTTATGAAGATCGCGGTTGCAGGAACCGGCTATGTTGGATTGTCCGTCGCGTTGCTGCTTTCCCAGCATAACGAGGTGCATGCGCTCGACATCATTCCGGCGAAGGTCGAATTGCTGAACAACGGCAAGAGTCCTATCGTCGATCCGGTAATCACCGATTTCCTGATGGGGAACGCATCTGGCGAGCGTCCGCTCGATTTCCACGCCACCATCGACGCGCAGGAAGCGTACACGGATGCCGATCTCGCTGTAATCGCCACGCCGACGAATTACGACGAGAAGAAGAATTATTCCGATACTTCCAGCGTCGAGGCTGCGATTGCGTCAGTCCGCCAGTATTCGCCACGCGCTTGGATTGTCATCAAATCGACGATTCCCGTTGGATACACGCAGCAATTGCGCAAAACCCTCAATGACAATCGCATCCTCTTCTCTCCCGAATTCCTGCGTGAAGGACATGCGCTGTATGACAATCTGCATCCAAGCCGTATTGTGGTGGGCGCTCCACAGGACGATGCTGAATCCGTCAAGGCTGCACGTAAGTTCGCGCATCTGCTTGCCGAGGGCGCAGACCCGGTTGAAGCCACCAGCGCCAATCATGATGGCAGTACCGGTATCCCCACGCTGGTGGTCGGCACCACCGAGGCTGAGGCCATCAAACTGTTCGCCAACACCTACCTAGCGCTTCGCGTGGCATATTTCAACGAATTGGACACCTACGCGGAAAGCCGCGGACTGAATACTCGCGAAATCATTGACGGCGTTTGCTTGGATCCGCGCATCGGCGACGGTTACAACAATCCCAGCTTCGGCTATGGCGGCTATTGCCTGCCGAAAGACACCAAGCAGTTACTTGCCAACTACAATCAGGTGCCGCAAAACCTTATCGAAGCCATTGTGGACGCAAACCGTACACGCAAGGAATTCGTGGCTTCCGAAGTCATGGAACGTATCAAGGACATTCAGGATCCTGTTGTCGGCATCTACAGACTGACTATGAAGTCCGGTTCCGATAATTTCCGCCAGTCCGCCATTCAGGACGTGATGAAACAGTTTAAGGCCAATGGCATCCCCGTGCTCATCTATGAACCCACGTTGGACAAGCCCGACTTCCAAGGCAACGAAGTCACTCATAACCTTGCCGGTTTCAAGACCCGTGCATCCGTGATCGTCGCCAACCGTGGAACAGCGACCTCGCTGACGTGGACACCAAGGTCTACACCCGAGATCTGTTCCGCAGGGATTAACTCCACACATAATCGAATACTTGATTATCGCATCTTGAATAAAGCTTCCCTATTTGATAGACGTGATAGCATCACAGATGGATAACGCTTAAATTCCGATACACGTACTTTTGGTCCGGAGAAACTATGCCTAATATAGAACCACTTATTTCCATCATCGTTCCCGTCTACAACTCGGAAAAATATTTATCACGCTGTATTGAATCCATTCTTGCCCAATCATTCAAAAATCTTGAAATAATTCTCATTGATGATGGCTCCAAAGATGCATCATCAAGTATCTGCGATTCCTACGCAGCTAGCGATTCACGAATCAAAGTAATCCACCAAGAAAATGGCGGAATTGCCAAAGCGCAGAATACCGGTTTGGATATCGCTCACGGGGACTATATCGCTTTCGCGGATAATGACGATATACTCGACAGGCATAACATCGAATACTTACTGCATGCTTTACAAATCACTGGTGCAGATATGAGCAAAGCAAGGTGGCAGCAATTCGGCGTTTCCCAATTAGAAATTATCTCGCATCAAGCTCTGCAAGGTACTGTCGCACCAAAAATGATAAGTGTTTTCAACAGTCCGTTGCTTGCTTATCAAACGGTATTCAGCAAAACTCTCCGATTAATAGGAGAATATACCGGACATAATACAGAAGCACGATATTTTAACGAAGCGAACTGGTGTCGTCTGTACAAACGTGAGTTGTGGGATGGCATTCGGTTCCCAGAGGGGATGTATGCGCAGGATGTGATGGTCGCAGGCCGACTGTACGCGCGTATGAACAAAGTAGCCGATATTGATTGCGTGTTGTATTATTGGCTGCAATCTGCAGGCTCTGTAACACACAAGGAACGTAGTTTCAGCTTCTACCATGACAACGTGGCGGCTGGAATCACGAATTTCGAATATGCGCTTGAACACGGTGTGATGCCGGCGCGTAGCTACTACACGCTGATCGGTTCCGTCAATGAGGAAGCAACTGCACCAGATATCAACGAGTCTAGCAACCGGATTCAGTACGAGGCAGATCTGAAAAAGAAAGCCGAGCTTCTTGAACGTCTGACTACGTGTCAACGTCTACAATGCGCGGCACTACAAAAAATCCGCCTGTTCGAGAAGGGTATATACGATCGCAAAGTCAAGAACATGGCATAGCAGATACTGCTGTTTATGGAGGTGCCGTCGGCTACATTAGCCGCCGGCACCTCCATAAACAGCAGTATAAAATACGTTATCTATGCCAACGAACGGCACGTACCACATTCAACGCGGCGTTCTTCACCCCACGCACAGCATTGATGGGTAACCAAGCTGCGCGATAAGTAACATTCTGCACCGGTTCAGGCATTTTCTTAATGGTTTTCGCCGTCAAAAACTGCAGACCCTTATGGAGGCGACGCCTCACTGCCGGGAAGATCCTCATTGGATTTGTCGCCTTATATAAACCGTGCATATTTGTCTGCAACGATTCGCCCTCATGCGCACGAGAACTTGCTCCCATCAGCATGGCAGTGGAATAAACCAGCGAATCAACCTCGATACGTGCATATCGATCCGACATGACCCATGCGGGATAGTACCCCTGCGACTGGCAGATGTAGCCGTTGGCGCGTTCGATGGCGTGGGACACGGTACCATCTTCGCCCATCTCACCTTCAGGCAGAAAGTCCTCGTATTTCCATCCGTATTCAAATAACGGCTTCAATGCTTCCACACGGAACCAATAGCAGGAGCCGATGGCGGATGCCGAAGGCTTACCCGGGCTCAGCGGCACATGGATATCGAAGCGATCTTCCAGCAGTTCCTTCGTGATCTCGAAGTTCGCGCCCCAGTCATGCGGCAGGGTGTGCGCAAAGTACAGGGCATGGAAGGGCGGCGGCGGGGCGACCTGACCCAGACGCGGTTCATTGGAGAACAGCGTGAGAATGTTCTCCACATAGTCGCGGCTGGCAAGCGTGTTCTCCATCAGCTTGTACGCGAAGCCTTGACTTTCGGTACCGTGATGGCCGTTCTCCTGATTCTGGCTCGACTTCTTGTCGTGCGCGAAACCGATGACATCGTATTTACCACTCAGCACGACATCGCATGCCGCGACCAGCAGCGCGGACACGTCACGGCCACGGTTCACCACGGAGATGAACGTGACCGGATGGTTCACGCCGTGGGAGGCCATATAATCGCGGATCGCGTCGATCTTGTCTTCGGTGGTCGTGATGTACAGGTCGGTCTCTTCCGGCAGAGCGCTGATGTAACGGCAGGTGTCACCCAGCAGGTCAAGGAAGTAGATGTGGTAGATGAACGCGGAACGCACGTCGGCTCCGGTTCTCGGATTGCGGGTCACGGTCGGCAGCACATAGTCGAGGTGCAGGGCTTTGCGAATGTCGTCGATATTGTAGTTCGGCAGAATCGCGTCCCAGATCAGGTCGACGTCGTAATCTGTCTCGTCCTTCAGGAAATCGTACAGATCCAGCGCTGGCTGGCCTGCGGTCTGATCGAAGTAGGCACTGTAGTCAACGAAGAAGGAACGACGCTTGAACACCGGGCAACGGTCGTCGCACAGCATTTGCATCGGCATGTACAGCAGCGGGTAAGACGAGTAGCCCTTGTACTTGCGCCAATCGATGTAGGACGCCCATTTGAAGCCAAGCTGGGCGAAATGCTTGGTGAAGGTCATCTCATGCTTGCGTGTGACTTCCGCGTAGTCCTTCCACAGGGGCATGTTCTCCCAGTACTCGTGGAACGCCTGCGAGGAGACCAAGCTGCGGCGGTATGCATGCCAGTAGGCCTGCAGATGCGTGGGGATCTTCTCATCGTTCACGGTTTCGCCCGCGTACGCCGTGATGCCCCAGAAATCCACATCCTTGCGGGACATGGTTTCGAACATCTCCTTGAACGGGTAAACAGGGCCCATGATGGTGTCGTTCAGGCACAGCACTTCATCGTAGGTTTCCAGCTTCTCCCAGCCGATGGTCAGCAGCGCCTGCTTGTACGCGGCGACATCAAGCCCCGTGTTCTCACGAACCATGATGATGTCCGTGTATTTGCCGAACATCTTGCGGGCCTCATCATCAATCTTGCCATTCACGATGACGACGAGATCGGTCAGGTTCCGCATCAGATCCTCAAGGAAGCCATCGAGGAACTTCGCCGCACGACCGTTCTTATCGTAGAAACAGAGTATGCCCAGCCGCTTGGCCGTCGAATTGTCTACAAGAGTCATTTACTCATTCCATTCACTGTGCACAACATACTAGCGTACAAACCTTTTCACAATCTGTCCCATCCTTCGCGCAAAGGATATAACAGGCTTCATCTTCTCATGCAGCTTCCACCAACGACTGCCTTGAATCTTCTTCAGGTTCTCGGTCAAATCATTTATGTCCGCTATGCGATGCTCTTCCACATCGCGAGGTATTCCACTCAGAGGGTACACGTTCGCGGAAACAAACAGCGAAGTGTCACTCTTCCGAGTGTTCACGGAATCCCCCAAATCAATAACGATTTGCGGGTCCGGATCCAGGAAGAAGTACGTTCCGTTCATCTCCAAAGAAGCGTTATTCCAACAATGGCGTTCAATCCCATTGACCTTCAAATCAGTGATGATGCAGGGAGACTCTCCGAAATCCACACGAGCCGTCCTCTTGCCATGTGGCACATGTATCTCAACAGAGTTGTTCTTCTTCAACCGTTGTTCTTGCTCCAGTACATCGCTTGCAGCAAAAACATATCCTTCACCAGCGAAAGACTGTACCGTCTGCTCGTAGAAGGCGGCATTGGGATTGGCAAGTCTACGATGCGCAGCTACATATTCGCCAATCATTTTCTGAGATTCTACGAGATATTCTCCGTATATCCGGTCGCTAATCGTTTTCCTATGCTTCTCAGCAATGCCTTTCTCATAGACAGCCTCAAAAGCGTTGCTGATGGAGTAGCAAGCAACAAAATCGTTTCTATGAGAGGTTTGAAACTCCACAGCCGCTGAATAGCCATCCTCAATGGCCGACACCAATTCTTCCGGCGTCCGTCTATTAGATACAGCATTCCTCATGGCTTCATGAAGAGAATAGCCGTCCGGCTTGGAACGCCCCGAGAAATTGTAATATTCGGCAAGTTCATAGTTGCTCTCGTTCAAGTATCCCGGACCGCCAAAACGATCGTACAAGAACACAGGTATGCCCTGTACAAGGCAGTATTGCACCGTCTTGCCTATCGAAATCACACAATCATAGTGATCCAACAACTCCGCAGAGGTGATGGCCGGCTTCTCGCTGCCTATCGCGTCGATGAGCATGTCCACTTGATATCCCCTAGCGGAAAGAAGGCTCATCGCCTCCTGTAATTCCTTCGGCGGATGGTTGGAGACCACTAGTATCTTATGCATCTCGCTTGATTGCATATGCTTTGATGCGACAAAATCAAGCGGCGCAGGATTCGGATAAAGCATCATCCGCTCGTAGGAACGAAACTCCGATTTCTGTGCATCACGTGTATTCGGAGCATTAAAGACGATGACATCAGCCAGCTTAGCTTCAAGATCGAAAGTATACGGATGCTCAATGTACACTTCCCGGTACGGCGACAAGTGTGAGAAAATCATAAGAGGGTCGGACTTCGCCGTATTATCCACGAATTCCTTCAGCAACTGCACAGGTAACGTCTCATGCTGAACCCATATGATATCGAAATCGCTCAGCGAGAGCGCAGACGATTCCTCCGACTCGGGAGTGAGGACACGGAACCCATTCTCCTGCAGAATATCCGACATTGGAGAGCCACACATCCAAGCGAACAATGTGACTTGGCAACCCTGCTTTCGCAGGTATTGTGCAAGCTCAAAAGCTTGCACCTCACTGCCTCCAATACCGGAAAAAGCACTCTGAGTTATCAGGACTCGTGATCCATCACGCATGATTTAAGTCTAATGCCCCACCGAATATAGTCAAAGAACGGACACATCAATATGGGGATGCATCAATACTTGGTTATATTCCTTATCCTTTTTAATGCCGAAGTTGTATACGTTTTCCTGCCTCAGGACAAGATCATATCCTTCTGCAACCGCAATATTGATATGGAAACTGCCATACGGCAACGTATTTCCTATGTTGAAGCGAATGCGATGAGTTCCCTTTGCGAAGATACCCTCACCCTTGCAGGAACGTGTTGAAGCGGCAACGGAAACGCGTCCCTCCTGATCTATGAGATTGATCGCGAAAACGCCTCCCTGCAAATCACGCTTGCATTCAAGTGTTGCTTCGACAACGAAGTCCTCGTTGATATCGAGTAGCTGACGTTCCTCGTCGGAAACGACAACCTTAATGTCCTTCAACTCACACGCAGCGCTAGTGCTCAACTTCTTCTCATTATTTTCAGCAGCAACCTCAGCCTGTTGCCTGCGTAGGAAGATGTTCGAATACGCATTGGCCACTTCATCAGGCTTACCGAACTTGGTAATATGCCCATTTTCAATCAGCATTGCCTTATTGCAATACTTACGAACATCATTCATGGAATGAGTGACAAGAATAATTGTCTTCTTCTCACGCTTCGCGTCAAAGAAAAAGTCCTGACACTTCTTCTGGAAAGCCTCATCGCCAACGGCAAGAACCTCATCAAGAACAAGAATGTCTCCCTGAGACTTAATCGCGACGGAAAAGGCAAGCCTCACCTGCATACCACTGGAGTAGTTCTTGAGCTTCTGCTCCATGAAATCGCCCAGCTCGGCAAAATCGACGATATCGTCATACATGGCGTCAATTTCGTCTTTGGAGAAGCCCAGCATTGCGCCATTCAGATACACATTCTCTCTGCCAGTCAGCTCAGGGTTGAAACCAACGCCAAGCTCAATGAAGGGGACAAGCTTGCCTTCAACCTGAACGCTACCGGTATTCGGCGTATAGATTTGCGAAATAATTTTCAGCAACGTCGATTTTCCAGAACCATTCTGCCCGACAATGCCAAAGAAATCGCCCTTGTGCACTTCAAAGGAGATGTCCTTCAGAACTTCCTGAATCGTATACCCGTGAACACCACGAATAAGATTGAACAAAGAGTTCTTCAAGCTGCTCGATTTCTCCGTAGGAAGCTTGAAGCTTTTAGAGACGTTCGTAACCTTGAGCGCAATATCCGAAGTTTGCTGCATATCTTCCTTCATTACACCAGCTCCGCGAACAACTTAGAACGAGACTCGAAAAACACCAGTCCACCTATAAAAATGACAACGGACAGAGCGACCGGAATCAAACCGACCAATGACGTACTGAACGATTGCCATACCGTCTGATTCTCGGGCGCAATAAGCACATACCGGGCGTCCTGAATTATCTGTGCCATAGGATTAAGCAGAATGAAACGAGCTGCTTGAGGACCAATATTGGTGGCCACCAAAGAAATAGGGTAAATGATGGGCGTAGCGTAGAAGCCAGCTTGCAGAACGACTTCCCAAATAGGGCTCAAATCACGGAAGTTCACGAACAATGCGCCCAGGAAAAATGCAAGACCTGATGCAATGAGCAGAAGCTCCGCAAAAATAGGGATAATCAAGACCGCTTTAAACGAAATATGCACACCATTGATAAGGATGAAAAAAAACATCACGATGAGGTTGATCCCAAAATTGATCAGCGCACTCATAATCGAGGCAATGGTAACCGTGATCTTGGGGAAATGAATCTTTCTAAGCAGATCACCATGACCCACAACTGAAGTCATACCGCCGTTCGTGGCTTCCGCGAGGAAATTCCACATAACGCTACCCAGCAGAAGAGCAACTGCGAAATGCGGAACATCAGCGCCGAAGCGAAGGAACCGCACAAAAACCAGATACATTATGGCGAACAGCATAAGCGGCTTCAGCACAGACCACAGGTAACCCAAAATAGACTGCTGATATCGCAGCTTGAAATCCGTACTGACCATCGCCTTAAGTAACAGCCAATTTTTCCTTGTAAAAAGTTCGTTGACTTTCAATTAACCAATCCCTATAGAAGTATCAAACCATTCAACGGTTCAGTCGTGCTTCGACTTGACGATGATTTTGTTGTCGGCAACATCCTTAAGATGCTTGCCGTACGGGCTCTTGCCGTACTTCTCGGCAGCCTTCATCAGCTGCTCACGGTCGATCCAGCCATTCTCGAACGCGATCTCCTCGGCCACCGCGATCGGCAGCCCCTGCGCCCGCTGCACGGTACGCACGAACTCGCCCGCCTCGAACAGGGAGTCCATCGTGCCGGTGTCGAGCCAGGCGTAGCCGCGGCCGAGCGTCTGCACGTTCAGCGAACCGTCCTCCAGATACATCCTGTTGAGGTCCGTGATCTCCAGTTCGCCGCGAGCGCTCGGTTTGATCCGCTTGGCGAACTCGACCACGCGCTCGTCGTAGAAGTACAGGCCGGTCACCGCGTAGTTGGACGCGGGATGCTCCGGCTTCTCCACGATGGAGATGGCCTTCTTGTTCTCGTCGAACTCGACCACGCCGTAGCGTTCCGGGTCGTCCACGTAGTAGCCGAACACCGTGGCACCATGCTCGGCCGCAGCCGCCTTGCGCAGCGTGCGGCCCAAGCCATTGCCGTAGAAGATGTTGTCGCCCAGCACCAGAGCGCACGGCTCGCCGTCGATGAACTCCTCGCCCAGCAGGAACGCCTGGGCCAAGCCGTCGGGGCTCGGCTGCACCTTGTAGGAGAAGCTCACGCCGTACTGGCTGCCGTCGCCCAGCAGACGCTCGAAGTTCGGCAGATCGTGCGGCGTGCTGATGATCAGGATGTCGCGGATCCCGGCCATCATCAGCACGCTCAGCGGATAGTAGATCATCGGATATTCTTCACGAATTTATGCTCCTCACCAATCACCCAGCTCATCCAAATCCTCCAACGGGATCGGCCAATCGATATGCAACTCCGGATCGGCGAGGTTCACGAACGTGTGCGCCTTCTTCTGCTCCAAGTCCGGTGCGCGTTCACGAGATACGTGTACACAGCACCGTCCTCCAACCCCTAGAAGCTATTGCCCATACCACGCGGCATGCATGGATGATAAGGGACACGAACCCCAGACATCCACGCGCGACGCCAAGCGGTCACTGGCCCCGCTGCTTATACCGTTCCTCGGTAGCGGCCTTCGCCGGCTCCCACCATGCACGGTTCCGCGTATACCATTCAATCGTCTGCGCGAGGCCCGACTCGAAATCCGTATGCTTCGGAGTCCAACCCAGCTCGGTGCGCAGCTTGGTCGAATCGATCGCGTACCGACGGTCATGGCCCGGACGATCCTTCACCCAATCGAACGCATCCTCCGCCTGACCCATCATCCTCAAAATCATGCGCAACACGGTGATGTTATTCCTCTCACCATCCGCGCCGATCAGATACGTCTCGCCGACACGACCCTTCGTCAGAATCGTCCACACGCCGCTGGAATGGTCCTCGGTATGGATCCAGTCACGCACGTTCAGTCCCTTGCCGTACAGCTTCGGACGCTGACCGTCCAGGATGTTCGTGATCTGACGCGGGATGAACTTCTCCACATGCTGGAAGGGACCATAATTGTTCGAACAGTTCGAGATCGTCGCGCGGATGCCATACGTGCGCGCCCACGCGCGCACCAGCATGTCCGAGGCGGCCTTCGTCGACGAACACGGCGAGCTCGGATGATACGGCGTATGCTCCGTGAACCTGGCCGGATCATCCAACGCGAGATCCCCGTACACCTCGTCCGTGCTCACATGATGGTAACGGATCCCATACTTCCTGACCACCTCCAACAGACGGAACGTGCCCTCCACATTCGTCCTGAGGAACGGTTCCGGATCCGCGATGCTGTTGTCATTATGCGACTCGGCCGCGTAATGCACGATCGCGTCATGACCAGGCACGATCCTGTCCAACAGGTCCGCATCGCAGATATCACCCACGACCAGTTCCACACGATCCTCGGGCAGGCCCGCGATGTTCTCCGGATTGCCCGCGTACGTGAGCTTGCCCAACACGGTCACATGCACGTCCGGATGATGGTCCACCACGTAATGCACGAAATTCGAACCGATGAAACCACATCCACCGGTCACGATAATGTTCTTAGGAGTAAACGTCTCTTCAACCACACCCCCGATTTTACGACACAACATCTATTCGCATTACGCATGATGTTATATGCAAACTTTCCTGAAAGAGAAAACGTTTTATGTATATATTTCATACAACCTTTATCCAATGGCCCCGAACTCACGTTTGCATCCACTGAAAATTTTTGCAAACCCCTTTTCAATACTCCCCCACACCACAACTTGCAATCGTTACGCATTCCGCATCCACAAATCGCCATTCAATCGGGGGCTACCCCTGCAAAAAACAACGGCAAGCTTTTGCAAAAATCATTGTTATTGCAGCAACGATTTTCATTGACATTCTGCCATTTTCCACTCTTTAGCACTCTGCAAAAGGTATAGAATATACAGCATACGTTCGCAATAGAGCAAACGTTATCAGGGAAGATAAACCCCCGTCATAAGGGGCCGTCAGTAAGGAACAAAGGAGTCATGAAACATCGGAAACCCGCACCGACCTGGCATAGGCTGGGGCTGAAGATTAGCAAGAAAGTGGTGGTCGGCATCACCGCCGCGGCGACCGCCTTCGGCGGACTGGCAATCGCCAGCACCGCAGCACAGGCCAGCACCGATCGCGACAGCTACGCCGACACCGTTGAAAACACCACGTTCGAACAGGCGCGCAAGCATTACGGACTGGCGCAGCAAATGAGCGAGGGCGCCACCCTGCATGCATGGGAGTGGAGCTTCAAAACCATTGAGGAAAACATCCCCGCTATTGCCGAAGCCGGTTACACCTCCGTGCAGACCGAGCCGATTTCCGCTATTCATAACGGCGGCAAGGGCATGATCTTCACCGAGAACTGGTACTACGTGTATCAGCCGACCGACACCACCATCGGCAACTGGGTGATGGGTACCGAAGATGATCTGAAGAGCCTGTGCAACACGGCTCACAAGTACGGCGTGCGTATCATCGTCGATGTGGTAGCCAACCATATGACCGCGACTTGGGGCGCCATCGCCGATCGTTGGAAGAAGTCCGAGTACTACCACCACGACTGCAATGACGGTGATGTGCAGGATTGGAACAACCGCTATCAGGTGACCCACTGCAAGCTGCTCGGCCTGTATGACATCAACACTGAGAACACCGAAACCGCCAACATGATGCACGATTTCCTCGTGCAAGCGGTCAACGACGGTGTGGACGGGTTCCGTTTCGATGCGGCCAAGCACATCGAACTGCCGGACGAGTATAACGGCTCCCAGTATTGGAACATCATTCTTAACAATGGCGCGCAGTTCCAATACGGCGAAGTGTTGCAGGATTCCGTCTCCCGCGATAGCGACTATGCAAAGCTGTTCTCCAGCCACAGCAAGAACGGCGGCGGCGTCACCGCATCCTCCTACGGCAGCAAGCTGCGCGGAGCCCTGAATTCGAAGAACCTGAACGCCGGCACCCTGTCCGATTGGAGCAACTCCGCCAGCCCGAGCAATCTTGTCTCTTGGGTGGAATCGCATGATAACTATTCCAATAGCGATAGGGAATCCACCGGCATGAGCGAGTGGCAGATGACCATGGGCTGGGGCGTGATCGGTTCCCGCTCCCAGACCATGCCGCTGTACTTCGACCGCCCGGTCGGCTCCGGCGGCAGCCAGCCGCAGTTCGCCGAGAAAAGCAAGCTCGGCGATGCCGGTGCGGATTCTTGGAAAGATCCGCAGGTCGTGGCGGTGAACCACTTCCGTAATACCATGAACAACAACAAGGCTTCGGAGTATCTGCGCAACTGCAGCGCGAATTCCTGCCTCATGGTGGAACGCTACATCAAGGACGGCAACTTCAAGAACGACGGCGTGACCATCACCAACATGGGTGATACGCAAGAGTTGTCCGGCACTGCCACCAACCTTGACGACGGCACTTACAAGGACCAGGTCTCCGGCGGTACCATCACCGTTTCCGGCGGCAAGATCACTTCCGGTTCCGCTCCCGGCGGCAAGATCAGTGTGTTCTTCACCGACAATTCCGGTTCGGTCTCCGCAACCCCGGGCGACAGCTCGTTCAAGACGGACACCACTACCGTTACCCTGAATGCGAACAATGTCACCGATGCCACTTACACCACTTCGGAGGGCAAGTCCGGCTCGTATCAGGATGGCGACACCATCACCATCGGCGCTTCCACGGCGATCGGTGACACCATCACCGTGAAGCTGCAGGGCAAGGATGCGGATGGCCAAACGGTCTCCGCAACATACAAGTACACGAAGAAGGATCCGGCCGCCACAAGCACGGCTTATGCGAAGAAGCCGAGTGCGTGGAGCAACCTGTACGCCTATGTGTATGTAGACGATTCGAGCGCCACCACTTTGAAGGAAAATGCGAAGTGGCCGGGCGAACCGATGACACAGGTCGCTTCGGGAGACACTTGTGGCAAGGATGGCGAGTACAAGTATGAGATTCCCGACGATCTCGAGGGAAGCAATACGCGCATCATCTTCAACGATGGCAATGCCACAAATACCAAGAAGTATCCTGCCGACACCACCGAAGGCGAGGATGCCGCTGGCCTCAAGATCGACGGCAATTACGCTTGGGACGGCAACACTTCGTCCGGCACCTGGGAGGCCCGCAATTGCGTGGTCATCCCGACCAAGTCCGTGAAGATTGATCAGTCGGATTACAGCGTGGACCTGTCCGAGGGCG
>OFMM01001086.1_pt1 | contig 14130 bp, 11 predicted proteins | sample 1541811 | NCBI WGS metagenome assembly OFMM01 (sample SAMN04209246, study PRJEB22552) | human gut metagenome | biome: gut; material: feces | host: Homo sapiens | place: USA: Oklahoma
GAAGACCTGGTTTTCAATCTGGAATACATTTTGTACGCCAATGTTTTCGTATCCATTTCCAAAGCGGGCTACCACTATGTGCAGAACCCCCAGAGCATCTGCCACACCCAGATCAATCTGGCTTCCATCGTGCAGAACAAACTGCAGGTGTTCCGCTATTACAAGGAGCTGTACACAAAGCTGGGCCTGTACGACAAGGTGCAGCCGCAGCTGTACAAATTCCTGACCGCATTCTCGGAGAATGCCTATCCCGCCGGTTCGCCCCAGAAGATCATCATGGACATGGCCAACCGCTGGGGCTTTGGTGTTCTGGATGCTTCCGACAAGGAAAAGAAACGCCACGCCAAATCAGAGGCCTGAACTTCCGTACATGAGAAAGAGCTGCACAAGGCAGCTCTTTTTTGTTTGCCATTTTACCGGTCGGTCCAGCTGCGGACGGCCTCGCGCACCATGCCCTCCCGCCCGCGGGGGATGGGGATGCGCGCCCCGCTGCGCATCCGTACCTCGCCGGGGGACAGCAGCTGTACTGCTTCCAGATTGACCACATAGGAGCGGTGCGGCTGCACAAAGCGGCCGTCCGCAAGCAGCGGCTGCGCCACCGCAGAAAAGGGCACCCGCAGCGAGAGGGAGGCTACATCCTCCCCGGTGGTCAGGTGGAAGTGCACGATATGATGGGTGCATTCCAGATATTCAATTTCGGCATAGGTCAGCGCCCGCACGCCGTCGGCGGTGGTCACGGTAAGGGTGGGGCCGTATTCCGGCTCCACCGCCCGCTTGAGCAGGGCCGAGACCTCCGGCTGGTGCACCGGCTGCAGCAGATACTGCATGGCGTCCACCCGGTAGGCGCTGTATGCGTGCGCCGGGGTGCGTGCCACAAAGGCCAGCGGAGCGCGGCGGCCCCGGCGGCGCAGCTCTGCCGCCGCCGTAAGCCCTTCGGGCCGGGCTACCGCCGCAAGCTCGATGAGGTACAGCTCGTACCGCAGCCCGGCGGCATCCTGCTGCAAAAGCGCTTCCGGGCTTTGCAGCTGCTCCACGATGCAGGCGTCCTCCCGCCGGGCGAAGAACTCCATGCACTGGTGCTCCAGCCTGCTGCGCAGCGCACCGTCCGGGCTGCAGATCGCAATGTGAAAGATCATGGTTTGGTTTCCTTTGCAGGGTAGACGATTTGGAATGGCCTCCGCGTTGCTCTGGCCATCATCAGCGGAAAAATCATCTTAAAATCAAGCAATTCCGGGCAGACTGCGGTCTGCCCGGAATTGCATTTTTACGGCAAGAGTCAGGACGGCAAGCGGCAGCTGACTTTTGTTCTTTTTAGCATTAGCAGCCGATGGCGGCGCACTTCTCGGCCAGCCATGCGCGCTCGTCCTCGGTCAGGCGGGGCGCCAGCTGCTCGAACACCTTGCGGTGGTAATCGTTCAGCCAAGCGACCTGCTCCTTGTCCAGCACGCCGGGCACGATGGGAGAGGTAGCGATGGGCACAAAGGTGAGGGGACGGAAGGCAAGGAAGGTGCCGTACTGGTTGTCGGCCTTGTGGTAGCACTCGATCTCGTTCTCAATGCGGATGCCCACCTCTCCGGCCTCGTACACGCCGGGCTCGTCGGTGACGATCATGCCCGGGCGCATCAGGGTGGTGTTGCGGCCGTTCAAAGCGTGGGGGCCCTCATGGACGTTGCCCACAAAGCTGACGCTGTGGCCGGTGCCGCAGCGGTAGTTGATGAGGTGACGCCACAGCGGCTCGCGGGCGATGGTGTCCAGCATGTGGCAGTCGCAGTAATCCAGCCAGACGGCCTTGGCGATGTCGATGTGGCACTGCAAGGTCCAGGTATAGAACAGCCGCTCGTCCTCGGTCAGTTCGCCCAGCGGATAGGTACGGGTGATGTCGGTGGTGCCGTCCAGATAGGTAGCGCCGCTGTCCACCAGCAAAAAGCCCTTGCGCTGCAGAACGGCGTGATCCTCCGGGGTGGCGTGGTAGTGCATCATGGCTGCGTTGCCGCCGTAGGCTGCAATGGTGCCAAAGCTTTCCACAAGGAACTTATCGTCTGCGCTGCGGTACTTGTGCAGGATCTCGTCCACGGTCAGCTCGGTCAGCTGTTCGCCGGAAGCCAGACGGTTCTCCAGCTCGATCTGGAACCGTACCATGGCAACGGCATCCCGCAGATGGGACTCGCGCAGGTGTGCCAGCTCCACCTCGTTCTTCACGCCCTTCATGGCAAGCAACGGGTCGGCAGCGTCCTTCACGGTCAAGGCGGGGTTGTTTTCCAGCACCTGATACACGGCGTAGTTCACGGTAGCGCTCTCCGCCAGCACGGTCTGGGGCTCGGTCTCGGCGGCCATCCCGTCCAGAATGCTGTCGTAGTCGGCCAGCGTTACGCCGTTGGCTTCCAGCTCTGCCTTAGCCTCCGGGGTGACCCGTGCCTGATCGATGAACAGCACGGCGCGATTCGGGGTAACATAGCAGTAGGCCATGGCGTAGGGGGTGCACTCGATATCCATGGCGCGCAGGTTCAGAAGCCAAGCCAGATTATCCAGCTTGCCCACCAGCTGGGCGGTGCAGCCCTGCTCCTTCAGTTTGCCGCGCAGCTGCTCCAGCTTTTCCGCCGGGGAGAAGCCTGCGTATTCCTTGGGCAGGATCCATGCCGGGGTAGCCGGGCGGGCAGGGCGTCCCTCTACCCACAGCTCGTCCTCCAGGAACAGGGTCTTGATGCTGCCGTGCTTGGGCTCCAGTTCCTTTTTCAGGTTGTTGACCAGTGCACAGTTGGCGGTCAGACCGCACAGACCCAGCGTGCCGCCCTCGGGCAGCACCTTGCCGCAGTATTCCTCGGCGGTGGGCACGCCCGGCTCGCCCATGCGCATCAGCTGGATCTCGGTACCGGCGATCTCTTTCTCTGCCTGCACAAAGTACCGGCCGTCTGCCCAGACGGCGCTTTCGGTCATGGTGACCACAAAGTTGGAGTTCTCACCGTGGAAGCCGGAGAAGTAGGTCAGGGAGGTGTAGTGGTCGGGCAGATACTCGCTGGAATGCGGGTCGCCCACCGGGATCAGATAGACGTCCACGCCGTTTGCCTTCATAGCGGCACGCAGCGCGGCCAGACGCTCGGGAACTGTGTTCATACTCATAACAAAAGCCCTCTTTCTGTCATTTGCCGGAAAAACGTCCGGCGGCGATGGTTTGCTGCTGCTATTGTATCATTCTGCGGGGAAGAATGCAATGCGGGGGCAAAACTCCCCCCAAAACGCCGTCAATTTGCAAAAAAAGTTACAATTTTTTCTTGAAAAAGGCCGGTTTTCCATTGACAGCCTTGTTATAATAGAGGTGTAGTATTTTTGGGTCAGCACTCTGCGGCCCTTTGCGCTAACAATTGCGAATATTGCGATAAAAAGAAAGAGGCATTTGGAACATGACTAAAATCGATATCTTCTCCGGCTTCCTTGGCGCCGGCAAAACTACTTTGATCAAAAAGCTGATCACCGAGGCCTTTGCAGGCCAGCAGGTGGTGCTGATCGAGAACGAGTTCGGCGAGATCGGCATTGACGGCGGTTTCCTGAAGGAAAGCGGCATCCAGATCAACGAGCTGAACGCCGGCTGCATCTGCTGCTCTCTGGTGGGCGATTTCCGCACCGCGCTGCAGCAGGTGGTGGAGCAGTACCACCCCGACCGCATCGTCATCGAGCCGTCCGGCGTGGGCAAGCTGAGCGATGTGACCCGCGCCGTGGAGGGCGTGGCGGAGCATCTGGACGTGCAGCTGAACAGCTTTGTCACCGTGGCCGATGTGAACAAGGTCAAGATGTATATGAAGAACTTTGGCGAGTTCTACGATGACCAGATCAGCCACGCAAGCTGCATCCTGCTCAGCCGCACCCAGACCGCCAGCGAGGAAAAGATCGCCGCCGCCGTGGCAATGCTGCGGGAAAAGAACCCCACCGCCACCATCGTGACCACCGCATGGGATCACCTGACCGGTGAGCAGATCCTGAAGGCCATGTCCACCAAGGACGACTTCAAGGCCGAGCTGATCGCCATGGCTGCCAAGGCCAACGAGGAGCACGCCCACGAGGACGAGGAAGAGGAGCACGAGCATCACCATCATCACGACCATGAGAACGGTGTGTGCAGCTGCGGCCATCATCATGACCATGATGACGATGATGACGACGAGGATGAGCACGAGCATCATCACCACGACCACGACGAGCACGATCATGATGACCATTGCTGCTGTGGCCACCACCACGATCATGACGAGGATGACGACGAGCACGAGCATGAGCATCATCACCATGACCATGACGAACATGATCACGAGGAGCACGAGCATCACCACGACCATGACGGCCATTGCTGCTGCGGTCATCATCATCACGACCACCACGCTGATGAAGTGTTCACCAGTTGGGGCGTGGAGACTGCTCGCAAGTTCACCAAGGCCGAGGTGGAGCACGCCCTCACCGAGCTGGATACCGGCAATTACGGAATGATCCTGCGCAGCAAGGGCATCGTGGACGGCGGCGCAGACGGCTGGCTGGAGTTCGACTATGTGCCCGGCGAGTGGGAAGTGCGCAGCCGCAGCGCAGACGTGGGCGGCAAGTTGGTGGTCATCGGCTCCAAGCTGAACGAGACCGCCATCGCCCAGCTGTTCGGCTGCTGACCCCTTCAGTCAATGCCTGACGGCATTGCCAGCTCCCCCAAGGGGGGCGCCTATCATTGATAAAAGGAGCAACCATTTATTATGGCAAAAGAGATCCCGGTCTACCTGTTTGTGGGCTTTCTGGAAAGCGGCAAGACCAAGTTTATTCAGGAGACCTTTGAAGACCCCAATTTCGACTCCGGCGACAAGACCCTGCTGCTGATCTGCGAGGAGGGCGAAGAGGAATACAACGAGAAGAAGTTCGCCTTCCCCGGTGTGACCGTGAAGGTGCTGGAGGATAAGTCCGAGCTGAACCCTCAGAACCTTGCAAAGCTGGGCAAGGAAGCGGACGCAGGCCGCGTGGTCATCGAGTACAACGGCATGTGGCTGCTGCAGGATTTAGCGGATGCCCTGCCCGAGAACTGGCTGGTGTACCAGTGCATCGCCACCGCCGACGGCACCACCGCCCTGACCTACGCTCGCGATAACTCCATGCGCAGTCTGATGCTGGATAAAATCGCCCGCAGCGAGCTGATCGTGTTCAACCGCGCCGAAGCCGTGAACAACGATGACGCCCGGCAGGAGCTGCACAAGCTGGTGCGGCAGGCCTCCCGTAAGTGCGATATCGCCTACGAGTTCAAGGACGGCAGCGTAGCCTACGACGATATCCCCGACCCGCTGCCCTTTGATATCAACGCCGACCCCATCGACATCCCGGATGACGATTTCGGCATCTGGTACATGGACTGTCAGGACGAGCCCCAGAAGTACACCGGCAAGACGGTGCGCTTTCTGGCACAGGTCTGCCAGACCAACCGCGCCGGCAAAAACAGCTTTGTGCCCGGCCGCTTTGCTATGACCTGCTGCGTGCAGGATATCCAGTTTGTGGGCTTCCCCTGCAGCTACGATGGCTACAAGGCGCTGGAACAGCGCGCTTGGGTGCGGGTGACCGCCAAGGTGGGCTATAAGTTCCACAACATCTATCGGGGCAAAGGCCCGGTGCTGACCGCCGTGTCGGTAGAGCCCGCCGAAAAGCCCCTGGAAGAGGTCGTAACGTTCTCTTAACGTTTCTGTATTACAAGGAGGTTCTGGTATGAAAACTCTGTTCCGTATTCTTGGCACGGCTGCTGCCGTGGCCGTCACCGGCGCTGCCATCGTGGTGCTGGACAAGATCCTGAACCAGAAAGACCCGCTCCATGTGGAGGAGGTCGAGTTCCCGGAGGAAGCCGAAAAGGACGCCGAGGAGGCCGAAAAGACCGCCGATGCCTACGAAGAGGCCGAGGCCAAGGAAGAGGCAAAGGCTGCCGATGCCGCCGCAGAAGCTGCCGAGGAAGCCGCACCGGAGGCTCCCGCCCCTGCTGAGAACGCACCCCAGACCCAGCCGGAGACCGCCGAAGAGCGCCCTGTGTACGACCCTGAAGCTCCGAACGCCAACCCCGTAGAGGCCGGTCCCGCCGTTGCCCCCAAGGATGAGAACGGCAAGATCGACGTCACCAAGATCGCCGATGCCAACGATTTCGGCGACTGGGAAGAGCAGGGCTGCAAGGGCTGAGAAAACAGCATGATCCCCGCATAGACGCGGATATCAGCTCCCCCGAAAGGGGGAGCTTTTTTGTGCTTGCAAAATGCCGCGCAGTTCACTATACTGGAAGAAAAAACACCGATGGAGGGCAGCACCATGGCATACACCGATGATTGGGAAAGCTTGATGAACGGCGTGTTCGGCGCGGGCGGCAAACTGAAGTTCGGCGGCGCGCAGCCGCAGCCGGAAAAGCCGCAGCCCGAAAAACCGGCGGGCAGCGGCCTGCCGGATCTGAACGCGGCGCTGCTGGAACAGCAAAAGCAGCTGGACGAATTGCTGAAGCAGCAGAACGCCCGGCTGAAGGCGCGGGATGCCGGGGTGCAGACGGCGCTGGAGGACAGTCGCCGGATGCTGCGGGATATGGAAGCGGACGGTCTGCTTGCCAAGGGCACGGCAGACACAAAACCGGAGCAGCTGGGCAGCTTTGAAGGCCTTGCCGCCGAGGTAAAAAAGACCGTCCTCGGGCAGGACGCCTTTGTGGACAGCGTGGTGCGGGCCATGCGCCGCCCCTTTGTGCTGGGCACCGAGGGCGCAGCCGCCCGCAATGTGATCCTGCTGTGGGGCGCACCGGGCACGGGACGGCACTTTGCGCTGGCCGAGACCGCCCGCATCATGGCGGCGCGGGGGCTTTTGCAGAGCGACCGGATGGCGGTGATAGACCTTGCACTCTACCCCGACCCCGGCACGGAAAAACTGTTTTTGCAGGACCTTTACGCCGCCCTGCACGCCCCGGGCGAGATCGTGGTGTTCGAGCATTACGAGAGCTGCCACCCCGGCTTTTTGCGCATCCTCTCCGACCTCGCGGTCAAGGGCAGTGCGCCCCTGTCCAGCCGGTATCTGGTGAACAAGGAGGGCATTTTGGTGGAAGCTGGTACAGCGCTTGCCCCCGGCGCAGTGAGCCGCATCGACCCCTGCGGCAAGTATCTGATCTTCTTCTCCCGCAAGGGACGGGAGGCGCTGGCGGATAAATTCGGCGCGTCCTTTGTGGCGGCGGTAGGGGATGTGTGCCAGACCGCCCCCTTTACCCCGGAAGCATTGGCTGCGCTGGCGGCGCAGCAGCTGAACGCGCTGGCGCAGCGGGTGCACAGCCGTCTGGGGCTGACCCTTACCGCCGGGGCGGATGTGCGGGACTATGTGGCGGCGCAGTGCTCCAAGGAAAAGGGCGCAGAGGGGCTGGCAGACTGCTGCGAGCGGATCTTCCGCGCCCTGAGCGAGTACTGCTTGCAGACCGATGTAAAACTGTCCGGCACGGTAGCGCTGACCGCCGCGCCCGAGGGGCTGCAATTTGCGCTGAACGGCGCCGTCCCGGCAGACCTGTTCAGCCTGCTGCCGGCGGCCTACACCGGCGCGGTGGAACAGATCCGCGCCGAGCTGGATGCGCTGGTGGGGCTTGCCCCGGTCAAGGAGTATGTGTTCGGTCTGGCAGACAATTTACAGGTGCAGCAGCGCCGCGCAGCGGCAGGCTTCAAGACCGCAAGCCTGTCCATGCACATGATCTTTACCGGCAACCCCGGCACCGGCAAGACCACCATTGCCCGGCTGGTGGCAAAGTACCTCAAGGCCATCGGCGCGCTGGGGGGCGGACAGCTGGTGGAGGTGACCCGCGCCGACCTTGTGGGGCGCTACACCGGCCACACCGCCCCGCTGACCAACAGCGTCATCGAGAGTGCTCTGGGCGGCGTTTTGTTCATTGACGAGGCATACAGCCTGTACCGCGGCCAGCAGGACAGCTTTGGGCTGGAAGCCATCGACACCCTTGTAAAGGGCATGGAGGATCACCGGGACGAGCTGGTTGTCATCCTTGCGGGCTACACCAAGGAGATGGAGGTGTTCCTCACCGCCAACAGCGGCCTTGCCAGCCGCTTCCCCAACAAGATCGAGTTCCCGGACTACACCGCAGACGAGCTGCTGGACATCACCGCCGTGCTGGCAAAGGGCAAGGGCTACCGCCTTGCCGAGGGCTGCACCTTCCCGCTGCTGGGCTACTATAAGCGCCGTCAGGCGCTGGACAGCCGCACCGCCGGCAACGGCCGTCTGGCGCGCAACACGCTGGAAAAGGCCATCTTCAACCAGAGCCGCCGCCTCATCGCCGAACCCGCCGCTCCCCTTGACCTCATCCAGCCCAGCGATCTGGAATTTGAGGAATAAGGAAAAATTGATAGGAAAAAGGGTTCCGGAAACGCCCGCAGGCGTTTCTGGAACCCTTTCTGTTTATTCATGCTGCTCCGCCAGCCCCTGCACCATCTCGTGCAGCTGGGCGCGGACGGCGGCGGGGGCGGTGACCTCTACCTTGCCGCCAAAGCCGCACACCCAGCCGAAAAACTGCTGACTGACGCAGATGGGCACGTCAAAGTGGAAGTAGCCATCCTCCTCCGGGCAGAACACCGGCTCCCGGCCAAAGCGCTCCCGCATGACCGGCTCAAGGTCGGCAGCACACCGCAGGGTGACCCGGTACTCGGTGCCGCCGAACATGTTGAAGTGCTTGCGCAGGTAGGCGGGCAGGTCGAAGGTGCGGAAGAAATCCTTGCCCCGGCGCGGCTCGTCCAGCACCAGCACCCCGGCCATCCGGTCCACCCGGTAGTGGCGCACCGGGGGGGCTTTTTCGTCCTGATAGGCGATCAGGTAATAGCAGCCGTTTTCCCACGCCAGCTGCCACGGGCTTACGGTGCGCACGGCGCTGCTGCCCTTGTAGCGGAACTGCACCAGACACCCCCGGTTGATGGCGGTGTGCAGCGCGTCGATGCTGTACAAAAGGGTCTGGCTGTCGGTCTTGGGGCGTCCGTCCACATACACCTGACGCTGCAATTGAGTGCCCTCGTAGTCGGAGCAGAGGGCTTCCAACTTGTGGATGATGCGCTTGCTGGTGCGCGCCGAGATGACGCTGCTGGACTGTACCGCATCCACCAGCAGCTTCAGCTCCGAAAGCTCGAACGCACGGCTGGCCATCCAGTACCCGCCGCCGCGCCCCCGTTGCAGCTGGATGTCGTAGCCCAGACTGCGCAGGGTGTCGATGTCGCTGTAAATGCTCTTGCGCTCGGCCAGAATGCCCTGATTTTCCAGCAGCTGCACCAGCTGGGGCACGTTCAGGCGGTGATTCTCGTCGGTGCGCTGCTCAAGGATGCGCAGCAGCGTTACCAGCTTGGATTTCTGTCCTTCCTGCTTGGGCATGGGGCAATACCTCCGTCACGGTTTATTCCGGCAGCTTTTTGTCAAAGGCGGCGCGGCGCTGGGTGGAAAGGCGGAACATCTGTTCCAGCTTGTCCCGGTCGTCCGCTACAAGGGCGGCGCGCATCTCCTGCAAAGCGGAATCGAACTGGTCGATCTCGCTGATCAGGTTCTGCTTGTTCCACAAAAACAGCTCTGCCCACATTTTGTCGTTGATGCGTGCAATGCGGGTCAGATCGCGGAAGGAGTCGCCGGTATATTCGCATAGCGAGGAGTTGTCGTTGGCGCACATCAGGCTTACGGCGATGGCGTGGCACAGCTGGCTGACATAGCCGATCATCCGGTCGTGCTCCTGCACGGTCAGGGTGCAGATATGCTTGAAGCCCAGCACCTCGGCAAGCTCCCTTGCCCACTGGATGCCCGCCGGGGTGTTCTTTTCGGTGGGAGTGATGATGAAGTTTGCCGGGGCAAAATTCACCTCGGCGGCGTGTTCCACGCTGGAAGTCTCGCGGCCTGCCATGGGATGGCTGGCAATGAACTCCACCCCCGCCGGGCACAGTGCCTGCACCGGCTCCACAAGGCCGGTCTTGACGCCGGAAACATCCGTAAAGATGCACCCGGGCTTGAGCAGGTGGCCGTAGGTGCCAAACCAGTCCAGCAGCGCGGTGGGGTACAGGCCAAAAATGATGTGGTCGGCCTGCCGGACAAGGTCCTCAAAATCGTGGGTCTTACCGCCGGCGATATAGCTGTGCTCCAGCGCATACTGCAAATGTCCCTCGCTGCGGTTGATGCCGTCCACATGGAAGCCTGCGCGGGTCAGCTCCAGCGCGTACTTGCCGCCCAGCAGACCCAGACCCACTACGAGATAACGTTTTGTTTTATCAAGCATCTTTTACCTCCACGCCAAGCGGCGCTGCATCTGCAAAAAAGCCGGGCCAGCTCTTCTGGATGGCTTCGGCATCGTCCACGGTCAGGGGCAGTGCGGCGGCAGCAGCCAGCACCGCAAGGCTCATGACCACCCGGTGGTCGTTGTGGCCGTGCAGGGGCGCGGCGGGGGCGTGCAGACGCTCGGCACAGCCGTGCACCGTGATGGTGCCGCCGTCGCTTTCCAGCACGCCGCCGCAGGCGCGCAGCTCGGCCTCCATGGCCGCGATGCGGTCGCTCTCCTTCAGCCGCAGCCGCTCGGCGTTGCGGATGACGGTGGTGCCCTCGCACAGCAGACCCAGCACCATCAGCACGGGGCCAAGGTCGGGGCAGTCCGCAAGGTCGATGTCCACCCCGTGCAGGGGTGCTTTTGCAAAGGTGACGCTGTCGCCTTTGCGGGTGAACACCGCGCCGCACCGGCGCAGGATGTCCAGAATAGCGGCATCGCCCTGCAAAGTATCCGGTGCAAGGCCAGTGATGGTCACCCCGCCGCACACCGCACCCAGCACCGCCGGGAAAGCGGCCTGACTGTAATCGCCCTCCACGTTGTAGTCGCAGGGGTGGTACTGCTGCCCGCCCGGCAGCAGCAGGGTGGTTTCGTCCAGCCAGCGGCTGTGCACCCCAAAGGCGGCCTGTACGGCGCGGGTCATGTCGATGTAGCTGCGGCTCTCCACGGGGGGAATAAGGTGCAGCTGGCTATCCCCGGGCAGCAGCGGCAGCGCGAACAGCAGCCCGCTGATGAACTGGCTGGACACGTTGCCTGCCAGCCGGTAGTCCCCGGGGGTCAGTGCGCCCTCCACGGTCAGCCCGGCTGGGGACTGCTCAAACCGTAGATTCTGCTCGCGATATAACGTTTCGTATACGGATTGCGGGCGTTCCATCAGCCGTCCGCGCCCGGTAAAGGTGACAGGCTGGCCGGTCAGGCTGGCAATGGGGATCAAAAACCGCAGGGTGCTGCCGCTTTCGCAGCAGTCCACCGGGGCGGTCAGGGGCAGAAAATGCCCAAGCCCCTGCACAGTGGCATTGTCCGCGCCGGTGTCCACGGCGGCGCACAGCTGTGCGGCAGCGGACAGGGTGGCAGAGATGTCCTTGCTGAATTCCAGATGGGTGATGTGGGAGCGCCCCACAGCCAGCGCGGCGCACAGCACGGCGCGGTGCGCCATGCTTTTGCTGGGCGGCGCGGCGATCACGCCCCCGATGCCGCCGGGGGAAGGTCTGATGGTTACAAGCATAGCGGTGTTATCCTTTTGCAGATTTTCCCCGGGCAGCGCTTCAGGCGCCCCCTTGGGGGAGCTGGCGCGCCGCGCCTGAGGGGGTAAACGGTTTACATCTCCCGGCCGATAGCCCAAGCCACCTGACGGCACTTTGCCATGGCCTGTGCAAAGGCGTCCGGGGTCAGGCACTGTGCGCCGTCGCTCCATGCGTGCTGGGGGTCGTAGTGCACCTCTACCTCCAGACCGTCCGCACCGGCGGCTACGGCGGCGATCATCATCGGCTCTACCAGATTGGCCTTGCCGGTGGCGTGGCTGGGGTCTACCACGATGGGCAGATGGGTCTTTTCGTGGATGATGGGCACAGCGGAGAGATCCAGCGTGTTGCGGGTGTACTTTTCAAAGGTGCGGATGCCGCGCTCGCAGAAGATGACCTGCTCGTTGCCGCCTGCCATGATGTACTCAGCGCTCATGATCCACTCCTCAATGGTGTTGCACAGGCCGCGCTTGAGCAGCACGGGCTTGTGCATTTTGCCCACGGCCTTGAGCAGCTGGAAGTTCTGCATATTGCGTGCACCGATCTGCACCACGTCCACATACTCCTCAAACTCCGGGATACGGTCCTCGCTCATCAGTTCGGAGACGATGGGCAGGCCGGTGGCTTCGCGTGCCTTTACCATGTCTAAGATGCCCTCGGTCTCCAGACCCTGAAAGGCGTAGGGAGAGGTGCGGGGCTTGTAGGCACCGCCGCGGAACAGCGCCGCGCCGCCCGCCTTGACCCCCTGCGCGATGCGCAGGGCCTGCTCGGCGTTCTCGATGCTGCAGGGGCCCGCCATAACGGCGATTTTTTCCTTACTGCCGATCTTCACGCCGCCGCAGTCGATGACCGAGTCTGCGGGGTGGAACAGGCGGTTTGCGCGCTTATAGGGCGCAGACACGCGGGTAACGTTGTCGATCCACGGGTTTGCCAGCACGTCCCGCTCGTCGATCTTGGTGGTATCGCCCACCAGACCGAACACGTTGTAATCCTTGCCGGTGATCAGGGTCACGTCCAGACCCTGCTTTTCGAATTTGTCAACGATCTTTTCCAGCTCCTCTTTGGGAGTGCCTTTTTTGGTGGAGATGATCATGGGAGGTCGTTCCTTTCCTGTTTGTTTTACATCACGATATGCGCCTTAGAGGAGCCATCGGTGCGCAGCAGCTGCGCCAGCCAGATGCAGGCGTGCAGGTAGCCCTGCGGGCCTTCGCCGATAAAATGCCCCTGACAGCCAAAGGACACCACATCCGTTTTGCGGAAGGGCTCGCGCTCGTCCGGGGCGTCCAACATCACCTCTACGGCGGGCACGCTGCACAGCCGCAGCGCGTCCAGAATGGCTACGCTGTAATGGGCGTAGCCGCCGGGGTTCAGCACGATGCCGTCCACCCGTCCGGCGGCGGCCTGGATCTCGTCGATCAGCCGCTGGGGCGGGAAATAGGGGTTCACCAGATAGCAGAAGTCCAGCAGCTGGGGATAGCGCCAGTAGCCGCCGTAGCGCCCCTGCATGAGGCTGACCCGGAGGTCCGGGTCCTGGGCAAACATGGAGGAGGCGATATCCAGGTCCTGGATGTCGTCGATCTCGTACCACAGCTGGCCGCTGAGGCGCTTGGCCCGGATCTCCGGGTCATCCAGCATGGCGATGACCCGCAGCACCTGCTCATAGTACTCGTTGTTGCCGAGCGCCATCGAATACGCGTCGAGGAACGGGACGTACCTCGTCTCCGAAAAATGCTTGCTGAACTTATAGATGTTTACGGTCTTATAATAGTGCTCGATATCGTTGAAATTGAAGTTCTTGCCCGGAATAAACGCGCCGATAGAGTCGTCCTCACCGATTTTTATGCAGGTTCCGTCCATCCAGCTCTCGTATTTGTCCACAAGCGCAAGCGTCTCACGCGGGTCGTCGACGATAGCCTGCAGGACGCTGTCCTCAAATATGATGTCTGACTCAAGCAGCAGCGTATCCTCCTGCAGAAGATAGTCCTTCGCAAGCGCAAGCGAATATATATTGTTGGTCTTGTCGTATATGGGATTGTTCACATAGCAGATTGGGGTAGCAATCTCCAGCGTTGCGATGTAATCTATCAGCTTCTGCCCCTCGTAGCCCACAACTATCACGATCTTTGACAGGCCGAGCGCGTCAAGCTGGTGCAGAGCACGGTCGATCAGCGTGACCCCGTTCACCTTGACCATGCATTTTGTATTGTCGCTGGTCAGTTCCTTCAGGCGCCGACCCATACCGGCCGCGAGAATCAGTCCCTGCATATCGTACCTCCATAAACAGCATAAAGTTTTTCAGAATATAATATAATGTATTATACACTCTTTTGCCCGCCGTGTCCATAGTCCCGCACCATTGTTAAGAAATATTGAAAAGCGCAGCCGTGTGGCTGCGCTTTTCGCTCAAATTCACTTTTTCCCGGACGTCGCCTTTTTCACGGGGTAGGACACCGCCGTGCCGAGGACGCCGCCGATCAGCGCCGTCACAAGCTGAGGCCACGAGAACATCGCGCTCATCATCGCCGCCTGCTTATCCGGCAGTGCGAGCAGCGGGATAAGTATCTTCACTATCAGCAGGAACAGCAC